>VTLG01001207.1_pt1 | contig 16078 bp, 17 predicted proteins | sample 4694571 | NCBI WGS metagenome assembly VTLG01 (sample SAMN12604809, study PRJNA352737) | marine metagenome | biome: ENVO:00000447; feature: ENVO:00000209|ENVO:00000569|ENVO:01000036; material: ENVO:00002151; isolation source: viral sequences binned using virsorter ...
AATCCGAAAAAAACTAATAGGGCAAAAAATACCTGGAGATTTTTTTGCCCCGATTTTGGAATAAAAAGTTGAATTTCCCTCAGAGAGGGTCTGAATAAAATACCCTGTCTTCCTCTACCTTATCACGTACAAAGTTAAGCACATTCATAAACTCATCTACTGTATCACAATTCACTACTCTCTTCTCGCCACCATCTGAATACAAATACACTGTTCTTTTACTAGTGTCTATGACACACTTGGATAATAAATCATCATTCATTGTTAACTCCTCTCCCATAATCATATCCTGAAATAGAAAACTGTGATGGATCTCCAGGATAGTCTGCTGGTGTTTCACCTTCATACTCTACCACTAGTTCCTCACCATCAATTCTTGCTGCCATAATATTATAGAAAGCATCTACTGGCATACCACCTTGCGATTGAAGATAAACTTTACCCTCAATAGGTGATATTCTTTTTACTATAACATTTTGATGAGATCCTACTGAAGTAAGTTGAACTGTAAGTGTCTCATAATCAACCAACCCCCTCCAATAATCAGGTAAGTCAATTACATTCTTTCCATTACATACTCTTCCTCTAACATATACAGCAGCTTCTGGACCTTCAACACATACATGTCTGAGTCTATGTTTATCTTTATTAGGATGTTTGATATCAAATCCTTTCCATCCTTGAACATTAATAGTGCTACCAGATAAAGCAACACCTTGTCCTGTACATGCTAAAAAATTAGTTGTATGAATGTTTCCATTATTAACAGTCACGTCCCCATCAACTACTAAAGCATCAGGAGTTTTATCATCCCCCTCTATAATAGTATTACCTTTAACTTTTAAAGATAACTTAGAAGGTCTTTGCTTAGGATCATTTCCATCTTCTACATCCTGAGAAGAAGCAACAGCATCAACTAAAGCATCATTATTATCCTCTTCACCAATCATTACTGTAGCTTCAACTCTATCATATTGAGTATCATTTCCTACTTGAAGTGGTCCCTCCACATAAGCAGATCCTCTTATCTGTTTCTTACCTTTACCTAGTGCTTTAGGAAGTCCCCAACCAACAAGTAGTTGTTTTCCTATAGTGATGTTACCAAATTTCATTTAGCGTTTTCAACCTCATTTTGTGATAATACTTTGTCATCTTCTGATAACTTGGAACGTCTATGTTTAGTAGTTCCATCAGCAAAGTCAGCCAATCCTCCGTATATATTTAACAGAGACTTACCTATCAAATGCACAGTATTTTCTGAAAATATTTTAGTAGAAACTTTAGATTGCACATCAATAATTTGAGAATCTAAAATGATTTTATCATCAGAGTTAATGTTAATAACACCTGTTCTACCATCAGAACCCTTTGCAATAAGTTCAATAGCTTCTGCTGCTATTTTAATCTTTCCTCTTGGTGCTGTCAAGACGATGTCGCCATTCTCTGCTTCATAAAATATAGCAGGGATATCTCTGGGTTTATCAGAACCTTCAGGATAGTTTACAATATCCTTACCAGCTAAAGCAGTAAGTGTTCCTGGACATACTATACCAGTAGATCCTTTTGACCCATCCTCCTTACTTCCAGTCTCTTGTAACCTAATATAATGTCTACCTGCATCAGGTCCATTAGATATCTTACAAGCATCTATTTCATTAGAGAATGTATTAACTACACCAATTCCTATGCATCCATGTTCTGTTCCTAATTGAAAAGGATGTTTATTTTCTTTTTGTGCCATTAGAATTTACCTACACAATCTATGACTTGAATAATTCCATCAGAAGAAACTCTATCAGGTGCTATATCCTCTCCCACTCTATTTACTTTAAATATTGGCATCAACTTACCATTATAACCTGAATCACTATCAATGTAAATATTTGGATCTTCATTGAATCCTATACCACCATTAATTACATCCACTCCAGTGATAGAACCTAAAGAATCTGTTTTAATTTTAAGTTCTGCTCCATTACCTACTACTACTTTATCATTAGGATCATATCCAAATCCAGAATCTACAACATTAATACCATCAATCTCAAGAACAACAGGATAATCTCCTGTGCCTAGCGATGGGAATGATCCTCCTTCTGATCTATCTATAGGTTGTGGTGCTGTAATACTAACAGAACTACTTCCATCTATAACAGTAACCTCCCCACCAGGTAAAGTTACCTCATCACCAGGAAAAACTTCTACTACAGTACCTGGTTTATAAGGAACATCATATCTTCCATCTGATCTTTTGACAGTGGTTTCATCAGACTCTGCCCATACATTACCATCTCCACCTTGACTTCCATCTGGAGTAGGAAGATAATCTATTCCAGTATCATCCATTACAACTCCAGTTACTCCTAAGGTAGTCTCTCCTGTGGTGCTACCTACTACAGGAACTTGACCCATAACTGCTCTACCTGTAGCACCTTTACCTTTATTACAAGAGTCATTGAACCTAAGTCTAGGTGGACCAATATATCCTCCACCAGGAGTAATAATATCTACACCCAATAAGGTAGTAAGAGAACTTACTATAACATTCCCTGTTGCTCCACTACCACCCCCACCTATAAACTCAACAGTAGGTGGTCCACAAAATACTGGTCCTACATTACAGGTATCAGTAAATGCATCAGAGAAATCAGCATTCTTAGCGATGCCAGATAAAGTATCACCAATATTAGATACACCTTCAACTGCATTCCCCACTAATCTAGCAGCTTGCTTTGCTTTACTAACTATAGAAAATAAATCTAAAGTAGCAGAAATTTCAGGTCCATTGATAGGATTCCATTCCTTAACTTCAGAGCATCTAGGATCTTCATCACAAGAAAGAAGTGAAAGAGCATCAGTAGCAAATCCCAGTACATCATCAATAGCAGAAGATGCAGCACCCATACCAGCAAGCAATGCTTTTATAGGAGCCATCACTGAACTAATAGCAGAGTCTATAAGTCCAGTAATCTTACCCAACAATGACCCTATGAAATTTTCAACTGCACATAAAGGTGTAGTAATAAACCTATCCATTATCTGTTTTAAAAATCCTCCTACCATTCCAGTAAGATTCTTCATTATATTTCTAAACAGACAAGACAACTCATCATTAACTCCCTCTACCTTGGTTTTTAATTCTCCAAGTTGACTAGGGAATACATCATGATAAGTATCCTTTAAAGTATCATTGACTTTCTTTAAAGCATTCTTCTGTATCTCACCTGTAATTCTTTTTACATCTCCAGCAATAGCCTTAGTAGCATTGTCCTGCACCTTAGCAATTTCCTTTTCTATATTATCAATCTTAGTTGATACTTTAGTCTCCCAATCATTAGCAGTCTTTTGTATCCTCTTCACTTCAGAGAGCATATTCTTCATCTCTCTTTGTATTCCTACAAGAGGAGCTGGCTCACATCTACTAATAGTAGGTACAATTTTAGGTTTACTTTCATTTTTATATTGCTCTTTACTTGCTCCATCTTTTCTACCTACTAAAGAAGCAGGAGATTCCATCACTTCTTTATTATTACTCCTACCTTTATTACCTTGCCCACGTTTAGGTTTAATAGTTTCAGGTACAGCCTCAGCCTCTTCTTGAGTAGTACCTAAGGCATCTCTAGGGACAGTATCATCAACAGTATACCCACTGAAAGGAGAGAATGGAGTATCAGGAACATTCTTCATCACTGCAGTGTATTGGTTGTACCCAATCACGCCCATGATGATAGGCATTTGTGCATCTTCACCATCCATGAAGAAACCATACACAAAATTACCCTGCCTCAATTGAGGAGTATGTCTTGCGCCGCCAGATGTTCCAGCAGTAACTGGAAGCATTACAGATGCCCAAGGGAGATCATCATCACTCAGATCACTTGGAGCAGCAGTATGATACCCCATGATTCTAACTTTATATCTAAAGTCAAATCCTTTTTGCTTCTTTGTGGTTTTAGTAGGTGTTGCTGGTAAATTTCCAGCCCACTTTGTTTGGTCTACTACCTGACCAATCCACCATATAAATCCATCCTTTCCAAGGAAGTGAGTTTTTATTAATCCTTGTTCAAGCATTAGTCGTCATATACTCTACACTCTAATGAATCTGGATGATTATCACAATATACTTCTAAGTGCTCATCACTATGTCTCTCATGCCAGTCATTAATTTTACCTTCATTAGAATCTACTTCCTCATCTGAGTGAGCATGGAATGCATCATTATGCATCTCCAAATCTGCCTCAGTATATTCTATCATACCATGATTAACATGCTCTTTATGATCCTTAGGATCTAAGTATACCTCATGATCTAAATTATGCTTTGGGGTTGGAGTAGTCATAAATTAATCCCTCTAAAAAGATTTTCTTCCAAAACTATCTCTCACAAGAGTTAAACTAGTATAAGTTTCTCTTGGAGTGATGTTATGACATAGACTTGATATCATATATAGTCCCCCACTTTTCTTATTAACCTGTGTATTAGGTTCTACAGACAACTCAGGGAACTCACAATGAATCAAATCACCAGCACGAAGACTAAAATCTCCTGCTATCATAATATTTATTTTAATTGAGAACATTTGATTGTATCTCATTATAGATTGTACCATAGTTTTGGTAGCATCGTAAGTAGCATTGTCTGGATTCTCTTTCCATTTCTTCAATTGCTCATCAATATCCTTACCAGAGGGAAGTGTTCCTACATCCAAAACTTTATTCATCAATCTAGAAACAGGTTTTCTAAACTCATCTGCAACAGAATCAATCTCATCTTTACCTAAAGTATCAATCTTACCTTTACTACCACCCTCCTTATTATCAGCAGCACCAGATGAATCCACACTAAAATTTCTTACCTTATAATTCATAGCATAAAAATCAAAGAACAAAGTTCTATTAGAATAAGTTCCTATAGTCAGGTTGTTTTGTAAATCAATATTTCTATCAACAGTATATGATATAATCTTACCATCATATTCACTTGGATTATCCTCTGTATTACTATAAAGATAATTACCTTTACTATCTTGTTTGAATAGAGCATCAATGGATCTAAAATTAAATCCATCATATGTTTCGTAAAAAAGATATCCTGCTGTCCCTCCTAGTTTACCTGCATTTGCTGGAGTAGATTTAGATGCTAACCATGTACAAACATAAAAAGGTTTTCTATCATTCCCTATAAAATTATAGTTAATTAAAGTCTCATCTACATTTACCTCTTTCTTAGTTTTTATTCCCACATCTGCAGAAGTAGCTTCAGTTAGTATCTTCTTTATATTATCTGATATCTTACCATCATATCTTTTTACTACTCTACACTGTTCATTAGCAAATAATTCCCTAGAAGTAAAATCTATACTATACACATCCTTCTGAGTACCAGCGATAACATTCCTCACTCTATTAACATACAGTTTACTATCATTTTTAAATGATAACTTATTTCCATCATGATCCTCAATCACAATAGTAGAGGGTTCTCCTCCACGCACTGGAAGACCATTCAAGATACCTTTATTACCCATCCTTTTATTATCACTCTCTCCACTCTCAGTTATAATTGCACTTAAAGATACTGAATTAGATAAGACATCCTCATAATATTTGATATCTACCACAGATCCAGAAGCATCTATAGAATTTCCACCATCTTTTGCTTGATGGAGTACAAACTCTCTTATATTACCTGTTCTTGTTGATAATTTACTTGACATTCTTATACCTTGTAAAGAGCTGCATTAGATACCATCTCATACTGACTATTTAATACTGTTTCTCTACTAACACCTACAGAAATAAATTTATCCCCTTCTACTGTAGTAGAAGGAGCAGATGATTCTCCACCACCATCTACCACTACAGTAGGTTGTTCTCCACCCTCCTCATAGGATGCCGATGAAGATACATCCTTTGCATCAGTATTAGGTTTACTCTCTGACATCTCTGCAGGAGGAAAGAAACCCTCCTTCAAAACATTAAACTTCTTCTTAGGACCAGCCAATGGATTTAATAATGTACCCAATCCACCCCAACCTATCCTCTTAATACTATTCAGCAACCACCCACCAACTTTCTTACCACCTTTAACTATTTCCATAAACTTATCCTTCAATTTCTTACCTGCTCCTTTCCACCCATCCTTACCCCTAAACCCTTCATATAAAACATCACCTACAAATTCTCCAACTATTTCACCCACTATCATTCCTATTGGACCCAATGCTAATCCCAATCCTCCACCAAGAGCAGCACCAGCAGTCTTGAATAAAGTCTGGTCCATTGGATCACCAGCAAACATAGACATAAGAGCCACTAAAAGTGGACCAACTACTGGTATCTTAATTGCCTTAGCACCCTTCACTAATGTCTTTCCTATTCCAGCTATGGTCTTAGCTGCTCCCTTACCAAACCATTTAATGATAAGACGATTAGCCCCTCTCTTTAGACCATGTTTTAATATTTTAGAACCAGCTCCACCACCAGGTAAAACTGATTTAATTTTAGAACCAACACCTTTAACTAAATTTTTTCCTTTAGTTACTGTATTTTTTACTAAATCTTTTCCTTTAGTTACTGTCTGTCCTAAAAATTGTTTAGCTTTAGTAACTGTCTGAGCGACCTTAGGTAATTTCTTAGCAGCAAAGTTGACTACATTCTTAACAACCTTACCTCCAGTTTGAATTATATTCTTACCAAAATTTTTAATTCCTTTAGTTATATTACTAATACTCTTAGACACCCATCCAAAAATTGTTTTCCCTATAGATTTAAAAGCTTCAAAAACTACTGTCCCAAGAGCCTTAAATGGTTTTAGTGCTAACTTAAATGATTTTACTATACCAGACTTAAGTGCATTAAGTCCCTTAAGTAAAGTAGGTAATCCTTTTTTAAGGAGTTCAAAACCAATTCTAAATGCAAGCACAACATCTCTTGCACCACCCACCAAAGCAGCTATAAGAGAACCAAGAATGGTCATAGCAGCAAACTTAGCCATCCTCACTAAGAAATTCTCAGCTGGATCTTTTACTGGCGATAATAACTTCTTACCTACACCATCCTTCTTAGATTCTAAACTCTTTTCTCTTTCTTTCTTTTTAAGATCATTATTTAATATCCTTTGTGCTTCAATCCTGTCTACAGTATCTTTATTATTATCATTTATAGCAACCTTAATACCATTTACACTATCTTTAACTCTAATCAAAGACTCCATAAAATCATTAAGACCTAAATCTTTTGAAGCAGTCCCACTTACTTTAACTATCTCTCCACTTGTCTCTTTTGGCTTAACAATATCTCCACCTGGACTAGGAATTATATCTGCTTTAGGTATGACAGCTAAGGCTCCTCCCTTATCCTCATCACCACCAAACATTTTCTTTGCTATATCCTTTCCCTTTACCTTTTTCTTTTTAACAACAGACTTAACAGCCTTCTTAGCAGTTGCTTTGGCGGTTTTCTTCGCCATATTCTTAAGCAACTCCTTACCCATACTCATTAATATTTTTCCAGTTATTACTGCCATATTAACTCATTATATTGTAAAGAGATTTAACTACAGGTGTAGTTATATTATTAGGATCAGTGGACGAAAATACAGGGGTATTGACTCCTGTACCAGTAGAACTAGATGCTTGGGAAGATTGTTTTCCTCCTCCACCAATCACCACTACTCCACCACCCCTTCCACTAGGAGGATCAATACCAGGAACCATTCCACCACCAGCAAACTTCATCAATTTAGGTTGATTGGTTCCACCACCAGCAGCATTCATAGCCATTAATTTATCTGCGCCAATCTGATCAACAGCACCTTTACTCATTACAAACTCACCAGGAGTTAGCATTGCTGGAACAGTATCACCTTCACCTTGACCAGGAACTTTCCCTCCTTTATTATATCCCATTATATTATTAGGAGCAGTATCAATAACATTATGACCCATACCAAGAAGATTAGTTGTTGGATAAGGACCAGGCACTATTCCACCACCAGACATTTTTGCTTTCGCAGATATATCATCACCCACATTCATCATGGTATTTTCCATTGAACCTGGAACTATTTGATTAATCTTATTTGCAATACTCTTGGGTTGAGCATCAGGCATAGCCATGAGTTCATCCATTTTAGCAATTTTGTCAGGTGATGCTCCATTCTCAACCATTATATCTCTTGTTAATTGAAGTCCCTGAGTTACTGAATCACCACCCATCTTACCAAAATCTGGAACCACTGTCCCATCCATTAACTCCATAGATGGCATTCCCATCGCAGCAACTCTCTCCTTTGCTTCCTCAGGTGAAACATATGTTTTTTCAAAACTAAAATTACTAGTTGAATTAGAACTGGAAGTTGTTTCAGTATTAGTAATGTTTTCAAAACTACCTGGAACTACACCACCACCAGCCATTGCTACTGCTTCATTCTTTTCCTGTGCTGTCTTAGATAAAGGTATGTACTCAAACTCAGGAGGACCAGGAATAAGAGGAATTTGTGGTGCTTCTATTGGAGGTATCTTTAATAGTCCAGTTGCTTTATTAATAGCATTCAATAATGATGATACCCCCTTATTAATACCACCAATAATAAAATTCATTGGAGCACCTGTAATATTCCACATCCCTCTCATAACTGCATTGACTAGACCAATAGCTAAATTAAAAAATCTTTTAATAGGATCTAAAAGTTGAGCAGGGTCTCTAAGAAGAGTCACTACTCTAGCGATCACTGATCCCACAAAGGTCATCATCACAAACTTGATTAACTTATTAAGAAAATTTCCTACTGGTTTAGTCACAGTCTCAATCATCTTATCTCCTACACTTTTCTTCTTTTTCTCCAACTTATTTTCTCTCTGTTTCTTCCTATCAGAAAGAATACTCTGTCTTAACGCTTCATCCCTATCATCAGCAAGATCTCCTTGAGTTACTAATATATCTTTAATTTCTATAGCACTCTGATTAATCTCATCAATTGTATCTTTAACATCTACATTTAAAAATTTAATAATCCTATCTAGTTTATCTTGATCCTCACCTATCTCTGCCTTATCTTCTTGTTTAATATCTTCAGAGTCTACATCGCTAGACTCTTCCTTATCCTCTGGTTTAAGATCCTCAGGTTTTGCTAATGCTTTACCTTTAAATTTTGCTATTCTTTCTTCCTTACTTAAATATTCTCCCTCCTCATCTACACCAAGAACCCTTGATGCATATCCATCATCCAATGCAGTTCCTTTCTTAAATTTTTCAGCATCTATCTTTGGTTTTATATCTTTACCCTTAACCTTTCTCTTCTTAGCTTTTATTTTTGGTTTTGTTTTTGTAGCAGTACCACCTACTTCTTTTTCTACAGGTATCTCTTCAACAACTTCTTCTTCTAATTGTTCTACTGCTTCTTGAACAGATTCCTTTGCTGCTTCTAACTCATCAACTCTTTTCTCAAGACCAAGAACTCTTACCAAAGTTTTCCTTTGCATCACAAAGGATTTACTTAAGGTCTTATGTAACTGAGAAATCTGTATAGGTAAATCTTTTTCTAAACCTTCAACTTTACCCGCTAGTTGATAGTGAGGATCATGCTTTGCCCTCAGCGCATCTATCATACTAGGTTTTTGACTAGGCATCAGTGTTGTTCTTGTTGTTGCTTGAGTTTTTCATCCTCAAGATGTTGTTTCAACATACCAATGTAGATGTCTCTCTCCCAAGGGATTAAGTTTTCAACTTCTGTTAATGAATATTTATGGTACTGGAGTAGAGCGAAATTAATTTTATAATAACTCTCTAGATCCATATGCACCAAGCCTAAGCGAAAAAAGACGATAACCCTTCCAATACTACAGTACTTTCAACTTTTGTTTTAGGATTAGTGAAGGTCACACTATGAGATAACTTAGGCATTGTCTCAAAGAACTTTTCAATCTCCTTAAACTGCATACTATTCATCTGCTCTAAGAAATCTTTCACTTCTTTCTTAGTGCAATCATCAGTAGACCACACTTCTTCCTCATTATAAATTTTATCAATACATGATGCAATCAAATCAAATGATTGATCCATACTTACTTCCTCAGTAAAATCAAAATTACTTTTAATAAATTGATCCAATGATGGGTACTTCATCTCCATCATTAAAGTCTTATCTAACTTAACCTTATTATTATGCTCTTCACTCTTTTGAATTTTAATATCATCTATATGAATAGTCACAGGAACTTGTGTTACCTCATCATCAGGAGCTATTAAATTAACTTCAACCTCCTCACCAACAGATTTACCTCTGATGTTAAGGAATAGATATTCAATATCAAAAGTAGGAAGGTTCTCTACCTTAACTCCCCTAGTCTGTATACAATTTTTCAATACAGTTTTAATTGCATTTGAAATATCTTTTGTATCTTCAGTCTCTAATGCTAGAACTAATAATTTTTCTTCTTTAACTAGGAAGGGTCTATACTTAACTTTCTTTCCAGTAGATGGCAACTCAAGTTCATAAGTTGGCGTAACAATGGTAGGTAATGGCATAATAATTCTTTCAGTGTCTTATTTATCAACCTACATTTGCAGTAGTTCCAATCAAATCAGGAGCTCCAAGAGTAGGATCTCTATTTACAATAATATCTCTTGAACTATTAATAATATCTCCAGAGACAAGCGATGATTTTCTTTCCATAACATATCTAACAAAATTAAATGATACACTACATTTCAAAACCTGACTATCTTCATATGATACTGGAATGGCAGTCAAAGATAAAGGGAATGCATTTACAAAAGTATAATCAAGAATAGTTCTGGATGTTGTTGTAGAACCTCCTCTAGTATCACTATAGTCTCTAGTAAACTGATCCTTTTCAAACTTAGTCAGAAACATATTTCTTTTATATGTTGTAGGATAAGACATCCTGTAACTAACATAAGGATCTTTATATGTTCTTTTATTATCAACACCAGTAATATAATCCATCCAACCTTCAATCAATTGAATCACTTTATAATTTCTATCTACATAAAAAGTCAATCCAACTGTCTCATCATACATTCTTCTATAAGCCATCTTCTCAGTGACACCATGATAATCATTAGTGACCTCATGAGTGGTTAGACTGGAACCTGGAAGTGTTGCTTCACTACAAAGTAAATTAATATTATCATAGTCTATACTATCCAAAGGTAAAGTATTTCTTACCGCCTGAGGAACTGATAGGGTTAATCTATATAAAGAAGATTGCGCTACATTTAGCAATCTAGACTTTATCTTAGATACTGTTAACTTTTCTGGCCTGACACCTGCCATCTATAAATATTTGAGATTATATATTATGTATAAGAGATGGCTGAAAGTATTAAGAGTAGGTACAAACCAAAGCACCCTCGAAAGTATCAAGGCAATCCAAACAATATAATATGTCGTAGTAGTTGGGAACGTAAGTTCTGTAGATACTGTGACCTAACTGATAATATTATATCATGGGCTTCTGAAGAGATAAGTATTCCATACATGTCTCCTGTAGATAAAAGACCTCATAGGTACTATCCAGACTTTCTAATGAAGGTGAGAGAAAGTAATGGTAGCATCAAAACTTATGTGGTTGAGGTGAAACCTAAGAAGCAAACCAAACCACCAAAGAAAAAAACCAGAGTAACTAAATCATATCTGTATGAACTTACAACCTATGCTATCAACCAAGCTAAATGGAAAGCAGCACAGGAGTATTGTTTAGATAGGAGAATTGAATTTAAACTTATCACAGAAGATGAATTAGGTATCAAATAATGTCAGAAAGAACAGAAGAACTTCAAGATAAAATTGAAGAAGAGAATGATCCTGATGATATTATGATGTATATCATGGAGGTGTTTAGTGAAACAGAACTAGTTCCTGATGCGGGTAACTATTATACCTTTGTATATAATGCTAAAACTCCTGGTGTATTTGATGAGTTTCCTTTAGTTGCTGTTACCTATGTGGATAGATGGGGATTCCAAGGAATCAACTTTCATTGGGGAACATCAAGGAACTATACATGGAATGAAATTGTAGGAAGACTACATGTAATACAGAATGATGAGATAGATTACATGAGGTCATTACGTTATGCAAACTTTAAGACTAAATAACTAAAAAGATATTAATGGCAACCATCAGTCCTCAATTTATATTAGGAGATCAATCCTTTGTCACTAAGACAGATGGTGATACTGCCACGGTAGTAAGAACTTCTACTGGAAAAGCTCTAAGTCAAACAGAAATAGAAGTAGCAGGAGATTATTATAATAGTGAATTGGATGAAATAGATTATGCCAAGATATATAATTTAAAATTTGGTTCTGATTTCTTGGGTAAGTTAGGAGCAAGTGATGAATGGATGGCCAAAGCATTAACAGATAAAACATATAAAGAAGTATTCAAGAAAGCTACAGATAAAACTTCTTCCAATATAAGTTTTAATCCTGCAGAAACATCAGATATTTACGCAACACTTACTGAGAATAAAGATGCTAATGGAAGATCAACTTTAAATGTAGGAGGATCTATTCTTAGATATCCAATTAATGAAGATAAAAAAAATTATGATTACTTAAAAGTATGTGCCTATGAATATAAACCTAGAGGATTTAATAAAAATGATGGTGGCAATAGCCTAACTGGAGACTATATGGACAAAGGATTGCAAAAAAAGAAAGGTAATCACACAGTCTATCTCCCAATGGAACCATCAGGATTGCAGGAAACAAATGCTGTTAACTGGGGAGATGATACCATCAATGCTATTGAGGCTGCAGCAGCTAACATAGCAGGTAGCACAATCAAGGGTGCTGCTGATGGAGTAGAACAGATGGCTAAAGGTTTTGCAGGTGCTACTGGTCAAGCAACAAAAGATATTCTAGGAGGTCTTGGACCTAATGCAACAGACAAAGTTGCTGCTTTCTTTGCAGGACAAGCAGTAGGAAAGAATGTCTTTACACGTGCTACTGGTCAGGTATTGAACAACAACCTAGAGTTATTGTTTACTGGTCCTAGTCTAAGACAGTTTTCATATTCATTTAGATTTACTCCAAGAGAAGAAACAGAAGCAAGAATGGTTAGAAGTATTATTAAAATGTTCAAGAAAGCAATGGCTCCTCAAAAAGATGATGCAGAAATGTTTTTAAAATCACCTCATGTATTCAAATTGAAATACTATTTTAAGAATGGAAGACAACATCCATACTTAAATAAAATAAAAACTTGTGCTCTTAGATCTTTCAATGTTCAATATGCACCTGATGGATCATACATGACTTATGATGATGGTTCAATGACCAGCTATACAATCAGTGCAACCTTTGGAGAATTGAATCCAATATATGCTAATGATATTGATGAAAGTAGTAACGACATGGGATTCTAACAATGACAAAATCTTATTTTAGACAAGTACCAGACTTTGAATATGTCAATAGGACTAAAGGAAATAAAGATATTTCCAATTATATTAATGTAAAAAATTTATTTAAAAGAGGAAGAATTCGTCCTGATATTTTTGGTAACGTAAGTTTCTTCACCAAGTATAAAATCATTGGTGATGACAGACCAGATAATGTAGCATACAAAGAATATAATGACTCATCTTTAGATTGGATAGTTCTCTTATCTAATAACATACAAAACGTACAGGATGAGTGGCCACTTCCTCAATCATCATTGGATGAAGTTCTTCTAGAAAAATATGGAACCTATGAAAAACTACACTCTGGTATCCATCATTATGAAACTGTAGAAATTAAAAACTCTAAGGGTGGAATTGTATTACCTGGTGGATTAAGAACTCCTAATAAATGGAGAACTAATGGAAACTATATTCAAGCTATCAATACAAAGATAACTCAAATATCAGGAACTGATGCTAAGGTAGTAACTGTTACTATGAATAATGGTATTAAAAATCTAGTTGTTGGTAGTGAAGTTTTAATTGAAGGAGTGAACAAAACATATGATGGAAGATTTCCTGTTACTGAAGTGCTTACTATAGGAGATATTGTAATTAGATTTAAATATGTATTACCATCCATACCAGAAGTTAAACAACCAGAAATAAAAGGAACAGAACAAGTTACTTTTACTGTAGAAGGAACAGTAGGAACTGGAAATGCATACTACTATGAATACTATGATAATAATTCTTATCATACTATTCCAGCAGCTAATATAACTAAAGCAGTCACCAACTATCAATATGAAATAGATAAAGAAGATGCTAAAAGAAATATATTCTTACTAAAACCTGAGTATTTGAATGTAATGTTTAATGACCTAGATGATTTCATGCCATATAAAAAAGGTGCTGCTCAATATGTAAGCAACACCTTAAAGAGAGGAGAAAATATTAGACTGTACAATTAATCTATTTAAAAAATAGATTGATGTATGCTGCTATGACCAGAAGGGTCAAGCAGATCTGATTATATTTCAACTATCAGCTAACTTTTGAAAGTAACTGAGTGCTTCATCTTCTTCATTAGAAGAAGCAGAAGGGGCAGCAGCTACTGCAACTGGTTCTTCAGCTTCAGCAACAACTTCCTCATCTAATCTAGGAGCTTGGACAGGTTTCTGTCCCAAGACAGTCTTCAAACGTCTCTCCAAATCTTCATAAGATTTGAACTGATCAGGAGCAGTAATGGCAGAGAGTGAATACTCTTTCTTCCATATTGCTTCCAATGCATCGTCATCATCTATTAAAGGTACTACCTTATCAAACTCTGACTTATCATAGTTCCAGAACCCATCCTTCTTCACAATCTTCAACTTGAAGTTTGCACCTTGCCAGAAGTCAAAAGGATTGATTGGAGTCTCATCATCAAACTCTGGTTGCATTGCTTCCAGAACCTTATCAAATATTTTCTTACCATACTTGAACAAGAATACTCTACCCTCATTCTCTGGATGAAGAGGATCTTTTACAACATAAACGTTGGAGTAATAAGATAGCTTGCGCTTCTGCTTACGTACTGTATCCTTATCAGCATCATTACCACTGTTCCATAGAGTACGGTTGTAGTCTGAAACAGGGTCTTTACCACCTGTAGTGGTTAAAGAATTCTCAATGTACCATCCACCTGGTCCTTGGAATGCATGTGAATAGACCTTTACCCAAGGGAGTTCTTCCCCATCTGGTGCTGGAAGGAAACGAATAACTGCTGACCCTACGCCAGTCTTATCCAATTCTGCTTTCCAGAATCTATCATCTGCTCCACCTGGAGAAGAGTTCATCTTCTCTACTTCTTTTACTAACTTATCAGTAAGAGAACCCAGTTTGGATTGCTTCTTTAGAGAATCAAAAGACATTTAGATTACCTCGTATTTGTTGAGATTTGGCTTGTGTGTATCCAGTATACTTGAGTCACCTTTCAGTGTCAAGTACAAGACCCTTGAGGATCTTTTTATAATGGAATACATCTATATTTAGGAAGGGAGAATACTTTTTCATTCTAGTAGACGTCACCTTCCACACAGGATCACTGAGTTTATTATCAAAATTATTTTTATATCCTAGTATCCTATCCAAAATTAACATAGTCTCTAAAGATATATTACCTTGAAGATGTTTCTTTAATAGTTTGGGATGTCTGCTACCTTCTATAGCAAACAACATATCAAAATCATCACCAGATATATGTGAGTCTACTTCTTGCTTGAACACATAAGATAGTGACTGTACTTTTCTACACCACTCCTTATAATTACTATCTCCATTCTTCATGAGATCGCCAATCCATAAGGTCTGAGGATCACTACATGAAACAAAGTTTGCTACAAAAAAATCTTCTACTTCCTTTTCAGTCTTCTTCCTACACATCTTCTCAAACCAGAATCTATCCTTTCTCTTATAGAAAGTCTCTACTGTTGCTCTGGTTCTACCATTATACTTGTGGTAATCATAGGAATCTTTAGTAAAATGATTTTTGAGTGCAAGATAAATCTTATAGCAATCAAAGGGCATCATTAAAATATAGGTAGTTTAGCTCTAGATGTTCTCTTTAAAAAATTAAGTTCCTGTGCTTCATACTTAATCTTTTCCTTCAATGGTTT
>VTLG01004657.1_pt1 | contig 16077 bp, 21 predicted proteins | sample 4694571 | NCBI WGS metagenome assembly VTLG01 (sample SAMN12604809, study PRJNA352737) | marine metagenome | biome: ENVO:00000447; feature: ENVO:00000209|ENVO:00000569|ENVO:01000036; material: ENVO:00002151; isolation source: viral sequences binned using virsorter ...
TCAAAGGTATTGGCTGTGGAGTTGTTGGTATATAATCCTGAGTTGTCTATGCAGCAGATAGCAGATAAACTCTGTATTTCCAAGGCTTGCCTTGAGAAGTGGAAACAGGATCCAAATTTTGTTGACGCTGTGTATGACAAGTATATGGTTTCGTTTGGTTTGGAGATTCCCATGGTACTTGATTCAATGATTCGTGAAGCTAAGGCAGGTAATGTTCAGGCTGGTAGGTTGGTATTGGAGCATAGCGGAAAGTTAGTTAAGAATATCAATGTTACCATTGACAGTCCATTCGAGAAATTCCTAAAGGCTGTCCCTGAAGCCGAAGTTGTTGAGGATGAGGATATAATTGACGCAGTTGAAATAATTGATGACTCCTTTGAACAGCTTCCTCCAAGGAAAGTTGAGGATCAGAAGGAAAGGACTCGTAATGAAACTATAGCGACTAAGGAATTGATTAAGAAAGCCGAAAGGAACGCTAAGCAGAAGAATTGGTATCGTTGGAGGGTTAGGGCTAAAAAGGTTGGGGTTGAACCCTTAAAGGGGAGAAGACCGACACCTGCCCAAAGGCAGGATTGGGAACAGAGGATTATAGAGGCTGAAAGGTTAAGTGATTCCGAATAGAGAGATATTTCCCTCATCAATCGTTTCACATATTTCATCGTATACATCAGGTGGTATTATAAAGGGCTTTTCAGATTCTTGAGTATCTTGTGGTTCTTCAAATTCTTCAATATTCTCTTCATACTCGTTAATCATCTTAACTAATCTCTTAAAAACAACCAGCATCTCCTGAAAATCCTTGTTTGTCATCTATTTCCTAAAGTTTCGTGAAATATCCCTTTTAAGTGCGTCAAAAACTGTTAGAATCTCTTGTTTGTCAGGCTCTATGAATGGTCTAGCGGGAACTTTCTTTTTTGGTACCATAGATTTTGCGCCTGTAGTAAATCCTTTATGATGCTTAAATCCATAATCGTTCATAGTCAATGTATCTTTTTTGGCTGTAATGCTTCTATGTAGATTCCCTGTTTCGTATAATGGCTTAGTGCCTGTTATATTTCTATTTTTTCTTATGTCTAAAGTAGATTTTTTTAAGGGTGGCTTAACACCCTTATCTATATTCTTTTTAGCGCCCTTAGCTGAACTTCTAGCATATCTTGATATAGTTTTCTTTACTATCTTACTCCAATTATATGCAAGTTTTCCAGAATTGTAATTAATTTTTAATTTAACTTCCATCTTCTTCCTCGCTATATGTTTCCTCTATTTCTTCCACCTCTTCCATAGCCTTTAAATGTTCATCTTCCATAGCTTCTCTGTTTTTTTCCACTATTTTCTCAGCTTCCTTACGGGATAGGTCATTATTATACTCCATAAGTAAGTCAGCTTCATCCAACATGTGGTGTTTTAGTCTATGTTCATCTAAAGATATTTGATCTTGAACTGTTTTAGGATATTCAGGCTCCTTAAAGTCTAACTTTAGCTTATCTGGAAGGTTTATGTTATTATAAGCAGCTATTTCCCTTTCTACACGATAAAAATCGTGTTCATACATTCTCCATAACTCCAAGTCATCTTGATAGTCCTCAAATCTTTCGAGATCTTTGATTTTCAAAGCAATGCCGCTAGGAGTTTCACCCCCATCTTGCGCAAATTGGACATACAAATGATTATTTTGGGCTACAAGATCAACTTGGAATTTAATATTTTCAATAACTGACTCAATATTGCCAGCTGGAGATACAATTCCAAAGGTTGCTCCTTCAGGAAGGTCTATAATTTGGTCAGAACCCGCTCTTTCTATTCTCTTGTCAGAATCAACTCCTGTCATAAATGGCTGTCCAAACATTTGAAATCTGAGTCCCAACTGCATTTCAGTCATAGCTATATTGACTTGTTCGTTACAGTCAACGATGTCATTAGCTCCATCTACGAAAAATTCGTCTATTTGTTCTTCTCTGTGAGTGAATACGAATGGCAAAATACCATATCCATGTTCATATTCACTTATAATGTTTCCGTCTTCGTCATAGTGTACATATATAGATTCATCCCAATAAGCCCATTCACAATTTTCTACATAAGATATATCATCAGGTTGCATTAGTAATGGATACATTATCGCTGAAGGTGTATATGGGTCTTTTAGGTGAACATCAAAGTAATAGACAGGTCTGTAGTCAAAGTAAGGAGTTCCATTATCCTCTTTATAGATAACCTGTGTTGCTACAGTGCCAATCAGTCTTGTCATTCTTTCGACATGCTTGAATCTAGCGTCTTTTTTAATTGTAAGAAGGTCATATTGCCTATTTATGTTCCTGGAAGTTCCAACTGTATAGATTCGACTCATTTTATTTATGAATCTTCGTGTAAAATTAGCGTTATAGCAAGGCACTTCCTGAAAAGCACTGGAATTAAAGTAATCCTTAATGTATTGGTTAGTTCCATTGCCTCCATAGTAATCCAGAAGCTTTCTAACCCAATCCCTTCTAGCTCGTTGGGTTGTAAGTTTCGTGTCTGCGACTGATTTCTTTATTATTTCTTCTACTGTATCATTTTGGTTGTAAATCATCTTGTCCTCACTTTAAATTCTCTGTTTTTAATTGGAAATTGGTTTATGAAAAAATATCTCACCATATCGCATCCATGGTCGTGATAGCCGTCCTTAACTGGATCTTGTTTCAAGTCTGCTCCTTCTTTTGGTTCAGGATAGCGATAGTTCTCTAAATCCATCATAATTCCTGTGCATTTTTCATTAACATGTAAAAATCTTTGGTTACTGGCATTTTCTATAAAACCTCTGACATGGGACACTCCAGAGGCTATGCTTCTTGACACTTTATCCCTCTTTGTATAGATTTTTATACCTTTTCGTCTAAATATCTCAATATCTCCCAAACCTGACTGTCCTTGAGCCTGCATACCCGCTGGGTCACCATAATATCTTCTTACATTGTATTTTTTAGATAATATCATTTCAGCAAGAGTGTCTGTCTTTACATTTACCTTGTGTATTATCTCATCTATTATGTTTATGTGCCATATGCCTCCAACCCTATGGATTTGAAACCATCCAACAGCTGGCATACGATAGCCAAAGTCTATACTGCAAAAAGTAGGGAAGTTTGGATTATAGGGAAACTTACCTACATCTAAATCTCTTTCAAATGGGTAGACACGACCTGCAAATGAAGTAAATTTAGCTCCATACTCCTGGTCGTATACCTCTCTTGCCATATTTCGCTTTCTTTCAAGCAAAAACCTGTCACTCTTTCCGTCAGGGAAGGCATAATGGTTATCCCAAGAGGGAGCTTGATGGGATTCCCATAGTTCATCTTCCTTACCGAGGAGATATAAGTCGTAAACCCAGTTAAAGCCTTCTGGTGTGGTAATAAAGACAGCCTTCCCCTTTCTATCGGATAAAGTGGGAGATAGATACATATCCCAAATTTTATTCTTTACCTTAGCGGCTTCATCTATAATAAGAAGATCCAGTCCCTCTCCAACCAATGAATCGGGATTGTCTGCGGACTTGGCTTCGACCACTGTCCCCCATTTGAACTTGATAAACCTATCTTTCTCAGAGGCTCTTATAATGTCGTTTTGATGCCCAATAACCATTTTCTGCCAAATCTCCCTAAACATTAAGTCTGCCTTATCATAGGATAGACCAACCAGCCATATCCTTTTATTGGGCTGAGAAGCGTAAAAAGTCGCTTCCATAGCAGAGGCAGTAGTCTTGCCAAACCTTCTTCCGCAAACCATGACAAAAAACCTAGCCGTTTCTTTTTCGGGAAAGTGTAGTTTACTTTGTCCGAAATGTGGTTTATATTCCATATAATCAAACCACTTTTGTTTATATTCTCTTATTGAATTATCCAAAAATTTGTTTTTTTACCTAACTTAATTTAAGTTATCTATATGTATTTTACAAAAATTGGTAGAATATAGTCAAAATAATGTAAAATGGAGGACAGCATGTCCGAAGAGAATACACAAGCAACGACAGAAGCAGTAAGTGAAAGTCCTGCTACAGAAACTGTTCAAGATAGCTCTAATGAACAGTATATTGCAGAAAGCAAAAAGTACAGAAAAAGAGCTCAGGATGCAGAAGCTCGTTTAGTTAAATTAGAAAAAAAGTTTACTACAGCAGAAGAAGATAAACTTAAGAAAAAAGAAGAATTTAAAACCTTGTATGAACAAGCTTCTTCTAAAGTCGAAAGTTTAACAGATAATGCAGAAAAGTGGGCAAAGTATGAGGAAACTAAAAGAGTATCTCTATTAGAGAGTCATCCTGAAGATGATAGAGAATCTTTATCTAAATTAGATTTAGAAACTCTTGAATATGTTACTAATAAAATTAATAATATAAAACCTAATGCTCCTGAAACCCTTGGTCAAGCAAGGAAGAAAGGTTTAGAAAAACCTTATTCTGAAATGACTCAAAAAGAAAAAAGGGAGAATTGGGATAATATATTAAAACAATATAAACCTTAATTAACTAGGTTGCTCTCAAAATGAAGGCTCGTATGAGTAGTTGAAAGAGAGTTAAAATTTAGGAGGTGTCATGGCTTTTAGCGGAGACCCAACAAATGTCAATGTCCACTCAGGTGGTACTGGCAAAAATTCATATCCTATAGCTGATCAATTTATCCCAGAAATATGGGGACAGGCTATTTTGGATGTGTTTCAACAAAAAACAATGATGAGTAATGTGGGGACAAATTTATCTCCAGCGGTAGCAAGTGCTGGGGATGTAATACATCTACCACATATCGGTGTGCCTTCCTTACAGGCAGTTACTCATGGTGAGGAAATTGCAGTAGATATTACAGGTAGTGGAACTGAAACACAAACTGATTTAACAATAGACCAGTATAATGTTTCTTCTGTGTATGTTCCTGACATCACAAATGTTCAATCAAGTTATGACCTTTTGAGCATTTATGCTAAACAGTTAGCTTATGCTAATGCAAGGGGTTTTGATAACTTTATGCATTATCAAGTAGCAAATAACTTTAATGGGTTATTTAGAAGTGGTACTGGTGCTGTTGGTGCAGATTCTGATGCTCAAATGCATGTTGTAACAACAGGTTCAGCTTTAAGTGCTGGGAACTTGTCTAGCTTAATGGCTAAGATACTTGCTGAAACAGGCAATACAGATGGTTGGAGTCTTGTTTTATCCCCTGCAATGTATGCTAGTTTAGCAAATCTTGCTGACTTTGTTAAAGGTACTGCATCTCCATTAGGTGCTGCTTTTGAATCAACAGGTAATGCAGGTAATCTACTTGGAATGCCTGTATGGGTTGGACAATCACCTTATATGGCAGGTACAGGTGCTGATGTTAGTGCTGATGAAACTAAAGGTATTTTAGCAGTAACAGGTTTTGATTCTAGTGCTGCTCAAGAGGATGATATAGTATATGGTTATGCTATACATGAGAGTGCATTGTATTATGCTTTCTCAAGTCAAGCTAAAATAACAGCTTCTTATAGACATGCCTACTTATCAACACTTGTTACTTGTGAATCTGCTTATGGTGGAGCATTTAGAAATACAAATGCTAGTGGAAATAGAAGATGTATTGCATTAATTGATTATGAAGCAGCTTAATTCATAATTAGCTTAATGTTAATTAATAATAGGGGGTGGTTTTTACTGCCCCCTTATTAACTTTAAAGGAGAAAATGTAATGGCAATAACTGTAGATACTGTAGAGCACCCAGCATTAGACTCAACTAAATTAGTTGGAACTGAAGGCTCAGATGCAGGGAATTTAGCAAAAGATATATCAGCATTTTTAGCTGATGGTGATACAATTATATCTGTATCACATGTTTTTAATCCACAAAGCAATACTATATTGACATCTATCGTAAAAGATAGTGATTAGTATTAATGAATATCTTAAAGGATATTAAAAGGCATGAAGGCTTTAGATCTAAAGTATATCAATGTACTGAAGGTTATGATACTATAGGATATGGTTTTGCTATAAAAGATTTAGAATTAGATGAAGATGTGGCAGAGCTTATTCTTATGAAAAAAATACAAAAGTTATTAGAAAGAATTTTAGTAGTTTTTAAGTGGTTTAAAGATGCTCCAGATGAAGTAAAATTTGTTGTTACTAATATGTGCTATCAACTTGGGGTTTCAGGATTTTCAAAATTCAAAAAAACAATATACTTACTCGAAACAGAACAATATGAAGAAGCCTCTGTTGAGATGCTTAATTCCCTATGGGCAAAGCAGACACCTAACAGGGCAAAGGAACTTTCCGAAACGATTAGTCATCTATCCTCCAATTAGGAATTTTCAGTTTTCTATACTAAATTATTCTTAAAAATACAAGGAATATCTATGGCTTTGAATGATAGGGGTGTAATTAAAAGAGCAATAGTAACCCCTGATAAGCATTTTCCTTTACACGACTCCAAGGCAATAAATGTAGTATGTAAAACGATAGAGATTGTAAAACCTGACATATATATTGATCTAGGGGATGTAGGGGAATGGGAAGCTTTTTCACATTGGAAATACAAGAGGAAGAAAGCTCCTCCGTTAGAATTTCTAACTAAAGAATTTGATAAGGATGTAAAAGATGTAAACAAGGGAATGGATATTATAGACGAATCCCTTGATAAGGCTAATTGTAAGGAAAAGTATATAACTGAGGGTAACCACGACAATTGGCTTAATATGGCAGTTGAAAAGTATCCCTATATACCACAATACAAATTTGCAAATGCAGTAGATTTAGATGGTAGGGGATATACTTACTATCGTTTTGGTAGACACCTAAAGATAGGAAAACTGTATTTTTATCATGGTCATCAATATGGTGGACAATACCATGCAAGTAATCATCTTAGAAAGTTAGGATGCAATGTAATGTATGGACATTGGCACGATTTACAGCAGATGTCTGCAACTCATATGGATGGAGCGAAGTCAGCTTGGTCTATTGGCTGTCTAAAGGATATGGCTGCTGATAAGAACGAATGGCTCGCTAACAGAAGAATTAATTGGGCTCACGCCTTTGCGATAGTGGACTTTTATCAGGGTGGACACTTTACTGTCCATGTAATACAGATTATAAAAGGAAAAACAAGTTTATGGGGAGAACTGATTGAAGGATGAAAATAGGTGACTTACTTTTATTAAAAGGGTACATAAATAAGAAACAGCTTAAGTCTGCTCTAAGGAAACAGTCGGAGGAAGCGATTAAGTATGACAGGTCTGTTCCATTGGGAAAAATATTAATAGAGAAAAAGTATGTTACTGTTGATGAGGTAGCTGAAGCTTTAAATGAACAGCCTATAGAAATAAAGAAAGTAAAACGGGAGAAACCCATGTCTACGGAAATTGGAGAAAACAGTAAGTTTACATTCGACTTAAAGTTCCTGGTAACGATAGGTGCTGTAATTGTTTCAGCCTCCGCTACTTACTTTAGCATTACGGGTAAGTTAAATGAGATAGAGTCCAATAATCATCCGAACAGAATGGAATACGAGTTTGTAGTTAACGAAATCTCTGCACTAAAGGGAGCGGGTGACTTAAAGATTATCACATATAAGCTGGAACAGTATGATGAGATGTTTGGAGAAATAAAAGAATTGGTTAAACAACTTACTCCACTTGCTTCGGATCTTGAATACATTAAAAAGGAATTAGGGAAACTAAAGGATAAGAAGGTTGACATTCCAGAGGTTGACCTGTCAGGAATAGAGCAGAAACTTGATAATCTTACCAGTAAGATAGGTCTATTTGAAACTAGACTTAAAACATTAGAGAAAAATTCAGGAGGGAGATTTTAATGTCCTATGTGGGAATTATTCAGACTATGGTTTTGGCAGGTAGCTTATGCTTTGGTAATTTTTTTAGTAATTCGACTTTTTACGGTTCTGCTACAATGTCTACGCCATATATAAACAATGCACTGGATTTGGATGATGACTATAAATACACTTTTGGATTAAGGAAAATAGCCCTATTCCCATATCAGGAAAGAGATAGATTCTATAATGGAACTGAAGAGGAATTAACAGATAAGGCAATTATCGGAGCTGTGGATGGAATAGAATACCTATTTTCATACAGTTCAGTTAGAAACCAGGGACATAAGTATGATGATGGAGAATTATGGCTAAAATGGTCAAATAATTGGTTTGTCACTAAAACTAAGTATGTAAATAAGGGAAGTAGGGATTTAGAGTTTTTTGATTTTGACACAAGATTTAGACTGAAGCTGAATAAAATTGACTTTACTGTAGGCGGAACTGTAAGGGCACATCCCATATATGGACACTTCGCGTATGATGACTATGTAGATCCTTGGTGGTTCTTAGCCTATGATTATGGGTATTCTGACTATTTAGTTCCAACATTTGACTTAAATGACAATGGAGAGATAGACAGCTACTATATATGGATTGAAATAGATGAATATACAGAAGAGGGTTATTGGGTGTACTTTACTGAGAGCTCTAGCTACTATTGGGAAGACCCTAACGGCGATGCAGTGGCTTATTCTGATGCAGAGTTTCATCAATACCATCTGCCGAATATTATAGACCAATACAATGAAGACAACAAAATAAAGGATTGGCAGTCGGAACTATCATTGGTTATAGGTTTGGATGTTCTTTTAGGCGGAGATAAATTTTATACACACACATGGGTAAATCTCTTTCCAAAGTCTTTTGGTTTGACTGATAAGGCATACGAAGGAGATGAAATGCAATATGACATTGGACTCATTATAGGAGCCAATCTAAGTGAGCATATTGGGGTATTTATTGAGGGTAACAAGCTAAATTACTATGGTCGGGATGAATACAACCTAAACACAGGAGTTAACTGGAGGTTCTAGTTGGGGGAGTTTACGGCGTTCTGGTTTGGGTTCATGTTTGTTTTTATGACTGGGTTGTTAGTAATTTACGGACATAGATTTTAAGGAATATTATGATACCAATTTGGTTAGGTAAAATAGTTGCCAAAAGAGTCATTAAGGCAATTAAATACAAAATAGATTTAAAAAAGATAGACAAATATGTCAAGGAAGACAATGAGCTTGACTTGCAGGTAAGAGCTCATGCCAAGGCATTGGATAAATATGGGGAGTATATAGAGAAACTTGAGAAGAAAGTCGCGACTCTTAATAAGAACTCTCATCCTCCTCAGGAGTATATATGTTGTAAAAAATGTGGATGCGAGATAGCTAAAACTAAAATTTAAAAAAGGAGAAACAAATGTTTTCATTTATAACAGCAAACTGGGAATGGTGTTTATTAGCTTTATATGTATTGGAGAAGGTGATCAAATTAAGTCCATCCAAAAAGGATGACTTGGTTTGGGATATGGTTTTAAAACCAATTGTGGAGAAGATTAAGGGAAGATAGTGCCAAGAAGCATAAGAAATAGTAAAGTCGAGGATTTTGAACCTAGAAAGAAAAACCCTATAGGTTTATTGGATGACTCTAATTTAGACAGTCATCTCAAATCATTAAAAATAGGTGACAAATCAACTCCTTTACAAATATCAGATGAAGCAATTAGGATTGCCTCTGATTTTACTTTAGATGGAAATCTTTTAAATAGTAGAATAGGAACTGAAAAAACATACCTTGAACTATATGCCGGACAGTATGTTACCATTGATACAGATGGATTAACTAACAAAAGTAATAAAGTCAGTATAGGTTATATATATACTTCAGTATTTTTAGTTAACACAAACGAAAGTTCTCAGATGTATAATACTGGAAATGGATATATAGAATTAAATGCTGGTGGTGATGATATAAGGTTGAAAGCAGCCGCAGCAGTACAAATCTTTGATACTACAAAATTAATCTTTGGGTCTGACTTTTCCACTACCGCTGGAGAACTTGACACTTACATACAAGAGTCATCTGCGGATGTTCTAGATATATATGTAGGTGGGTTGAATATATTAAAACTAGATGAGGTAAATGATAAGGTTGAAGTTGGGGGAGCAGATTTAGAAATTGATGCAACTAAAAAACTTTATTTAGATGGTGGTGGAAATACTTATATTGAAGAAAGTTCTGCTGATGTATTAGACATTAAAGTAGGTGGGGATATGATTTTTCAGATTACTGAGAGTGGAGCAGATGGAAATACTATTGATATAAATAGTGCTTGTATAGGGTTTACTCAAAGAGAGCCTCTTTATGATGCATCAAATACTGTTATAGATTTTAGACATTCTAACAAGCAATTTGTAACATTTGGAAGTGGTAATATAACAAATATTACTTTGACATTTCCTTTAGTATCAGGCAATTTTGTGTTACTTTTAAAACAAGATGGAACAGGTAGTAGAACAGTAACAAATTGGAAAGCTGCAGAATTTGATGAATCAGCAGCAGATGGTGCTGCATCTGTTAAATTTCCAGGTGGTTCTGCTCCAACATTAACCACAGATGCTAATCATGTTGATATTATAAGTTTTTATTGGGATGCTGATAATGAAATAGCTTATGGTGTAGCAACACTAGATTTTCAGTTTTAATGGCTACTGTTAATTTATTGCCTAATGGAGTTGGTGTAAATACTTTTACATTATCTACAGGTAGTGATGTTGCTGCTTTATTACAAGATGATGCATCTACTCCTGCAGGAGATAGTAATTATTTAAGTGCTACTGCTGCAGGTAAAGTCTGCTATCTTAATTTAGATGATTTTACTAGAGACCATAGTTCTATAGATGGAGTTCAAATTGTTCTAAGAGCAGGTAATGGCGCTAGAACCCAAACATATGATATAGAAACACAATTATTACCTGCACTTGGGGGTGCTTATTATACTGAATCTACAGGAACAGAAAATTCTAATAGATTCTATTTGACACACACATTTACAAATAGAACAACAACAGATGGTTCTACTGCTTGGAATAATACATTGGTAGATGCTTTAAGACTTTATGTTAAATTGGATGCACATAGTGGAGCAACATTTCAGTTTACACAGGCTTATGTTATTGTAACATATACAGAACCTGTAGCAACAGATAATGCAGTATTCTTTGGATGTAATTTTTGAAATTTGTAAATTAATATGAGGATATATGAGAAACTACGATGAAGAGATAAAGAAGTATAAAGATGAAGCGGAAAGACTAAAGTCAACATATCTACAGTGTTTGGGAATAGTCCAATACTTGGAAGGTAAAAAGGAAGAAGAAAAAAAAGAAAAAGAGGAAAAAAAGAAGGAAGGTAAATAATGGCTAGTTTTACAGGTAATAGCATAAAGGATGTATATAAGGATATACTCCATACAAGTAATTCCAATAGTGGATTAAGTGGGACTATTAAACAGGTTACTTGTGGTGATGGGGATGTTACCCCTTTATATTTATCACAAAGAAATGTAAAGATACAACCTTCTACTGATATGACTACAAATACTGTTATATACGATGCAGATGGAAATGCTCTTGTTACTGTAGATTCTACCAATGATTTAGTTAAGGCGGGTGTAGGACAGCATATTGTCAATACACAATTCAAAACATTTTCTTTATTTGAATTTGAACCTACAGCAGGAACACATCATCCTCTGACAACTGGTTCATCGATTGTCGGAGCTGACGATGTTTCATGGGATGGTGAAGCTAATGGAACTGATTGGGGTGGAACAGGAGCAGACCCCGCTTCAAGTCTAACATTAGCGTCTGCTGCACAGCAGTTTGTTCCTTGTGTATGGATTCTGCAGGGAAACATAACTATTGATGAGGTCAGTTATATTATATGTTCTGATGATTCAACAACCGCTAATCTACATGTGGAGTCATATTCTATAGTAACAGGAAGTGGCAGTACAGCTGGTGATTTATCATCAGGAACAACTTTAGCTGATACATCAGCGATAACTATTGGTGCTGACAGAGCGTCAAATGGAACATTGACAATTCAGACAGCAGATGTTACTAGTGGTAGGGCAATTTTAGTTTTTGCAGAAAATATAGGTGGAACTGACGACATAACAGTTCAAGTAAACATAAAATATCATTTAAGGTAAAAGGAGTCAGAATGGCACAGGGAAATATAAATTTAACAATTAATGGGAGTAGTTTCGCTAAACAGAAGAATTACAATAATATCTTTGAAAATTCTCAAGAGGTGGACAATACAGATGGATTTATCAATGTATTAACTGTCAGTACGACAAAGGGAGCTAATACAGTCAGTAACATAAAGGCTCTTTGTGTGTACAATCAAGGAACAGTAGGAGCTGAACTTCAGTTTATTGTTCAGGATTGGTTAGATAACTCTAATACAGATGAAAAAAATTCAGTAGACTTAGGGCCTGGAAGTGCAACAGTATATAGATATATCACTATACTACTTCCTGCAGGAGAGTTTATTTATCTTCCTAATGGTAGACTTATCAGTTACGCTGAAGATGCGTCTGGAGCCAATGCTACTTCAGTTTCAAATGTAGCCCCTAATTCTAATGAATATACAGATTCTACTGCAGATGTAGATACTGCAACAGATGGAGCTATTGCTTCAGGAACAACTACTACTACCCTATACTTAGAGGATGGACATTCCAAATTCTTTAAAACAGGGGATCTGATAAGGCTTGAAAATGAAATATGTGAAGTAACTGCTGTAGGAACTGGAGCTGACTTAGCTAATAGTACATTAACAATAATTAGAGGAACTCATGGTTCTACAGCCGCAACACACGCAGATGATGTGCCTGTAAGATTCCCATTCTTTAATGCCTATAATAACTACAATAAATATTCAGTTGCACAAACAAATAAGAATGGAAAGTTTAAAGCATTAAACTTTTTTGGATATGGAAGAACAGGAGATGCTATAGCGGATGGTTTAGTTCCAGGTTCTGTATGCTTTAAGTTCTATAATTCAGGGTATCAGGAATTAGGCTTGTCAGGGATAACAGCTAACACTAACACAGGACTTGCTGCATCAACAGCTTATAATTTTAATATAACTGCTGATGGTGGCAGTGTATTTGTTGACTTATCCTTCACTACTGATTCAAGTAATCTTAATTTCGGTGGTAAAAATGGTGTTTTAAGCAAGATTCAGGATGCTCTTGACACTCAATACTATACAGCGGGAAATCTATTTGAAAAAAGGGTTACTATAGGTATAGTTAATGGAGATGTAAGGGTTACATCAGGTTCTCATTTATCCACATCAGCAATATTACTTGCTGCTCCTGGTTCAGGAACAACACCTTTTGGAGTTGGAAGAATCACTGCTATTGGAAGTGTTGAAAGTGCAGTAGCGGCAAGATTGCCTGAAGATACTTTGTTTGATAGGGTTACCGATGAAGAAAGACCTAATATAGGATCTATTATGTATGACGATGGCAATGGTAACTTGGTAGGAGCGGGTACGGGAACTATAAACTATGAAACAGGAGCTGTTGACTTTACTGCCCCTGTTAATGCGGAGTTTGTAGTGTCAGCTACTTATCTGTCTGCCCAAAGTGGTGGAACTGATGTATCCACAACAAATGGCTACAATCATATAACATCAGTAGGGGCTAGAAGTACAAATTCAAAATTAAACGCTAAAGTTAAAGTCATAGCGTTGAATTAAGGGTAACTATGCCAAAATCAATGTATAAATATAAAAGTAAGAAATCTAAAAAAAAGAAAAATAAAAGAGGTAGATAAATGGCAACAGCACCAACATATTGTACACATAGAGAATTAAAGGATGTATTTCCACAAGTAGACTCGTTTGATAATAAAAGAGCTTTATATGGATGGAAAGAAGTAACAACAAACAAATATGCTGCACACAATAGTGGTTTAACAACTCAATTATTTGCTGATGGAGAAGATTTAGGGGCAGCTCAATCTGCACATACTGACTTAAATGTAGAAGGAGAATGGTTTTATAATAGTGCTGAAGATATAACTTATTACTTTTCAGCAAGCGACCCAAATGATAAACTTATGGAAGCAGGAGAAGAGTTCTCTGCTTTAATTACAAGAATTACAGGAAATGCCAGTAGATACCTAGACGCTAAACTTGATCCTAATCTACCGAAAGAGCAGTTTAAGGATAAGGCAGGTGACTTTGACTATATTATAGTAAGAACAACTGCTTTAATAGCTGCTACATTCCTTATTAGAAGTCACGACCCAACATCAGAGCAAGCTAACGCGTTAATGGAAGATGCACAAGGTAACATTGACTCACTTAATAAAGGTGGAGCTTCACTATCTTGGCAGACGACAGGGGACTCTTCAAAAGGAATTATAAGAGATGTATCTTATACAGATGGCAGTGTAAGACCTGTAGATACAAGAGGAAGATGGTCAGGTTCATTCGACCTTATACGAGTTATGATAGTAACAGGTGGAGCATTAGATGGAACTGCTACCTATTCTGTATGGGTTAAGGATGGAGATAAGCTAGGTAACCAACAGGGAAGTCAAGTGGTTACTGCAGAAAAAATTAATGGGGATTATCAGTCCCTCGCAGGGGGTTTGCAAATAAGATTTGGTGGAAGCACTAAGACTTCTGTAGCAACTGCAACAAATGAATGGGAGATAGAAGTCGCTGGATGGCAGGAGGAAGTTGATAATTCAACTCTAAATTCAGTTAGATTAACGAGAAGATAGCAATTAACCAAATTTGGAAAAATTAGAAAATGGCGGTAACTTTCACAAACAATTGGAAGAATATTTTAGATAAGTTAGAGTCTGTTTTGGAAACAGAATTTAAGGGAGCTCTACCTGTCTATAAGGGAAATACTGTACCTAAAGGCATTAATCAAGCGTTACAGCTTGTACCTACTGGCAGTGTTCTATCCGAATATAATATAACCTCTGAAACAAGGGAATTTTCAGTTACAGTTAGATTTATATTTGCGGAGGTAAATGTTAAGGAAACTGCATTAGACCATATACTTAGATATATTTCAAGAATTGAAGCTTTAGTTCATGATAATGTTGCTATGACATTATCAGATAGTACAAGAGCATTTAACTGTAGGCTTGAAACAACAAATTTAAATTCAGATGAAGAGTCTGGGATTTATGTTACAGAGTGGGAATGGAAATGTCAACATTTAGGAAATACAGGTTAGGAGAAGAATGAAAATTAAATTAAAGAACAAGGATAATCCAATTACACAAATGTGGTGTTTTAATTTTAGTGGATACAGTTCTGATATAATAGATAAAATAAATTCAGGTAAACAGGTAGAGGTTGAAAAAGTACCAAAGCCTGCTTTAGAATATGTAGAAGAAATAATGATAATAAAAAAGAAAAATATAAATAAGAAGGAGGAAAAATAATGGCTATTTCAACATCAGCCTATTCACCAAAAGAATTCCAAGTTTTAATAGCAGAACAAGATGCTTTTGGTACAATAGAAGCATCAGGTGGGAATGCATACCATGCCCTTGATGTAGATTCAGTAGGAAGTCCATCAATAAATCCAGTACAGGCACTGGATGTCAGGAATGGAAGTAGAGTATTGCAAACAACAGATTTTTTTCAAGATGTAAAATCATCAGTTAAGGAAATATCTGTATCAGGAACAGCAACTCAAAGTGCACTTGATATGCTTTTGGAAAATATTATAGGTGAAGCAGAGGGTTCTGCAAGTAGTGTTTATACATTCACTTCAAACAAGGCTGTTCAACAAATAGGAACAGGAGATTCCTCTCTAGCTGGAACTGCTCTTTCCGTTGTAATTAAATCAGGTTTCGGAACTAATGCTGATTTATCCTTTAAGGATTGTGTAGTTACAAATTTAACATTAAGTGGAGATGTTGGTACAGAGGGTGGTAGAGTTAAATTTTCTTGCACATTTCAAACTGGTTCGGTAGTAGAGGATTTAACAGATGCAGCGACAACTGTTGATACAGCATTTTCTGCCGCTGGAGAAGAGAACTATCTTATGAGTGATTGGACTGACCCAGTATACAGACAAATTGCAGGAGTGAACAATCTACTTGTAAACTCATTCAGTTTAACACTTGATAATCCTGCGACTTTCCATGGGTTGTCATCAGCAGGGTATGAACTCTGTACAAGAGCTGGAGAATT
>VTLG01008168.1_pt1 | contig 16076 bp, 15 predicted proteins | sample 4694571 | NCBI WGS metagenome assembly VTLG01 (sample SAMN12604809, study PRJNA352737) | marine metagenome | biome: ENVO:00000447; feature: ENVO:00000209|ENVO:00000569|ENVO:01000036; material: ENVO:00002151; isolation source: viral sequences binned using virsorter ...
TTCTTTCCGTAATGTTGATAATATTATCCATTGGTTTCATATTTATATTTATTATCTACGGAAAGAGAGGAGAAAAATAATTAGAGAAATTATCCTCTTACTTTATACCTAATAATAACAATCCCATTACCACCATCACCGCCTTTATAACCAGTTTCACCAGCAGCACCTCCACCAGAGCCAGTATTATCTACTGCGTGTTGGCCAGGAAGATTTCCTGCGGCACCTTTACCGCCTCCACCTTTACCACCTTCACCGCCACCAGTAGAATTCGGATGGGTTGCTGCACCACCGCCACCGCCTCTCCAAATACTTTGTCCAGTTATATTATTAGCTAATCCGTCTCCGCCAGGAGCTCCCCATGTATTATCATGATCTGCTCCAACACCACCGGCTCCTCCGCCACCACCACCAGAATCGTTTTGTGTGTTGTCATCGGGCCCTCCAGCTCCACCATTATATCCTTGTACTGGACTTGGTGTTCTTGCTCCTCCAGGGCCATTGTTTACTGAACCTCCACCAGCAGAACCACCAGCAAGTCCTGTTCGGCCATTGTAAGAAGCACCACCTCCACCACCAGTAGAAGTTATTGTATGAAACACCGAATTACCTCCATTAGTTCCATCTTCTGTAGTAGGTGAAGGAGGGCCGTTTTGACCTCCTGTGCCTCCTGCACCAACTGTAATAGCATAACCACCTGAAGGAAGTGCAACTGCAGCTTCTGCCGAACCCCCTCCACCAGTAGTTTGTCCAGAAACATTTGTACGATATCCTCCTGCACCGCCTCCTCCGCCAGATTGACTTCCGCCACCACCTCCACCAGCAATAACAAGATATTCTACTGCTAGTGTATCATTGGTTGTAGTTTGTGCATCGCCTTTTCCATTATACAACATAAATTTTGTACTAGTATCGGCAAGTTTGAAAGTATGCACGGCATAAGTAATAGCTCCAGAAGAAAAAGTACTGACATTCCCTCCTGTTGTTACTATTTTTGGTGTTGTTACGTGATGTGCTAACATTTTAATTTAATTCCATTTTTTGAAAATTATGCAAATGCAGATCCTTGTACTCCTGCAAATATAGTTGTTCCACCATCAACTGTGTGGAATGAAACAATATCTATTGATCCTGTTGTAGCAGTCATAACATGATCTACTCCAGCACCAAATTTGACCGCTGCTTGGTATGTAATTGTTTTTGCAGAAGATGCGTGTTGTGTAAATTTTACTGTCCATGCACAAAGTTTACCAGAAGTTGCATTAGAAGGCACAACGCTAGTAATATTTTCCGTAAGAGTACAAGTAAAATAAGTTCCTAATTGAAGGTTGCAAGTGAGTGCTCCACTAGAAGAAGAAATTGCTGTGCTTGTTTCTTGAACACCTTTGCCATATAATACATTATTTGTTGAGATTGTCGCAACGGCAGTCCCAGCCCCGTCTTGAAAGATCAAGCTGTCGCTACCCGATGCTGGTTTGATAATTAAATCTGCCATTGTCTTTAACTCCGTTAGTTAATTTAAAATATATATTACTCTACAGGCCCAGAATTATCCTTAGGCCATTTCTTTTTAACTGGATCTACCATTTCGGTTTTCCATTTTTCTACACCATCATCATAAATCTTAGCAAGTTGAGTATTCCAATCTGGATATTCATGATATCTTTTCCTTGAATATTCCAAAGCATCCCATTCTTTTTGTAATTTTTCCAGCTCAACCTCTACTTTTGCCATCTCATCTGCGGAAAATGGAATGAATTCTCCTCCGGCTTCAGTAGGAGGCCAATAATATTTACCTTCCTCTACCATAAACGATTTACCTGGCCATAAAGTCTTAACTGGGTTTATATTTTTCATGATACTATTCCTGCTATTTCCATTGCTATAATTTCTGAAGCCCCCGGCTCATCTGCGGTGCCTGAGCCCGTTGCATTTGTGTAAAAGTCATTTGCTACCGCCGATTCAAACATTGCGTACATTTGATATCTAATTGTATGTCCAGCTGTTGTTCCTGTAGCATCTATTGTTTGAATCGTAACATTAGCAACATTATAAAAACCAGCAGAAGTATTACCATAAGGAGCAGCCATTGCTGAGATTCCGATCTGTCCAGCAGTTGAAGCAGTTCCATAATTAAAGGGTTCATTATTTTTCTCTAAACCAAAAATAGTATCATAATAGGTAGTGAGACATCCATTCCAATTTGCACAAATGAAAATACTTGAATTATCGTATTTTGGTGTAATTTCAACATAAAAAGTATTGTTGGCTATAAGATGTCGTTTGAGAGTTCGGAGTTGTCCATCATCATGAAAACCACGAATAAGTGTTCTTTTTACTTGAACTATATGGCCATCTGGATAAGTAACATTGTCGTTCAATGTTCCTTTTGTAACACTATTCCAGTTTAAGTCTCCTGTGGAAACACCCCCAGCATTTATATGTGTAGTATTAACTGTATCATTTTCTGCTACTGGTGATTCTAACCCTTTCATGGTCATTTTTCCACCAGAACCAGTTATAGTTCCTGTACCAGAAAAAGTTACTTCTTTGTCCGTGAGAGATTCAAAAACTACATCTCCTGTAATAGTTGAACCAGTAGTGGTAAAAGTAGAACCATGAACTCTTTGTTGTTCGGCAGTATATGTACCAGCAACTGTTGCTGCATTTGTTCCAGAAAGAGGATCGTCTGCAAGTTTGGAACTTGCAATTGCTGCACTATTATTGATTTCTGTATTTCCTACAGCTCCAGCCCCAATCTTTGCTTGAGTAACTGCATCATCTGCAAGTTTTGCAGTAGAGATAGATCCGTCTGCTACATCTGCAACTGCAATTGCACCATCTTGAATTTTTGCAGATGAGACTGCATTGTCTGCAAGAGATCTACTTGTTATCTTTGTTAAAACTGCCATAGTTTACTTAAAATCCGTTGTTGTTCGTTCTGTATTATTTATGATGAAGGTTTATCCGGCCATTTAATATCTGCAAATGTTTTTGCACTATCCTGTGACTGTGGAATCTCTCTTAGTGCTTTTCTGTAATTCTTCCAAGCAGCACTTACAGTTCCAGTATCACTCAACATCATCCAATCGGTTTCTGCAATGAGTCTGTTTCTTTCTGCTCTTATATTTGCCCATTCTGCATCTAGTATTCTTTTGTCTTTAGCTGTATCATCTTTTATAAAATGTGATTGTATATACGTTGCGGCTACATCTTTTCCATCCTCATCTTTGTGGGCTTCAACATCTACAATTTCTGAATCCCTTTTGGAAGCATAGTATTTGATGTTGTATATTTTTCCAGTTTCAGGTGAATTGTGGAAATAATCATCCAACTGAGTAAATCTTTCCTCAATATTTTCATCAGTACATTCAACAATAGTATATCCAGTTTCACTAGAGTAATCCGGCACACCATCAGAATCTTTAATGGTTTCTAACCATGCCCAATACTCAGGCATAGTTAACCCTTTTGATATTCTTCTACATTCCCATTCTGTCTCTTGGATAGTTTGAATTGTATTATTCTTATGTGATATAAACATTTTAATTACACTCTATGAATGTGAAAAGATTGATAAGAGTCGTTATTGTGCATAAATCCATGTGCAGAAACATAATCCCCACGAACTAAATTAACAATTCTTTCAACATGACTTGTATCATGATTACCAGCAACAAAGTGTGCTTGTTGTATATACTTACCATTAACTTTAAGTTCTGGGCCTCCTGACTGACCTTCACCTATACAAGTTAGTTGAATCCGATATTGACCATCTACTAAGCAAATCACTCTATCGTAAGCAATAGCAAAATCTTTATTATAGAATTGAGATTTTGGCCCCATTTTATTAACTGCACCACTACCACTTCCTCTCCATACATTCCAAACTACTGCAACTGATGCGGCTACATTACCACTACTATCTGCTAAGTTCGGTGCTACACAAACATTCCCAATATAACTCGTATCCCTTGTCACCTCATCCCAGCTCTTGCCGTCAGAAGTTACAATCAGATTATTCTGTTCCATGTTTCTATCGCCCCCTACTAGCTCTCTTAGATAGGGCGTTTCAAATTCTTGATAATGTGAACTGGTGTGAATTGGAGTTGCGACTGCACTACCAATAAATCTATATCCACCAGAAGGTAAATTGGTTTTAATACTGGTATTGCCAAGAGTAACTTTTTCACTATCTGCAATAGTGATCATATCATCATGAATATCTGCACTTGAATCTAAAATTATTTCAGTTTTTCCAGCACCTCCAAGTTCCAAAGAATATCCTGCCGTATGACTACCATATACCATTGCTTGTGCATTAGTTCCAAAAAAAGGAAGTAGTGCCGACCCTGTTTGACTAGCATGAGTTGAAAATCCAGCAAATGCTAATTGCCCTGGTTCATGTGCCCTTAAAGTTGTGTCTTCAGAGAATGCGCTTGTTTGTGCGTTACAAAAATGATCTCTTGAACCACTAATATATCTTACTCCTTTTGATATTTGAGTTGGTTCACAATCTGTTTGAACTACATGGTCAGCCATCAGCATATAGTCTGCAATGATACACGCGTCTTCTGGAATCGGAGGCATCTTTGGTTGATGGTAGGTAATTTCTCTTGCAGTTATTCCAGTATCCCCACTATCACCCTCTAGTAACTGTACCCCATCACAAAACCAATCTACATTAGTTCCATCATGATGTTGTTTAAGTATATGAGTGCCATAAGGTAAATTTTGTGCGAATGTTCTTGGCGCACCATTATAATCACTTATCGTAATGCCTGTTCCAATAAATGTATAATGAATACATGAGTCAGTTGTTTTAAGTCCAAGATTATCCCCTAAGCCGTTAGTATTGATTTCACAATTTTTTGCAGATAAAGAAGTTAGTCCATCATCTAAAACAAACCCCATATGGGCTCCTGTTGTTCCAGTTAACATACTAAAGTCCTTGTAGTTGCCTCCTGCTGAACTTGTTACCGCACCGGCATTAACATTGCCGTTCCCAAACTCTCTCCACCAGAAAGTCTTGGCTACTTCTGCTTGTGTGTGATCTACTACTCCTGACGAAAATATTGGTAAAATTTGAGTTGACCAATTAGTTGCACCAGTAGGTGTTGCATCTCCACTATGAGAACCTAGTCCTTTCGCAGAGGGTGGCATCATGTTTACTGAAGTTTTTATTGCTCCAGTTGAATCTATCCATTTGACAATTCTTCCGCCATTTACTGGTCTGTAATAAGCACCACCTTCTACCCAAGCTGCTAATCCAAGTGATGTTGCAGTATCTAATGTGGGCTCCCAATATGCAGAAGTAGATCCTGCCCATCCAGTAGCAACACTATCTCCTGTAGTGTTATTAGGGATCGTTGATGCTGTTGTTCCATCTCCTTTAAATGCAAATGGGTTATAGTGATGTGCAGCTGCACCTAAAGCAAATTTCTTTCCGTAGCTGACTACATTCTGTGCTGGAATTTGGATTTTAGATTTATTTGTAGTTGATGTGGTGTCTTGAGCAATTAGTTCTATTCCAAAAAAATCCCAGTATTCACTTCCTGTATTTATTGCTTCTATTTTTATTGTATTAATTTTAGGAGTAGTTCCTAAGTTTGTTGTGACAGTTGAATCTCCATGATTTATAACTGATCCCATATCAACATATCTGTTTCTTAAAGGGCTATTTGCTGTTGCTCTACCTCCAAGTTTATCTGTATCGGCTGAGTTTGTACTTGTTCCATTAACAGTTACATTAATATCATCTACCCTATTGCCCCCTGTTTTGCTAATACAATTAAAGTCATTAAAATAACCAACTATTTCAACAAAGAAGTTAGGTGTTACAGTACCACCCTCATCTGATCGAATACAACTTCCCCCATCTCCGTAAAAAACTATTGCATTACCTACGACTCTACACCATTCTCTACCATCTATTGAATAAGTATTACTACCATGTTCAGCAGTTTCCTGTTTTAGTTTTTGTAATGACTTAAACTTGTGCCTCTGGCCCCCAAAGTGACTCCCAATTCTAGGGTCTTTTATAGGCTTGCTTCCCTTGATATCGGTATAGTAATACATTCGACCATCAGACTGAACTGTTCCATATTTACTTTCAGCAACTGTAGAACCAGCAGGGCCCGTAGTTGAGTTTGCAGTTGCAGTTCCGTCTAATTTATTTCCTAAGAGAGCAGGATAAAGAACGCCAGGAATGATGTGTGGTTTTACTTCGATTGCAGATGCTGCTATTTTTTCTTTAGTAACTGCACTTGCACCCAATCCAGCAGTAACAACTGCTCCTGCACCAATTCCGTCTGCAATAACTGCACCAGTTGCTATCTTTGCAGAAGTAACTGCATCAGTTGCAAGTCTATCTGCATCAACTGCACCATCTGCAATTGCAGCAGTATCTACTGCATCATCTGCAAGTTCTGAAGCGGTGACTGAATTTGCAGCTAAATCCGCTGCAGATATTTCGTCTGAAAATGTTGTTGGTGGTCTACGAATTGCCATTTAATTTTTTTCCTAAGTGTTCCTAGTTACTACTGATATTTATTACGATGGTTCTGATGGCCATGTTATACTTGCATAAGTTGTTTTGTCTTTTTGATCTTTCGGTACATCTCTCAATTTTGTTCTATATGTTGCCCATGCAGTTTTCTTTGCAGATGTAAGTGGTGTATCTCCACCTTGTGTCCAATCTGAATTTGCAAGAAGTATATCTCGTTTTTCTCTTATTTCTTTCCATTCTTCTGCAAGTAAACGTGCATCTTTTGCATCATCATCTCCTGTGAAATGAGAACCATCAACTTTTTCATCTGACCATTTGATGTTGTAGACTGTTGGTACAGAGGTAATATAATCATTTAACTGTCCAAGTCTTGCTTCTACATTTTCATCTGTGCATTCAACAATGGTATATCCAGATTCACCAGAATAGTCAGGTACACCATCAGAATCCTTAATGGTTTCTTCCCAAGCCCAATATTCAGGTTTGGATAACCCTTTAGTATTTCTTCTGCATTGCCACTCTGTTTCGTGGATTTGCTGAATTACATTTGATTTATGTGATATAAACATTCTATCCTTTTGGTATTTCTAATATTTCAAAATTTACATGAACATTCCATTGATTAGACCCATTACCAGAAGCCCCTCCCCCTGCAATAATATCTCCTCTTGTAAGTGTCGTTGTTACAATTGAAGTGTTGGTGACGGAGTCGCCACCTGTGCTTGGTTTAGCTAACATCGCTAAAGTACCATTAATATAAATAGCTGCCAAATCATCATTTGTATTTGACCAATTAGTGTGAATGATTTGATAAGTACCATCCTTGAGACAAATCATTCTATCATATGCAATCGCAAAATCTTTATTCATGCGGTTGATTTTTCTGTCGTGTGCTGATGGTCTACCTCTCCATTCATCAAATACATGATTTGTTATATTTGTATGAACATTATTATGGTCAGTTCTTACTCTAGATGTTCCAATATAACTCGTATCCCTAGTAACCTCATCCCAGCTCTTTCCGTCTGGTGTAACGATGAGATTAGTCTGTTCCATGTTCCTGTCGCCTCCTACTAGCTCCTTTAGGTATGGCGTTTCAAATTCTTGGTAGTGAGAAGATGTGTGGATTGGCGATGCTATGTCGTAACATTCAGTATGACCATTTTGACCACTAGCGGCATTTGATCCAAATTGATGTATCCCAAGTTCAACATCAGAAGTCAAGTGAGCGTAAGATCCAGTAGATCCAGTATTATCTTTTGTTGCAGCACTATCCTTATCTGTATCACCAATAAATAATTTAGTTCTTGTGTCTGATTGATAACCTCTGTGAAGATAATTAGTTCCAAATGAAGGTATTCTCATTTTCATTGAAGTATCAGAATCAGCAGTACCACTTAAAACAATTAGTAAACCTTGAGTTGCTTCATTGGGATCTTGGCTTAAAGTAAAAGAATCTCCATCAGTCTCATTAAAAAATACATCTCTAGAAACAGTTTGTCTACGAACCCCTTTACTTATATAATACCTACCGGCCGTTGTCTGTGGTTTAAAATCTGCCATCAGCATATAGTCTGCTAATATCACAGCGTCTTCTGGTATTGGTGGCTTTTTAGGTTGGTGAAATGTGATTTCTCTTGCAGTAATTGATTTGTCTCCAGAATCACCCTCTAGTAACTGCACAGCATCAATAAACCAATCTACATCACTTCCGTCATGAATTTGTTTAAGTATATGAGTGCCATAAGGTAAATTTTGTGCAAATGTTCTTTTGGCACCAGCATGATCACTTATCGTGATGCCTGTACCTATAAAAATGAGATGATGATAGGAATTAGTTGTTTTGAGTCCAAGATTATCTCCTAATCCATTACCATTTTTTTCTAAGCCTTGACCAGCTAAACTTGTTAAACCATCATCCATGCAATATCCCAAATTAGTTGAAGTTGTGCCATCAAGCATACTAAAATCTTTCCAACTGCCTCCAGTACTGCCCGTCACTTGCCCAGCATTAGCGTTTCCGTTTCCAAACTCTCTCCACCAAAAAGTTTTAGCAACCTCAGAAAGTGAATTATCTATTGCTCCAGAAAATGTAGGTAAATAAGTATCGTTTGCAACAGAAGCATTTGCTTTTGCAGAAATTGCAGTACCACTAACATTCTGTGCATTAGGTGGCATTACTGTAACTGAAGTTTTAATTACTCCACTTGAATCTACCCAACGTACTACTCTACCGCCATTGTAAGGTTTATAGTAATCAGTACCAGATTTCCAATTCTCTAAACCAAGTGAAGTTGCAGTATCAATATTATGACTTGACCCTGTACCTACAGGAAAGGATGTTCCATTATTGGCTCCAGATGCCCATGCAGTTGTTCCATCCGTTTTAAATGCAAATGGATTGTAGTGTTTGTGTGCCGCATTGGTTAAAGTATCAGAACCTACACTAAATTTCTTACCATAACTGACTACGTTTTGTGCTGGAATAATTACATGATTTTTTCTAGTTGCATCTGTTGCATCTTGGGCAATTAGTTCTATGCCGTATATGCCTATATCATTTGTGTCATTTAGTAATTTTAGAGTATGAATGCCAGGAGTTGTTAGTGCAGAATTAAACGTAAGATTCTGAATCATTCCTGAATCTACAAATCTGCCTTCCAAAGGTGAATTTACAGCAGGCTGAGTTGTGTTAGTTCCAGCAGAACCTCCATCAATATATGGAGCAAATCTTCGTGTTCCTCCAGCTTGTCCTTGAGCGATTACATTTGCATTACTGAAATACCCTACTATTTCTACAAAAGTAGTACTACCAGTAATGTTTATATAATTTCCAGTAGAACTATTTTGTACTGTTACGCTTCCACCAGAAACAAGTCTTATCCACTCTCTACCATCTACTGAATAAACATTTGAACCATGTGTAGCAGTTTCTTGTTCTAGTAATTGTAGTGACTTAAACTTATGCCTCTGACTACCAAAATGTGCGCCAATTCTAGGGTCTTTAATAGGCTTGCTTCCTTGTATATCTGTGTAGTAATATCTGTTTCCGTCAGCATGGAGAGTACCATAGGTATAAGTAGAACCATGACTTGTACTTACGGCAACACCATCTAAATCTTTTCCTGCAACCGCAGGTTGTAGTACTCCTAACTCAATATGAGGTTTTACTGAAACTGCACTTGCTGCAATCTTTGCAGAAGTTACTGCACTTGCTGCAAGTCTAGCCGTATCAACTGCTGCATCTGCAATTGCCGCAGAACCTACTGCATCGTCTGCAATTGCAGCTGCGGTTACTGCATCATCTATAATTTCAGCAGCACCTACCGAATCATCTGCAAGGTCAGCTGCAGTAATGGTTGCATCTAACAGTCCACCAGTAGTGATTTTTGAATTGTTGTCAATGTTTGCAAGTAAGTCTGCAAGTTTTCTTGTATTCGTTGCCATATTACTCTATATTTATCCTGTTAGTGGTAGATACCGAACTACTATATTTGAATTAGAAGGTGGAGCCCCACCTACCAAAGTCAATGTCGTTCCAGATATCGTATAGTCAGTTGTAGGTGTCAAGCAGACTCCGTTTAGAAAAACCAATACATCATTTACTCCATAATTTACAGTTGCACTTGCTGTTCTTATAGTTAAAGTTCCTGCCGAAAAAGATGCATTTACTGTTGGAGCTCGATAATCCGAATCTGAATAATCAAGATTTAATTTCTTATTTGTGACTGCACCATCGATTGTCGTATTTGTAACTCTGTTGTCTTCAGTTGCAAGATGCATCACAACAATGTTGTTTGTTCCAGAAGTTGTTGCACCAGTAAAAGTTATTGAACCTCCCGAAAGGGAATATGCATTTCCAGCACCTCTTTGAAAAACACCATCTAAAAATACTGCAATCGACCCCGCAGTTGGTGGTGTTCTTCCAAGACTAACTGTTTGTGAAGTTCCATCTCCGTTGAACATCTCTACTAAAGGTTGTGTATTTACAGTTGAGGAAGATGCAGTCTGAAGAACATTGCCCATGTAAACAATGTAAACTCTAGAACCGAAAGTTATACTCTGACTTGAACCAGATGCACTAGCATTATTTGTAAGTGTGATAGATGTTGAACTTACTGTTGCAATAAAAGTATCCGCAGGAATATTTGCATTTCCTGTTACACCTTGACCTACTTGAAGATTTGCAGTTTGTGCAGTTGTAAAACCAGTAACATTATTAGATCCCGCCGAAACAACAAGACCAGAAATCGTTGTAACTGGAAGTGCTTCTGCAAAAGTAATCTGTGCATTTCCGTTAGATGCACTTCTTCCTACACTATATGCATACCCAGGCTCTTGTACAATTCCGTCAAGAGAAACAATCAATCCGTTAGCAGAAACACAATCGAAATCAAGATCATAAGTAGTTGCAGCGGATGCAGCAATGTTCTGCTTATTGAAAAATCCGTATGTTGGTGCTAATCCTATGTAACCTTCACTCATTTATTTCTCTCCATCTCTTTTAAAAATATGCCTTTGTTGGCTTAGGAAATGCTGATGTCCATCGTGCAATTCCTTTAGAAACACGCATCTCACACATTTGTCCACCTATTGGATTTCCTGCAGCACCATATCCCCATTTTACATTCCCTGTACATACAATGTCAATTTGAGAAGACACAGATCCAGTTGTCATTAATGCACCATCTTTGAATAGATAAGTAGTGTCTCCGTGTCTGACATATGCTAAATGATACCATGTACTTGTACTTAAACCATGAGCAGTTTGAATAAATCCATGTGCAGAATTACTCATGGGGCCCATTCTGAAATCTGTATTAAGAAGATTGCAAGCAAAATGACCATCTGGAACGTAGCCGGTGCCACTCTTACAAGGAAAACCAAACATATACTGATCACCAGTAACAGAATTTAAACGAACCCAAAAATCAATAGTATAATCATCTCGCATAAAAGAAAAATGGGGTTTCATTTCATGGCCACCAAACTGTATATCGTCATTTCCATCGAAAGCAATGCAAGATCTCAGCAAATGACCATCTGGACACTCTAATGCTGGAATGCTTCCCCCCATAGTATCATGTAATGGATCTCCATTAGATGCTTGATTATGAAAACCACTTGCATAGAATGATATATCGGGATTTTCAGTTCCTACAGGACAATTATTCCAATGATCAGAACGTATCATACAAACAGTATACGTATCAATGCCTCCTGGCAACACGGCTTTATTTGCAAATTTCCAATCTTCTGTCTTGCCAAGAAGTCCTGTTCTTGCCCCTAACCCATTGACTAATCCGCTCATTCGTTTACTCCTATGTCCAATCTTGATCGATGTAGCTACAAATAAAATCTACATTTCCGGCCGAACCTAAATTTACAATTAATTTATCTCCTCCATATAAAACAAATTTATCATTCCATACATATGTAGTATACGCAGGCAAATCTTGATTTTGTAATAATTGATGATTGTTAGTTCCATCATTCATATAAAGGTTAATTAATTCATCTGCATTTGCTTGTTCATTTGCTATGATACTTATTACTGTGATAATATGAGTTGCAGTAACAGTATAGGTACTTGTACCAGTAGTTGCCATAGTACCATCCCACCTAAATGCTGTTGCAGTATTAGATTGAGCATGAATTAGAGTTCTTTTTAAAACTTCCGATCCACTTCCACTTGGATATGCCATTTTATTTTCTCCTTAAAAATCTTTAAAAACCAAGTGCAAGTGCTTGGTGTGTGGAACTCTGTAAGAAAGCCCCTTTTTGTTTAATTTTTTTAGTTGTTGATGTTTCTGCATCACCATTAAAAGTAGTAGTTGAACTTACTGTAAGTGTTCCTGTAATAGTTGCTGCACCAGTATAAGTAAGAGCTCCTCCATCTGCAATAACGAACTTATCAACCCCACCATCTTGTAATTGTATAATGTGTCCTGTAGAAGTTGAATTTATTTTTAAACCTATGTCTGATCCTGCATTGTTAATGACCATCGCATCGGAAAGAGTAAGAGTAGTATCAACTGTTGTAGTTGTTCCCGATACTGTCATGTTACCATTGACTACCAAATTTTGTGTCATAGTAACATCACCACCCGATGCTATTGCAATTGCATCTGGATCTCCTACTGAACCAATATTAGCTCCATTTGGAATCTTTAATGCACCTTTTAATTCTAATACACCGCTTGTAAGTTGATCTTTTCCTACACTTCCATCCGCAACTTTTGTAAGAGTTGAACGGAATGTGTGATGATGTACATCTATTTGGTCAGTTGTTGCTAATGAAGATGTAAAAGTTAAAGTTGAACCAGATACATCGTAGTTATTTGCACCACCCGCACCAGATCTTTGATAAACACCATTTACATAAACTGAAATTGCATCTGCATTTGTTGGTTCTTCTGAAAGTAAATATTGAGTTCTTGTTGAACCATTGGATGCATCCGAACCTAACTTCTTATCAACAGTATGAGAAACCATATTTGCAGCCATAGATGTCTTAGTGACTGATCCGGCTGCAGGAGTATTATAAAGTGTTCCTGTTCCTTGATGAATTACATAAAGATCATCTGTAGATGCAAGTGCTGTTCCTGCAAAATCTAACCTTCTTGGTCTATTACTTGCATCGTTTATAATAGTGTAAGATGCATAAGGTTCTTGAATAACATTGTTGACTACGACTGTAACATTTTCTTCGTGATAACCAACAACATCATTTTGTAAATCAAAATATGTTGCAGAACCATCTGGTGTCAATGTCTCCCTTATGTGTGGGGGAGCAATGTGATTTGCAGCGTGTGAATATCCTATGTAAGACATATTTTTTTAATCCGTTGTTTACGATACATCTTCTAAAATTGATGCAATGCAATCTACTGTACTTGCAGAAGATGCTGTGCAAAGTAATTTGTCTGAAGCTTCAAGAACTAATTTCTGTCCTGCGATAACTTTCAATGCACCTCCAATTGGAATTGGTGCATCTCTGACAATGTATATGTAATAAAGTAAATTTAAACTATTTGCTGATGCTTGTGTTCCAGTTACAGTTAAAGCAGTTCCCGCAGATGCGTTTACATGAGAACTTGCAACTTTAAATGTTGTTGCTGCAACTTTAATTACCCAATATTGTTTTCCAGTTGCAACACCAGATAATCCAGTAACATGAGTGAATTCTATTCTATCTCCTGTATTCAGATTATGTGCAGTACCAGAAGTTAAAGTATTACTTGAAACTGATGTTCCATTCGATAGGGTAACTGCCGAACCTTTTTGGGAGAAATCTTCTACTTCAACTGAAATTGTTTGTGATGCAGTAGATCTATTCGATACATCAAGTTCGATCACGATTGTCTTCTTAGAGGCAGGAACTGTATAAACAGCCGTAGGTGCATTACCATCTGCCGAGACATTTCTTACTATTTTGTTGAAAAAATTATTTGCCATTTTCTTTGAGCTCCAGTTTTATTCTCTAATGTTATTTATCATTGCAAATTACCCTAAAGCAACAGCAATTGCAGTTGAAAAGTTTTGGGTTGCGAATCCTTCAAAGACAGCAGACCCCCCTGTACCAGTATGTACTCCCTCAAATTGACTACTCGTTGTATTAAATCTTAATGCGCCAGGAACTGCTTCTGCAACTGTTGCAGATGAAGCTGCAGGCCGTTCACCAGTTGTTCCTTTTGGCAACACTAATTGTGTCGTTGTATTAACTTTAAGAGTATCATTAAATTCCCATACATTATCTTGATCATCCCATTTTAACTGATGAAGTCCTGTACTGCCTGGAGCATATAATCCTGCATCATCTACCGCAGAATCTGTCTGTGGCCCGACCCATGAAAATGTTCGATTGGTTTCTCCTGTTCCATTTAAAGCAACTCCTGCTATAGTTTGTGCCTCGAAAGTATTAGTTGCCTTATTTGCAACTTTGATCAACATTTCAGATTGTACTGCAACTGTTCCACTATTTGTTCCATCAGATGCAACTACGAATATTATTTGACCATTTTCCAATCCATGTGCAGTAGAAGTTACAACTACTGGATTTGCAGCAGTATAAGTTGCACCAGTTCTAACATCACCAACTGCACCAAGAACCAAAGTCTTATCATTTACAACTGCAGCTGCAGTACGAAATTGAGTGGTTGTTCCTGTAACATCGAGATCTCCATCAATCTTGACTCCACCACCAACCATAATAGACATAACATTTGTTGTGGTGTTTGCAAAGTTTGCAATTATTGCAGTATTGGTAGTTGTATGTGATTTAACATGGAGAACATCGCCAGTTGCTCCTGCATTTGTACTTGTAGATGCAAGGTGAACTAAATGTCCTGTTCTTGAGTTGGATGCTGAAGTAACTTGAGCTGCACTACCAGTTGACAATGAACTTGCAGTAACAATCATTGCATTTGTTGTTGCATTTGCAGATTCTATTTCTATTGCAGGCCCACCAGCAGCAAGTGTTTGTTTTGCCAGAAGAGCTCTACCTGAGTCTGCCCATGCACAAATTGCAGTTGCACCAGTTGCAGAAGCATGATCGTTTGTAACTTTAAAAAGTACTCTTGTGCTAGTATCTGCTGAATTCGATGATAATTGCATCAAAGATCCAGTAGTCAATGCATCGTTTGTCATCGTTGCATTGTGTTTTGTCAAATGAGTACTTGTTATTTCAAGAGATGCACTTCCTGTATAAGTTGTATTTCCTGTTAAGACAATTCTTTGACCATAATAATCTTTCCATAAACGACCAGATGATCCAATATCATATGTGATCGATGTTGCAACATCAATTGCACTAGCAACTCTGCTTGTGAAAGAAACTGTATCAGTTGCAGCTGCATCTCCAAGAGTTGCATTTCCTGTTACAGTTAAATTTCCTGTAACATCTACTCCTGCACCAAATTTTGAAAGTAAGTCTGCCTTAATTCCACCAGTAGTTTGAATCGATGCTTTTGTTGCATCAGCTGCAAGTGCAGAAGCAACTGTAATTGCTGCCGCAGAAGTATTCCGTGAAAGGGTTACAGTATTTGCAGCAAGGGTAGATACATCTATTTCTCCCGAATCACCTCTCCATACTATGGTATCAGCAGTATTTGCTTTTGTTCCTGCATTCAGAGAGCTATTAATCTCGTTGGTACGTACTCTCCAAACATCGAATGTATCTGTTACTGCAACTGCTGCTCTATTTACGCCTGCCATTGATTATCTCTCTTAATATGATTTTGCAATAATTGTTTAATTTCTTGAAATTCGTCACGAAATCTTAATAATTCTTGTATTTGTTCTTTCATAATATTTATATCATTTAATGAGTTGGCCACCTCTTGTCTCCTACGAAATTCCTCTCTATGCGAATCTAACATAGAAATATCATTTGCAAGAAGTGCATTATTATTCATGTCTCTTACAAGACCAACTCTATCCGTTTTTGCTAACATAAATTAAAAATCCAATGCTACTGCCTTCATGTCCTTAACCTTTGGAATAACTGAAGTTGATGCAGAACCAAGAACAATCTTTATTGCAAAAGTTTTAAATTTATCGTATCTTA
>VTLG01009911.1_pt1 | contig 16074 bp, 12 predicted proteins | sample 4694571 | NCBI WGS metagenome assembly VTLG01 (sample SAMN12604809, study PRJNA352737) | marine metagenome | biome: ENVO:00000447; feature: ENVO:00000209|ENVO:00000569|ENVO:01000036; material: ENVO:00002151; isolation source: viral sequences binned using virsorter ...
AGACCGCATTTGGCTTACTAGGAGCAGGGCCATAAGTTGAATCGTTATCTGTACGCAAGTACGAGATTGCGCCAGCGATAGTAACAAATGTTGCATTGCTACCAGCACCTGGCTTTGAAGTGCTAAACCCATCGAGAAGAGTAAGAAGGTCACTGTCCAGCAATCGTCCCACTGCACGACCGTGCATAGTTCCTACTGCTGAGAGTACATTCTCATTATTTTCGTGAGCAAGTCTGTCGCTGACAAACGAAAGGATACCGTGTTCAGAAGCCGTCAGGTTTACGACTGTCGCCGTTACCTGTTGAGGCGCAGAAATATCGACACCTTCTGTCAAAGCAACCGCAGACTGCCTGCCCCAAATTGGCACGTTGATCTGTTTTGCGCCTGATTCAATATCATAGCGAGAAACGAGATCTGCCATAGGAGCAGAAGGCTCTACGTTGTCTATTGCTTCAGCGACAATGATTTTTGACATGTCTTCCAGACTCGACGAATCTGAAAGTGAAAGGCCTGTTGCCATTGTCTTTTCTTTCTATAACGTAGCCGAACCGTCAGATCTTATTTGCTTCTTGGCAGCTCTATATTGATTAGAGTCTAATTTGCCATCCGCAAACATCTGTGCAGCTTCGGATATCGTGCTAATTGTTCTTATACTTTTTTGTGGCGCACCCTGAGTTGATGGTGCAGATGGTGGTGTTCCATTGGTTGGCGCAGGCTGCTGGTTTGCAGAACCCTGCTGTGAAACTCCAACAGTTTTACCTGCCAGCTTTTCGATATTCTGCTTTGCAAGTTCAATGGACTTCGTGACAGACATATTTTTCTGCCACCCCTCCCAAATGCGAGGGTCTTCCTTTTCGATTGCAAGGCTGTTTTCAGTTATGAGTTCCTGCGAGGCCGTAGCGAGCGCAGTAAGATATTGATTCGGCTGCTCTTGCTGAATCTGTTGCGGTGCTGCCGTAGCAGCCCGTCCCTGTAACACCATTTCTGCAAGTTCATCTTGCCCAAGATTTAGAAGTCGTTCTTTTTCAGCTTCATTGGCTTGTACTAGCAAAGGCTCTAAAAGCGTAGAAAACCTGGACTCCATTCTGGATTCCATGTCCGCAAATTTCTGCCCTGACATTTGAGCCATTCTTCCCTGCTCACGCCCCATCTCAGCTTTTATAGTTTCTCTTATTAGAGACTCCATATTCGGCTGTTCAGGAACAGCGTTCTCAGGTTGTTCCGTCTGTACTACTGCTGCTGGTTCTGCCTGTTCCGTAGAATTGTCGGCAATAATCTGCTGTGCAGTTTCCTCTGGACTCTTCTGTTGTGCGACTTCTTCTGCCATGTCCGTAGACCTTTCCTATCCGTAGATAGTTCTTACTGTACACCAGTTGGAGAAACTGGTTCCCAACTAATATAGTCTTTTTCATTTATTGGAGGCTTCTTCCTGAAATGTACCTGTGCAGAATCTGTTCTGTGATTTTCCTGTAAGTTTTCTGCGTATCCAAACCTAAAAAGAAAAGCATCCAATCCCAAATTTTCTTCTCGTAATGCCTTACGAGTTCTGGACATATAACTGGTTATATATTTAATAAGTTCAGTTTGTTCAAATAACAACTTTTGGTTTGCGTTCCCAGTATTCCAAAACTCATATCGTGCTTCTATATCAGGGAGATCCATGTTGAACTTTTGGGATGCCATTTCCATCGCAGCCTGTCTTGGAGCATCCCAGTAATACTTATATCTCTCTCGCATGACATACAGTTCTTCTAATACTGGATGTAAGTCTTTACCTGTTTTCATATATTCCTGAACATAGTTAAAGGCTTCTGGCCCATATTCATTTACCCAATTCTGTTCAGCTTCACTTCGTCCATCATAATCATAATAATCAAGACCCGCTGCGCTTTCCTTTTCAAACTCCTCGTTGAATAAAACATTGTTGAGATACGTTTCAATCCAAACTTCTTCAGGTCGTTCAAACCCCTTGAGAGTTTCTTTACGTGTCAGATACTCTAAGGCTTCTTTGTACTCTCCCAGCGGATCGTAAAGCTCGTCATAGTCATCCCTGTACTTAGCTGTTACCTCGCTATACTTTTTACGAAGCTCTACAGGAGTCCAATCTTTCAACTCATATTCCTGAAACAGGTCATCAAGATCTATTTGCTTTTTATCTTTTAAGTCTTTCGATTTCTGATAATACAAATCAACAACACTTGGCTCTACCCCTGACCTACGCCTGCGCTCATTAATCAACTCAACAGTTGCCTTGTATTCAGGAGCAGATTCAAGTTCAGTTCCTTCAGCATCCAGCTCGCTATAAACTTTCCTTTGATTCAAAGGATCTAAGTCATTGAAGCTAGAGAACCCAGGGAACATTTCAGCTGTTGCCTGATCTAGCAATAATCTTCTGCGCTCATGCGGAGAGTTCGCCCTTGTCCGCAATCCAACAAATTCTGCTGCAACAGCCCGTGGCCCGATCCTGTAAGGATCTCCCATCATTACATCCTGCGCCCAGAAAGGTAACAATTTTTCGCTTTGTGCAAACGAGAAGTCTTTTAACCCTTCGTAAGGTTCTCCGAAATAATCCTCACCTGATATAGCATCCATTAAGACTGACCCGACCGGAGCAGTTGTAGCCCTCTCCCTTATAAGCCTGAACCAATCCTGATCCTTGTATCCACCATCAGAATCGTACTCCCTGTACAGTGCGTCCTGATCGTCAGGCCCTGCTACTGTCCTGAATATCGCTCTGGGAACAGATACAAAGTTGCTTCCTGGGCCAACCCAGTCGTCACCAATTTTGATTTGCAAATAATGAGGCTGCGTTGGGTCTAGGTTTACTGACTCCCCTCCAAGTGCCTCCCCAATAGCCCATGTGTAGCCCTGTAATGCTCCCCATCCAGCCAGAGCTGCCTGTCGTGCATTTGCTCCTGCTGCGCCACCTCTGGTTGCTGCATCTGTAGTCAGTGCAAGAATAGATCTTGTCATTCTTGGAGAGAAGAACAGGAACGTATTCTCAAGCTGCCTCTGGAATCCTCTAACACCAACAGCTCTTGAGGTAAGAGTTCCTGTAGCTTTTTCTATAAACTGCGCTAATTGAATTTGTTCATCAGATGTCTTTGCTCCAGCCTTTAATGCCTTGTAAGTATCCAGCTTGAGCTGATCTACAAAGGTTGACCATCCAGACTCAAAACGATTCAAAAGATTTGTGCCTGTTTTTCCAGCCAGTGAGATGTCATCTCCTACTTTCCCAAGAATCTTTGATACGGGGCCTCCGGCATTACGAGCCTCAAAGATTTCTACCGTTGTACGACTTAAAGTTCCTGTAGCAGTTGTAAATTCCCTGACGTTTTGCACATCGTCAGCATTTTTATATAGCCTTGCTCTAACATTTTCAGGGCTGGAAATAGCTATAAATGCTTCTTTAGTTGCATGGGCAAGAGCCTGATGCAAATGTACTCCCTGCATAATTTTTGTGTTATTAGCTGTAGCAAGTCCAGACAAAACATCATAAGAGGCTTTGCCAAGAATACCTGGGCCATAAATAAGAGGTAAGCCAAAGTCAAAACCTGTACCAGCAAGACGGCTTATCCTGCCTACATCTTCAAGAATCCTTAATGGACGCTGCACTTCGCCAGTAGCTTGGATATTTCTGATATTTCTCCAGAACGGTTCATCTGACTTGATATAGATGTCATAATCTTTTGCAAATTTCTGAGCCAGCTTTGTGTCCTGAAATACTAGGTTCCCATACAGCCGATCTTTTGCTTCTGGACTACCTACCAGTTCCCGCATCCCATACTTGTTAGGCGCGCTAAGTCTCTGTCCTTCTTTAACAGTTTTCTCAAACGCAGACCCGACTCCGTATTTTGTTTGAAAGGCTTTACTGTGTTTAGCTAACTGTTCAAGACGAGTTTGTAATACAGAATCTGCAATCTTTTGACCCACGTTCTGTGCATACAAATAGATTGTATCGTCGGGAGTTACATACTTCCTTTTCCCCGCATCTATTGCATCTATTAACTGGTTGGCGTTTAGTAACCTATCTTTATCGAAATACTTCTCTAAATTGCGAGCTGCTCCTTGAGGTATACCGAAATCTTTAGTTTTGGCTAAAACATGTCTGGATGCGTATGCACCTTCCTGCATAAAGTGTTTGGTAATCTCACTCATAGAATCGAGTGGAACCTCTACAGTTTTCCCCTTTACAATTTTTTTCGCTGTAACAGGGACTCCTGCCTCCATCATCGACTTTGCCATCTCTCCGTAGAATCTGGCATGTTGAATCAACAACTCGCCTGCATCTGTTACTTGTCCGTTCTGCCAAAAAAGATTGTCCTGTTTCTTAAACGAGTCATCAATTTTGAATACAAGTTGCCTGTTTCTTGCAGTACTTAACTGATCTATCCCGACTACTCGATTTACGACATCTGAGAAATGAAGTCTCGGCTCACCTGCTATCTCAAAAGAGTCATCAAGTAAATCAAGCTGATCCTTGTCAGTCGTTGTCTTCCGTATGGCTTTCTTTTGCTCATCTAACCTACGAAGTATCATCTTGTAAGTATCAAGATCTCCAGTGAAGTTTATAATCCCGTTATTCTCAAGGCTGTCCCCTAAGATGTCTTTAGATCGGGCTGATGTCTGAGTTATAAATTCATCTGCTGATGCTGCTGCCTTATTAGAAAGATCGTCTACGATAAAGGCATGTTTTAGTCGTTCTGCACCTATAGTTGTGAAGTCTTCGGAAACATTAGCAAGCGTTCTCGGCGTAATAGCATTTATTACAGGAGCAACAAATCTCACAGAGAAGCCGAAGTCCCTGCCTTCTAGTGCCTTAAAAGACTTTCTTAGAATTTCCTGAACCTTAGAAGCCTGCTGGTTCTGAAGGGCATTTGTTGCACGACTATTTAGTGCATTAGAAGCAATGTTTTTCCTCTGATCTACCGTTAGTTCTGTAAAAAATCCTGTTCCTTTTAACGCCTGACTTTCTGATATAGGAACCAGAGAAAACCCAAAGTCTGTACTCCCAGCAATTTCATCAACGCCTCGATGCTTAAGATCTGCTCTTACCGTAGCTATGTATGCCTTCACATCAGGAGTGATAAATTCATCTTTTATACCGTTAGCTTTCAGCCACCCCTCAAAATCAATGTCATCTATTCTCTGACGCTGCGCGCCTAGCGAAACAAACTTTCCCCCCTCACCTCGTCGCTGTATTCGGAGTTTTTCAATATCTCCAGTAAATCTACCTCTAACATCCCTTATCGCCTTAAGAGGATTCTCTTTTGGTCTAGCTTTCTCTACAAATTCAGCAAGTTTTACATAAGCACTTTCAGGAGTTAAAGCCGTTACTGGTGTTGTTGGTGTAATAGCACTCTTTACTTTTGATGCAGCAGTTACAGCACTAGATATTCCTGGAAGTGTAGAAGCTGCCGTTACTGCTTTCCCTGCACCTAAAGCTACACTGGCTGCTTTCAACCCTTTACCCGCAGGCCCGATAAGAATTAAAGGGTCAAGAGCAAATTCCATCGTACCCTTGTAATACTTGGGAAGATCGGTGTCCTGATAAGCTCTACGGCCTGCACGAAGACCTGCATTTAAATTACGCAGCTCTGACATGAAGTTCCAGTCTTCACCTGTTTCTTCCTTGAAATACTGCTCTTTCCTATCCTGCCATTCTTGAGAGGCTTCATTTGAAATACCTAGATTGAAGGGCAGGTTTAACCACGGCATAGCAGTAGAAGCAGTTATTTCAGCCATTCTCTGAAGCGGGTCAGCCCTGCGAGCTGCCTCAGTCCCCGCTGCCATGAACTGTCTTAAGCCTGCACCCTTACCCTGTTCAGCACGTTCCTCCATAACTTCACGGAACTGCTTATCAAATTCCTGATCCCCTGGGATAAGGCGCGCACCCATGCCTACTGCCGTACTGATCCCAGGTTCTATGTTTTTAAGAACTGTTAATCCTGCCTCTGCTGCATTTTCTAAAAGACCCGAACCGAAGAACGATCCAAACTGAGGCTTCGGTACGCTTGGCGCAATGTCTACGCCACGCAGCTGGGTAGTGGGATCTGGAGGTGGAGTTGTTGGTGGGAAGCCCTGCGGAGCAACTTCAGGAGTTGGCGTTGGCTCCGGCATCATCCCACCTACTGCACTGTTAAGAGCTGCACGTTCTCTGGCAAGTTGCTCTGCCTCTCTTCTGGCTTTCATAGTCTGAATCATTGCAGCCTGTCTTCGCTGCCTGTCTCGTTCTATCTGCTGAAGAAATGACTGGGTTTGCTGCTCAAAAGGATTTGTAGTAAATGGACTTACCATATTAGAAAGTGCTTGCTGCTAAAGTACCTTTGCCTGAAGATACTCCAAAAGGTGTAACTTCACCTAAAAATTGTGGAAGTTCTTGTCCTGCCATTGCAGCCTGTGCCTGAAAGCCACCTTTTTGAAAAGGAGTTGCTTTCATATATCCACCAACAGTTCCTCTGGCTGCTGGAGTTGTAGCACCTGTTGCTGACGGGGCAAAAGCTGGAGAACTAATCGGAACATGTGTTCCCTGAGAAACTGGCGTTGTGCCAGAAGGAGCTGCTCCTCCTTGTGCAAAGAACGGTGTCAAGTAGTTCTTTAAGTCTTGTTCACCAAGTACCTGTGAAAGACCACCCAGAGATTCTGGGCTGATCTGGAACAGACTGGGCATTAATGCCATACGCTGTTCTGCAAGTCTCTCTTGTGGAGTAAGACCACCTCTCCCCTGTACTCCGGCAAGTGCAAGTTGTTCTTCTACAGACAACCCACCTCTTGCCTGCATACCTGCCAGCGCATACTGGTCTTCTACACTCAGCCCACCTCTAGCCTGTAAGCCAGCTAAATCATATTGCTCCTGTGGAGTCAACCCACCTCTGGCTTGCAATCCTGCAAGTTGCCTTTGTTCATAAGGAGTTAATCCGCCACGGGCTTGAAGTCCTGCAAGTTGTCTCTGCTCGTAAGGGTTAAGCCCCCCACGGGCTTGCAAACCAGCAAGTTGTCTCTGTTCATCAAAAGACATTCCTCCACGGAGTATCTGGCTTATATCACCAATTCCAGCACCTGCCTGCAATGCTGCAAACGGACTGGTAATACCTGAATATGCCTGTTGCTCTGCAAGACCTATTGCGTCCTGCGCTGTTCCGCCAAGTCCAGCTATAGCACCGAATGGCGTTGAGGTTCCAAACCTTGCAGCCTGTTCCATAGCCTCCGCACCACGCTGAGTGCTGAACGCCTGCAAAGCAGCCTGCGCTACAGGAGAAAGAACCTGTTGAGTTATAAGTTCTCCATCAGGCCCTAAAACAGTTTCAGTTGTGTAATACCTTTCAGGATCTCGGTTGAAAGTATTAAGCATTTCCTGAATTGCTGTTGGGTCTTCAAACGGAGTATAGGCTCCCATATCAAAAGGTTGAGGTGGTGGGGGAACTATTTCTTCTATCTCAGGAACTATCTCTTCTACAAAATCCTCTGGGTTATAAGAACCACCTTCACCTGGGCCAAAACCACCAGCACCATCAGTTGAACCATCACCTACTCCATCACCTACTCCATCACCTACACCACCGTTTACATCCCCATCAATCTCCCCATTTACAACCCCGTCTATCTCCCCATCTACTACATCATCCACCTCATCTTTTCCAGTGTCATCAAATCCTGTTATTTGATCCTCAACCTGACTCCGTACATCTGCCTCTCTCTTACCGATAACATCACGAAGAACATCTTTCTGAGTCTCTCTAAACCAATCTTTCCCCTGTATAGACCCATCTCTAAGAGAGGCTGATACGTGAGGATTTATAGGCCTAAAGAATTTATCAATACCTCCGCCATAATCTAAATTAGGCCTTGCATCGAAATGGGTTTTCGCCTGACCAAGAAAGTTATTAATTGCTGCATTGTAATTATCTCGCCCCTCAGATGCTGCAATATGGCGCATAACCTGTTCCATTTGAGGTTGACCGATTGGGTTCTGTGGATCAAACCTCCACATATCCACCGGAACAACAACACGGAATCCTTCTTCACTTCCAGGTTTTCCTTGAACCCTTATATCTGCAACCCTTTCAGCCCACGGACGAATATCACCTTTGCGTCTTTGGTCGTCTACAGCTGTCTTTTGTTCTGCCATTGCATCTTGATCTGCCTGCCATTTCTGTTCAAATTCGGATACATCTTCGCCTTCCCAGCCCTGCTCCCCATATGTAACCGCACGGTTTACAGCATCTTGATCTACGTCTGGAACAAATCCTGGAACAAATCCTCCTGCTGCATCAGTTGAACTATCAAATTGATTTACAGGAATCTTTGGAAGATCTTGATATGCCCCGCCCAGTCTAGGATCAAATTCTGTAGTAGTAACATCAGATCCACTACCTCCGGTCATGGCACTAAAAAATGCCGCCTCATCAAAACGAGGTTGGTTTGCAAAATTCCTTATCTTTGTAAAATCATCTGCTGTCATCCGTTGGTAGCCTTGAGGCTGTAAAAACGGATCTCCTACTTCCCCAGCAGTAAACGGAGTTGCAGCCTGAATTTCCGCCATTGTTGGTTGAGGGTTTACATAAGGAGCAAACGGATTACCTGAAACCTCTTCTCCCCCAGGGTCACGGAGAAAGTTCCCGCTTGCATCACGACCTACGTTTGGATTATTTGCCCCGATTACCCTGTCATGCCTCATTAGAGGGAATCCTGATTTCCCCTCCCTCATTTCTCTGGCGTGTTCTTTACCCCTGCTGCCTGACCCTACATCCCATTCACGGGCATACTGAGAAACATCAGCTGGCAATGCACCTGAAGTGATTCTTCCTGTAATTAGAGCAGGAGTTCCTAAAGCAGCAGCAGGTATTCCTGCCTTTGCAACCTGTCTCTTAGCTTCCATCGGTGATGAGGCATCAATAGTTACCTGTGGATTGCCACCGACACGCGCTCTATAGTTAGCAGGTATTTGAATGATGTACTTTGCCATTAGACTTTTCCAAACGGGGTTGTCCCATAAATCGTTTTTCTATTTTGTTTCTTAGGCTGTCTTACTTCTGGAATCTTCTCCACGCCTTTAAAACTACTTTGAACCTGTTGTAAAAATAACTTCGTTGTATCGTCAAATTTTGTAAATGCTAATTCCAGCGGGTGTGTTGCTTTTGCCATTAGCCTCTTGCTCCTGGGGATATATCTGCGCTGGGTACTCTGACATTACCTGAACGTGGCCCTGCTATTGCAGCAGCAGTCTGCCTCATTTCATCTACCGAACCTGGCATTACCGGACGAGTTGTTGATGGGACTCCGGTTCCTGCTGCCTGTGGTCTGGTTCCAGCCTGATTGCCCTGCTGGAAGTTACCTGCATTAGGCAACTGTTGCGCTCCCTGTGTATTCATAATGTTCTGTGCAGTCTCTTCTGGGGTTGGAAGTCCAGAAGCAGTTGTCTGGGACGCAGCCTCCAGTATGCCCTGAATAGTAGGTATTCGTGAAGCTGCTGCTGCCTGCAACTGTTCCTGAATCCCAGGAGAATTTAGGAACTGTTCTTCAAGTATCTTGGCGCGTACTTCAAGCGGGTTACTTACTCCACCTTTACGCAATGCAGTATCGAGATCTACATATCCTGAACGCCACAGGTTTGCCCAAAGGTTTAGTCTTCGTTCCTGTTCTTCTGGGCTGACGGAATTTATACGAACAATGTTGACGTAATGCCCCTTGATATCGGACGGCTTGATAATTGCATCGAGAACACCAGCCTCTGTTTTCCCAAAGACAGATACCTTGTCGTCAATTACATGTTCAACGATTCGTAAGATTGCCTCGCCTTTATCCTGCAACCCACGTTCCATCGCTTCTTTTACAGCTCCGAAGTTTAGAGATGCGATTCCTGCAAGGACTGCCGTGTGATAACCGGAAGCTGCGCCAGTAGGACGTTGCCCCCTTGCAACAGCAGGAACTGTATTTGCCTCGATTGCCTCGTCAAGGAACTGTTTTGCAATTCCAATTTCCGAAGGAGGATTGGGAACCTCGCCAACTCCTACCTGTACCTGTGGTGGCTTTACGTTTTTCGCGCCAGGAGTATCATCCCACGCTGCCTGAACTTCTTCAGTAATTCCAGGAGGGCCAGTAAATTCCAGAGTGGGCCACGCTGATTTCCCTACGATGTCAATATAGTGTGACGCTAACTGGCTCTGCGCTCGTATCATTTCTGTAGACCCGTTGAGAAGTCCCATGTACAGGTGTTCCGGTTCGGAGTTACCTGTATCGAGTCCCATCTGAGGCCAGTACATTATCCACGGCAGTCTTCCATATCCATGCCGTCTTGGTTCAAGTACCCATTTGTTATTGGCAACATATGCAACCTGCGAGTGCGTCCATACTTCCTGAAAGGTTACATATCCTTTTTTGAAGTTGTCCCATTCTGGGAAGTGAGCCTGCACCCATTCGGCATCTACTTCGTATTCGTAGATAACCCATCGAGGTTGCGTACCGTTATTCATATCCCATACAAGATTTTGAGGATTTACCGCAACGGACTTTATAGGCCAGCATATAGATCGTTTATCTATAACATCCTGTACTTGCTGACGATAAGCAGGAGTATTATCCTCGCCGTGTGGAGGAGGTTCTGGGAAGTCACTCCATTCGTTTGCAATAAACTCCACCTTCTCCCATGCAATCCCGTAAAGTCCCGCATGTTTCGTAAGCTCCCTGTATACGGGAGTACGGTGTTCAATCATGTGGTGTGCGCCAGTAAGGAATTTCTCCATTATCTCGGCACGGGCCTGACCTCTTGGCCCTGGGGGTGGTACTGATATATCGAGGAACTGGGGACTTACATGTGCAACGAGGGTATTTATAACTGACTGTGCTGTTCCCAGCCGAATCATTGTCCCGTTATCTGGAACACTGAAGTCAAAATCATTCAGGAAGAAATCGTCCAGATCTTCGCACTGGTTTTTAAATTTCTGAAAAAGATCCCTGCCCGCATCTGCCTTTTCCCTGATCCAGTGAAGAGTCAGTTCGGGTTCATCGACAGGGTTTGCTGCTTCTAGTTTGATAGCTTCTTGAGGATCAACAGTAAAATCGAGAACCATTGGTTATTTCATCTCTACAAAATCTGGTTCTAGCTCCAGTAGTTTAAGTCGTTCTTTAGATTTTCTTGCTCTATGTGCTGTTAAAAATCTACTTGGCCTTGCAGCAGGCTTCGGACGTAAAGGACTCATTCGCCTTATAGGACGTAAATAATCATACTCATCATTATCATACCCAGGCGGATCACACGCCATTAATGCTAACAGTTCCGCATCTACCCAGTCATCATGTTCGTTAGTTTCGTTATAAAACACATACGATCCATTACCTGACGGTCGTATGCTAATGTCTTCTAACTGCTTTTTCAGGGTTGACCAGCTGGCTGGGAAATAAACTGTCTCATTTTCCAGTGCTATGTAGTAGTTTTGAAAAAGCTGATACTTGCTTTGTGCGCTGAACTTGAACGGATTAACTGGTAAACCTGCATTTAGCAGATGGTCAAACACTACATCTCCCAGACCCGTAGAGTCAACTCGGATATCTCCGACTTTCCATCTTTCTATTTCGGAATGGATTGTCTCTATCTGGCTTACCCAGTCGCTGCCGGACATCTCCAGCGCATAGAGAGATTCCCTTGTCCTTGCGTTCTTGATTATGAATACCGTGTAGTCCTGTTTCTTACCTAAATCAAGGCCTGCAACATAGCGACTGGATTGATCTGGATACAGCATCTCCTGTGTTTTGGCAGCTGCTTCGATCTTGCTGGGGCGGAAGAACCCTGCACCGCCGTCCGGTTGTTTCGCGAGGTACATGCGTTCCCATACGGGTTCCGGCATGGTGGACTTTTCATCTCGTATGGCCTGTTTTTGTTTTTCTGTAAGGAAAACATTGTCGAATGTTGTCGCGAGAAATGCCTCGTAATCCTCTGTAGGATTTTCCTGTGACCACTTGAACAGTTTTGAGAACCAGTGATTCCTTGTAAATGGTGGGATACCCTCGATACATCCCCTTCCAAGCCTGCCGGAAGAGTTGAGCATGGGACGCAGCTTATTCCATGCAGCTTCCTTGATATCCTGGGACTCTGTTATCCAGATGAAGTCGGGGCCAGCAGTCTGAAGTGATTCGGGATCGTCTGCGGACTTAATCTCCATATAAACTTCGCGCCGTACAAGATCCGGTGACTTAAGACGCATCCATACCGCACGTTCATCCTCCCGCCAGCCGTCACCTCGTCCTCCGATTTGCCCCTGCTTGCGTCTTACGACCATATCTTTGGGGATAAACTGCTTCAACTCGTTCCATGCCTGCCTGCTTTGAGCAAAGTTGGGGGCAACAACCCAGATATGGATAGCTGGTTCCAGAGTGTGGGTAAGATCGTACCCTGTCTTCAATCCTGATGCTTCTGCCATTTCTTTTGAAGCAAGGAACGGAGTTTTAGAAGCAATAGTAATGGCGCGCATAAGCTCTGTAAGTACAGCTCGCCCTTTTCCTGCCCTGCGTCCGGCCCATATGACCTTGATGCGGGCTTCAGAATTGTGAAGTGTGCGCTGCCACGGAGATGGAGTGTATTGATAAGCCATTTATGTCCCGTTGAGGCTGGATTCCAGCTCGTACAAACTGGATTCGCCGGATATATCGACTGTCGATTTAGATTTCTCTTCCTTCCCGTGATCTGATCCCAATACCATAGGGTCTATATCCAACAATCCCGCCTTTTCTATCAATTTATTCTCGGCAGTAGATACCTTACCTGTCTCTGCCTTGATAAATGAAGTGATGCCCGACTCCATCATATAAACCTTTTGAAGCGCAGACCATTTTACCTTGTACTTAAACATCTTCCCTGAACGAGTAACGAACTCAGTAGTCCGATACTCGAACTCGTTTTCTATAAACTCGTCCACCGCCGAACTAAAAGAAGGATTCTTCTTTATAAGATCTTTTGTCTTAGGAAAATCCCATTCAAAGTCCTCGCACATAGACTCCAGAGCATCCTCACCGACACCGTAAGACGGTAAAGATATGAAGATTCTACGTAACTTCCTCGACCATCTAGGCCATTCAGGATAACCCTGCAATACATCATCCCTGAATACCTCTCCTGGGGTTCGTACATTCCTACTGTTGCGTTTAATCATTCTCAAAGAATAGCACAAGAACTTCTTTTCTTTTTTAACTTCTTTTCTTCTTAACTAGTTAACCCTTATATTCTTCTGTCGCACCACCCCCTTTAAGGGGGGGGTGGTGCAACAGATAACAAGTTATAGGAGTTTCTCCGTTCAAAACTGTTGCACTGTTGCACCTACTGTTGCATGCAACAACAGGTGTTGTCACACACTGTTCCAGGTGAAAGTCAGCACTCTAAGGGGCTACTCTATATTTCTTTGTGCCGTCGCCGTGTATCGGCGCACTTGTAACAAGTACAAGCACGTCGTTACTCGTCTCGTCTCTCTGCTCGTCTCATGGTCTTGATCTCCTCACCTCATCCCACATCGTAAACTCATAAATCTCAACAAGTCTTTACGCGCGCACACGCGAACATTGCAACCCCTCCGCAATTAACCTAGCTGTACATCAACCCAACAGGAAAACAGGAACAAATACGCACATTTTGAAATCGATTCTCCGATATGAACACCTGCACCAGATAACAACAACCACACCTGAACAGGTTACGCTCTCTCTCTGTTGATCTCCTGCACTTCTATACATACTCAAATACAAACCTCGCATTTAAGCCGATGTAGCACAGAGCTTAGAGACACTGTAAAGGTGTTGTACTACCTTGAAAGGTGTTGTGTGGCCTCTCTGAACTATGAAGTTACTACTTTACAGTCATGTTAAATATCTAAAAATAGGTGATAAATGCCCTTGCAATAGTTGACAACAACCACACCTTTATGATTAAATAAATGTATTGAGTTTTCTACTCAATTACTAGCAAAAGAGAAACAGATTATGTACCACACTTTATACGTAGACTTTGACAAAGACGGAAGTTTCGGCCTCCACTTTGGAGACTATGACAAGGCCACAGTAAAACAGGAGGCCAAAGACGTTAGAGATTCAGAAGATTTACAAGTAAAACATGTGAGGATTGTATCCTTCAAAAATGAAATTACCCCTCCGGCAGTATTGAACTAGAAAAGGAAAATTTAGATGCATAAGAAACATACCTGTAGTGCGTGTGGGTTTGAAACGCCTGACATATTTGAGTTACTAGATCACTATGACAGTTATGTGTACACATCAACAGAATCAGAACAGGAATAAAAACAATGTTTACAACAGTATCACTACACGATTTTAGAGACTGGTACGCAAAGTCAGAATCATACGGAAATAACTTTACTTACGAGGGACTAGCATCTTTATTCGAGTACTTGGAGGAATTAGAAGATAGTACGGGAGAACAAATCGAATTTGATCCAATTGCAATAGCTTGTGAATTTACAGAATGGGAGGACATCAACGAATACAACGAACAAATGAACACGAAACACGGATCAGTTACGGAATTATCAGAAGATCGAACAGTCATAGACGTTTTTATACAGAGATTAGGCCGTCACTCATTCATAACGAATGACTCCGAAGAATAAAACAATCCTTAGATGTACACCTAGCACGAAACTAGCAAACAAGAATCGAGAATCAGTTGCCAAATTACATACAACAGCAGTCAAGCGTAACAGACAAGCTCACAACATCAGTTACGACTTACGCACAGATTGAAAGAGATGCTGAGAAGATAGCAAAACATACGCTAAAAAGGTTGCACGAAGTGACACCTTTCAACAAGGAGGATATTCCAAACTTAGGAGAGCATTACATACCTATCAGAAGTAAAAACACGTTAGGCCACTATTGCGTAAGCAAAGATACGGAAGTTATCGAGGAAAACGGAGATGTTGTCGGAGGGCATGAAATACTCCTGAACATTGCGACATTGCGAGGAATGACTGCTGAACAATTCTTCGACCTAGTTTCTCACGAAACTTGTCATGCGTGGTCAGGATTATTGGCAGACACTCCAAAGAATAAAGACTGCAACAAGGCCGGAGGCCATCGGAACAGGAAAACTAACGGAGACTATTCATTCGAGGCCATTGCAGAATCTACGGGATGGCACAAGATTGTTGAGTTACCTAGCTACGCAAAACTGACCACGATACCAACAGAGGAGACTACTAAACAGGTAAAGAAACTTAAGATCTCTGCTCCCAACATGAGTAAGTCTAAAAAGGTGAAAAAATCTCAGGCTAATAAGCTCTCGCTAATCTGTGAGATGTGTGAGGCCGAGGGTATGGGATTCACAGTCAATGCACCACGCGCAAAGTTTGAGCGAGGTGAGATCCCTGTCGGATGCATGATTCACAAAACTCACCTTATCGAAAAGTAACTAGCAATGGCTGTGCCTGCAACCCAGGCACAGTCAGAGAGGAAACTAAAAATGTATACGTTTATAGAATTTATAGAAGATAAGAATGGTGACGCTGTTGACGTAAAGGTGTATTGCAATAGCACATGTGCATACACGAATGACAATGCTAACGCTTGGCCTGCCTATGAATCAGAGACTTGTATTTACTGTGCGAATGAGGGATGCAACAAGGTTGCAGTACAAGGTACGGATTGTGAGTCTTGCAATACATACCCTGTTATGACTGATGCAGAGATAAAACTTTTACTTACCAACAATAACTAGCTAGGTGTACACCTAAGAGAGGAAGGTAAACATGGTAAACGGAATTATAAAAACTAAAGTACAGAGAAACTATGGAACGGATCACGAATACATTATTGAACCGAAGGGATTAGCAACCTTATGGGAACAGGTAACAGGGAGGAAAACAGTAACGGATTATGATATGGAAAACATATCTAAGTTGAAGGAACTATTATCAGACGTTTACTTAATCTGGAGAGGATAATAACTATGAGTAACAGCAAAATAAATATCGGTACGCTAATACATGGTACGTTGCAAGATGAGGATTTATTGCAAGCATTTTCTGATGAGCTAGCAAGGATTGATAAAACTAGATTCAGTGAAGTAATCAAGGC
>VTLG01013418.1_pt1 | contig 16073 bp, 25 predicted proteins | sample 4694571 | NCBI WGS metagenome assembly VTLG01 (sample SAMN12604809, study PRJNA352737) | marine metagenome | biome: ENVO:00000447; feature: ENVO:00000209|ENVO:00000569|ENVO:01000036; material: ENVO:00002151; isolation source: viral sequences binned using virsorter ...
CTGCCATTATTAGTGTTTCTGCAGGTACATCAATACATTGTAGCACATCATTTTGTGCTGTTCCTGCAGCACTATTGATTTGTGATACGTCAATTGTATTTTCCACGAGGTAAGGTATTCTTACTCCCGGGTTAAATCTACCGGGACGATTTACACCACCCGGCCCTGTTACATCATATGTAGCCATAGTTTAATCCTCCCTTAGTCAATTAATACGTGTCTCGCCATAAGTGCCGCATCACGCAACACTTTTCTTCCAAACACGTGTAACCCTCTAACTACGTCTGCAAAAGAATCTGGGTCTCTAATGACTTCTGTCTTTGCAATTGCGTTAGCAGTTGCTGTAGAACTCATATGTCCCCATAAAATTTTGTAATAGTTAGATGTTGTTGAAGCTGCAAAGTTATTAGTCATATAACATTTGAAGCCTTGAATTTGTCCTGCTGTGACTTTACCATTTCTTAATTCAGATTTAGCATCGCCAGTAACAGAGGCATCCATTAACTTCGCTGAAGCTTGAGCAAGTTGCTCATACCATTCAGGTGAAGCTAAAAACCATCTGTTTTCAGTAGGAACGTCAGCACCATGTAGTCTCTTAGCACAGTTAGCCATAATATTCAAAGGGTCAGTTTCAGATGTACCGAATCCGGTATCTGTTCCTGAACCGTCTGAACCTACAGTTGTACCTGCACCAGAAACCATAGCTGCAATGACGTTTGCATCGTAAGAATCTTTTAGAGCATATGCTCCAGAAGATGTAGCCAAAGCCTCCCAGTTCACGTGAGACTGTCTTTCTTCAATATCATCAACTTTAAAAGCGAAAGCATTTGCTTGGTCTACTACTAATTGAAGTTGGTCATCTGCTAAATTTTGAATAGCAATGTGTCCACCTCTAGTATAAGAATTTACGCTTATGCTTGGCTCTTTAATTATGTTAACGGTATCTCCGAAATTTTCAATCTCCCCTGCATAGTCAGTATTAGTAATATCCTCTACGACTGATGCAGTTCTGAAGAACTTTTGGACTTTTTGGCTGTATATTACCGGTAACCAATTACCTGACGGTAAATTAGTATATCCGGAACTTTTTGCTACTGCCATTTATTCCTCCAGTTAAGGTTTAGTTTGTGATTCTACCTTCCCTTCTAGCACTATCTATTTCTTTTTCGAATTTAACAAATTCTTGTGGTTTGAGTTTTTGAATCTCTTTCATAGTCCATACTTTTTTACCTTTAAGGTCTTTTTCTGTACTACGAGCTGTAGAAGTTACAACCTTTGATGCTTCCTTTTTAACATCCTTCTTATCAGCCTCTATCTTCTTTATCCCTCTATCCATTTTATAAAGGTCTATAGCTCTTGAAGCTAAATTTGCATTATCAAAATTATCATAAAGCCAACCTTGAATTACACTATCTTGAACAGATGCCCAATCGTGAAAATCTTGACTCTCTCTAATCTTTGTAAAATCCGGATGCAACTTTAGTAATTCAACTTCTGCTCTATCCTTAGAGACCTTTTGTTGGTCTACTTGGAGTTTTGCAAGTTTATCATTAAGTTGTTGAGATTTATCATCAGCTTCCTGATGTGCAACTGTTTTAATAACATCATACACATCTGGATACTCTTTTCTCCATTCCTCCAATTCCTTTTTGTCCTTGGGCGGAATAAAGTTTTGAGATGCCCCTTCTACTTGATTTTTAAGTTTTAAAACTTGTTCTTTATGCTTAGTTAGTGTAGAATCATAATGACGTTTTAAGTCATCATACCTTTTTTTAAAAACCTTGTCTTCAGCGTTAACAGGGCGTTCTACATTTTCTGGAGTAGCCTCTTGAGTCTCGTCAGTCTCTTTATCGGTGTCCTTACTTTGAACGGTTGCTGTCTCGTCTGTCTTTGCCTTATCCAACTCGTTTTTATACTTGTTATGATAAGGTCTTGGTTCTAAAAAGGGTGTTTCTTTTTTTTCCTCAACAGATTCCTCTGCCTCATGCTTTGGTTCCGTTGAAGTTTCTTCTAATTTTTTTTCTTCTTCCATTTTATCCTCCTATCGGGTGCTGTGGAAAGCAGGTCGCCCAGAGTTTGGGGCCGAACTAGACGGGTTGTGGTCGTTGAACCATTCCCCCACCTTGTGGTTGTTCGGGTGGCCTGTTTGCAAAACCTTCTCCTCCACCTTGAGCCATTTCTGTCTCAACTGGTGGTGGTGTTGGTTCTACAGTTTCACGTGAAGCTTCTTCATCAAGCCCCTCGTCTTTTTGTCCTAAAGGTTGAAGAATTTTCTCCACCTCCATTCCAAAAACTTTTCCAATAACTGAAATAACTTCAGGTATCATAATTCTTGTAAATAATTCTTTATCATTTTCTGAAAGTAATTGAACTCTTTGCAATATTTCATCAGAGGATTTAACCATTGCAATAGGGTCTGGCCCTTGACTTTCTGGTTGCATAGGCATACCAGAATCATTCATTTCTGGGCGTTGAGCCATTGCCATATTTTGTTGTTGTTCTAGTGCCATTTTATCTCCTTTTAAACTCGTGAATATCCACTTTGTTCAACATCTTTTTGATATTCTTGCCTTGTTGCTCTATCTCTACTTGATTCACGTCTTTCAGATTCCCTTTCTCTCATTCTTTCTCTAGCGTCCTGTTGTCCTTCTGTTGGTTGACGTTCAGGTTCTTTGGTTACATAATCAGGTTCTTTATCTTTTTGTGTATTACCTATTACATCTCCTTCGCCACCATCTGTTATAATGTTTTTTGTTTCTGGATTAACAGTATTACCTACATAATACCATTTACCATCACTCCTTTTTTCAACATTATCTGTTATTGCATATATGTTAACACCATCAATCCATTTAGCATTAACACCACCTGCAGAAGTATAAAGGTCTTTTAATGAGCCATCAGGATTTTGCATTCTTTTTAAAACATCTTCAGGTATTAATCCTTTATTTGCTGATTCTGCAGCTTGTGCTGCCGTTCCAAAAGCATAGACCTGTCCATTTTTCCCAACAAGTTTTCCATCACTTCTATACGCCCCACCATTACTTGCATCAACAACTAATACTTGTTCACCATTAGTATGATGACCGGGAATATTTAAAATATTTTTAAAATTAATTCCGGCACTTCCTGCTACAGGGTTTAATGTTGTTAATACTATTCCACTTCCATCGCTTTGTTTTAAAACAAAATTATTAGCTCTATCTTTTTCTGTATTCATAAAAGCAGGACTATTTCTGTATTCATTAGACATTCTATCTATTTGTTCAACTTTATATCCTGATTTTAATAATGAATCCCCTTTAAGAATATTTAATCTGCCGTTTTCATCTTGCGTTAATCTTTTTTTTGCGTCCTCAATTGAAAGAATTTGTCCTTTTGAATCACGAACTTGTATTATTTTAGCATCTAATAATCTATTTATTTGGTGTCTTTCTGAACGGGGAGTAAATACACTTCCAATAATTTTTGTTCCAATTTTCATAGCAGAAGGTAATTCTATTTTCTTTTTTGTTTCATCAGCAGGTTGAGGATTAATTAATTGACTTAATACACCAACATCTTCAGAATATCCTAACATTTGTGCAGAAGACCTTCTATTAAATCCTCCGGGCATTACATTATATGCCATTTGTTTATCTGAAGTTTTTGCAGGAGTAATATCTTTTAATTGGTTTGATTCATATTTTACTCCACCAATTTCTTTTCTACCAGTAACAACATATTCATCTTTTTGTCTTTGAAAGGCATCAACTCCTCTTCCACCACCTCCAATACCACCAATCCCATGAGTTATTTGAGGTAATGGTGTTACTTCCGGTTCTGGTGTAGTTGCTATAGGTTGTATTTCTGGTTGAGAAACCAATCCTGTACTTATATCTTTTGTCTTTCCTTCTTTTGTTCTAATTCCCGGATAAATGGTGTGAACAAGAGGAGTCATAATTTGCTCCTGTTCCCATTTTCCTGTTGAGGCATTATACTTCATTTTATATTGTACATTCTGAGAAGAATGTCTTGTAGCAGTTCCTGCCGCCTGTCCTAATGCCGTTGCTGTTGCAGTTTGTTCTACCATTATTTTTTATTGCCTAATATTTGTTGTCTGAGGCGTAGCAGTTTCCTGAGCGAAGCCACTTTCCCTTGGTTGCGGAATACCTCCAACTCCGATGTTGCCACCTCCAGTTCCTGTGATGTCATTTGGATTTGCTCCTGCAGGTATTCCTCCACCTGCACCCATAGGGGGCTGCTGACCATTGCCTTGAGTTTGTTGATTTCCATTTACTGCTCCTATAATTTCTGAATATATTGCTGCTTTTTCTGGGTCATTAATTAATTGGTCTGGGTCTAAATCCAATGTTTTTGCTATTTCCCTCAATACAGCGTGATATTTAATAAATGGTGCAATAGTAGGATTTGCTCCAACTTGAAGAAGTGTCATTAAGCGTTGTGAACGAACTTCTTTCATCATTAATGATTGTGTTCCTTTAGCACTTACTTCTAAATCACCTACAATTTCTGGAATATCATTATTAAATTGCATATTCCATTGAAATAATGAATGACCTAATGGCTTTAATAAATAATCATCAATATTTTTTATAACAGTTTTTATATTTAATGCTGCAGCACCAAATAACATTGACATTCCTGCAGCTGTACGAGTTGTTGATTGAACTCCTGTTTGTCCATGTGAATAAGAAGGTATGCCTGTTGATTCATCTGCTAATTGTCTGAACTTGTCAAACATTTGTAAATTTTCTTGTGCTGTGTTTGGAAACTTTAATCCATGAATAGATTGACCCGGTTGTCCACTTTGTCTTCTAAATATTTTTCCGGGAAATACTTTTAAGTCTTGTCCGGGAACCAACATTGTTTCATCTACATCAAAAACAAGATTACCTGCTAATGCCAAATTATCAATAGCCATTCGTGCATGGCCATTCATAACTTGCTGTGCATCATCCATATTTTCTGGAACGCCCACTCCAAAAAATTGATAAGGATTTAACTCATACGGCACAACTAAATAAGGCAATCTATTTGGTGTAAATGGATTAATAACTAAACGAATTACATATTGTCCACAAACCCATACATTAACTTGCAATTCATCTAATTCATCATCAATCTCATCAAGTTCAATTCCTGAATCTTCTGCAAGTTTTTTATCTATCTTTCCCCAATATTCTAAAACTTCAAATCTATCTTTTCTAAATTCTGTTTCATTTTCTCTATCTTGAAGACGATGTTCAAATCCTTTAGGAGTATAATTTGGCCCCTCTTCTAAACATTTAATAATTTCTTCGTGTCTAAAAAATGGTCTATCAATTAATGCCCGTAATTGACTTCCATTCATTTTATGTCGTTCAATAATATAATTACAATCTTCAATTTTTGTTGCTTCTGGGTCTGGGTATAAATCCCAACAACTAACTGCCTCTACCATTGGACAAGCTTTTTTTGATGGTGTGTATGCTGAAGCTCCTGTTTCTGGGTCTTTAGTCCAACGATGTAAATCTTTTTCAAATGTAAAAGGCCCTTTAAGAACACCCGTTCCTAAAAGAGCCATTTCAAAAAGAGTGTGTCTTATTTCTTTTGTTGCATTATTCTCTTCTAATTGGTCAAGAATAAGTTTTTTCATATTTTCAGCTGACTCTTTTGCCGGCTCTATTTGTGGCATTGATTTTAAATCAGGTGCTGACCCTTCAGAAAATTGTGCTTCACCATTATATTTTTCAGACAGTCCACCTAAAATATCATCATAAGTAGCTCCCGATGGTAATTCTTTTCCATCCCCTGCAAACCCATATGGATTTTCTGGTTCTGTAGATTGCTTCTCATCTTGCTTTTTATTAATATGGGCATACTCTGATATTCCATCAGGAAGTGGAGTATGGTCTATACCAATAGGAAATTTTCCAGAAGAAAATAAAACGTCAGTAATTTGACCATATGCGGCAAGAACTTTCGTTTTTGTTATTTTAACAAAGACACGTGATTTTTCTGATTCAGTAAAGGCCATATCATTACCATAAAGACCACGATAATTTCTATATGCTTTTAGCCAACGCTGTTCATCAAAATACCGAGCATCTTCTGAAGCTGATAATCTCCCTTTAACAATTCCAACAAGTAAATCTTCTTGCACAGATTTTTCTTCTTTATCTCCTAAAGAGATAATTTCATCTGTCTTTTTTTGTTCCATTATTTTTATTTATTAAATGAGCCGTGTTTTATTTTTTCTTTTGACCAAGCTTCTGGTTTTTCTTTTGATGCTTTTCCACCTGCTCCAGAAAATTCTCCATGTGAATATTTTTTCATAATACCCGCATCAAGTTTTTCTTTTGGTGCTTTTGAATAAGCGTCACCCATTTCACCATGCTTATATTTTTTCATAATTGGTTGTGGCATTGTTTTCTCCTAATAATCTTTTTCACTTGCTTTCTTCCAGAAAGAAGATTGCACATGAGTATTTGGTTTGGTTGGAAAAGTATCTGGACGTGTTTCTCTGTTAGCATGAATACTTAAATCAAGATTCTTCATACTTTTATTCTTTTCCTTTGAATAGGGTTTACCAAGGTCACCCTGTTTATATTTGGTTAATACTGGTTGTGGCATTTAACCCTCCTTTATATTTTTTTTTAGATAATCCAATAACCAAGAATTATCTCGCATTACTGTAATTAATCCATTTGCAATTGTACTGCAAACTTTTTCTTCATCTTTCTCATTCAAATCTGTGTTCCATTGATACATTACACCATGTAATAATTCATGAAGCAGTGTATTTGCATGAGAAATTCCTGTATCTGTTCTTGATAAACCAATTGCTTTTTCCTTTTGAAAAAATTCACCATACGCCTCATTTGACGATGCTAAATTTTTACTCCACTCTTGAAATTTATAATCTTGATAACCAATTTTTATTTTATGTGGTAGCTTCATTCATTCTCCTTTAATACCCGAAGATTTTATCAGCAGGTTCAAACTTTTGTTCTGTTTGCCTTTGCCAATGCGTTTGTAAAGATTGAGGATGAAGAGGTCTACTCATACATCCATATCGCAAAGCGTCATAAGCGTGGTCTTCTGCTTTTGTATCAACATCTTCCGGATTGTTTTTATCCGTTGGTAGTAAGGGAAGTGTTCTTATTGTGTTTACACAATTTTCAAAAAAGAATATTCCGGGGTATTCTATATCAGGGTCTATGTATAGTCTTTTATGAACTTCTAATTTTCCATTTATCCGACTACGTGGCGACCTGTCCGATGGTCTCCAACGACACCCTTCCTGTATCATTGTTTCCGCTATACTCGGCCCTGCGTCTCCCCGTTTTGCCCATGTTGATGAATCCAATACACCATAATGCATACGCTCTCCGTATTCTGCTTCCATAACTTTTCTAGCAAATACATCTGCTGTAATTTTTCGTGTGTATAATTCTCTATAAACATATAAATAATTATCAAAATCAATAGCAAACCATAAACAACAAGCAGGACTAGCATAACCCCAGTCACAAGAACGAAACCTAATCCAATTATGAGGTATTTCAAATGCTTGAATAACGTGTGCATTTCGATTAAATTCAGGAAATGCTGAACCTTCAAATGCATCCCAATCACCTTCTAAAAATTGTTTTCGTTGAACTTCTGGCAATGATGACAACATAACCATATAATCATCTGTTTGTGTCAGATAAGGATTATCTTGTAATTTTGCCGGAATAAATCGCCTTGTTATTTTTTTTACACCTAAAGGTGTTTCTATATCTAATATAAATGGCGTGTTAGCCTCAGCCGGTTCAACAAACATTTCTTTTACCCATGTTGAGCCAACATTCCCCGGGTTGCCTGTCGCTCTCATAAAGACAGGTATTTCTGGGTCTACACTTCTTAGGGAGGAACGTAAAAAGTTGTAAATTTCTGGTGTTGGATATTGTGGCAATTCATCTATGCCTATCCATGTATAAGATTGTCCTTGATAACGTAAAACATCTGTTAAATTTTCTGCATAGCCAAATTCAATTCTTGCTCCAGATGGAAATCGCCATTCTTTTTCTTGCTCTCTCCACCTTGCACCGGGAAATGCCTTTGAATATAATCGTTGAGAATGAGTAATTAAATCTCTCAATTCTGGCATTGACCGCCTTAACAATAATCCACGATGATGTGTTTTATGACAATATCGTAAAGGGTCAACTAACATTGCATATGATTTGCCTCCCCCTCTGGCTCCACCATAAAAAACTTCCTGTTCCGATGAAGCAAGAAATTCTGTTTGAGGGCCATCATTTGGTTTGAAGACAATATCTTGTTCTTCCACTAATTCTTTTACATTAGGAGGAACATCATCAAGTTTATCTTTTTCTATAATTTGTGATTCTTTCCCTGAAAGGGCATTTTCTATATTCTTTAAATTCTCTTTTTTTGTTTTTGCTTTTCTCTGAGCTAGAACATATTTTTCTCTAGCTTTTTCAACTTTTCTATTTTCAGCATTCAGTGTTCGTTTTGCCGAACGCTTTGCCTTTACATATTTCTCTTTTAATGTTTCTGTTTTGGCAGAAACTTTTATTGTTCTTTTTCTTCCAACCCTTTTAGGTTTTGGCGGTGCAATATCTTCTACCATTTTCTATTTAAAACTTTTCGTAATCCCATACCAGTAACTTTTCTACCAGTCTTTCGATACAGCCAATCAGCTACTTCTCGATAGGATGAACCTTGTATATATTTTCTTGCCTGTTCAATTGCATCTATTTCTTCTGGAACAGATTCTATATAATTTTCTTTTTCCGATTCCTTATATCCAAAAGGTATAACACGAGCTACTCGTTTACGCAGAATCTTCTGTTCGTTCTCCGTCTTTGGGCGGGAGAATAAAGATTCCTGAAATTGATTTGACATTGACATCCACCTTCTCTTTTTTTGTTAAGCCTACTCTATCTAAAATTTGTTTTGCAGCTTCTACTCTAATATTTGCAGCAGGAGTTTGACCATCTTCATCTAATGCTCTCACTAATCCCATTGTTGCTTTTGGTGAATACGAGGCTAAAACTTCTTCTGCCCGTTGAATGATTTCATCCTTTAATGCCCGTAAAACTTTTGGATAAGAATGTTCTGAATATCCTGCTATTTCTCCTGCCTTTTTTGGACTACCATGAGCATCCCCAAATAAAGCATTAAGAAACGCTGTCTGTTGTTCCGTTAATTTTTGTATTTTTTGTGGTGTTATCAGATTCATCTTTTAATATATACATCCATTCTACTCTAGGGCCAACATAATAGGATTTTTGCCATTCATTTTTCCAGTCTTTTTGCCAATACCATTGAGCAATATATTCTACAGCCATTTTCTTTTTTGTTTTGTTTTTTCCCGTCTTTCTTTTGACCATTCAGGAACTTTTATTTTCCCTTGTAATTCTTTTTTATCTCTTTCCGCATAATTCTTTTCAACTGATTGCATAATTTGTTCACGGGCTTTATCTTCTTTCCCTCCGTTATCAGATATCGTTACAATATTCGGCATTGTTAAGATTCGTCTAACAAAAGGATTGCGGCAAGGAAAATCTCTTTTATGGATTGGAAGAAGTTCAGTAAATTTTTCTCCCGTTCTTTTATTAATATATTCGTATAGTGGCATTAATATTGGTATTTACCTTTTTTATCTTCTGATAATTGCTTGAATAAATCTTCATGCTGACGAACAATATCTTCATCCATCTTCATCATATCATCCATTTGGTCTTTTAACTTTTCAACTCTGTATTCTAATTTATGTACTTTATCTTCATGAACTGCCTGAATAGTTGAAAGTTCAAATGTTCTTGCCAATGTCCAACCGCCAAGAGCCATTAGTAATCCTACTATTAGCGTTATAAGTTTTTCCATCATAATTTAATGTTCCGTTAAATTAAAATCAGGCTCAAAATCTATTTCTAATTGCTTATCTTCTTTTTGTTTTTTGCATTCGCAATTCTTGCATTCACAAGATGTGCAAGAGCCACCATTACTACAATGACATCCATGTTCACAATTTTTGCAATTACTCATTTCTTTTTTTCCAAATAATGTTGGCTTATAATTTTTTGTAAAAATTTTCCACCATGCTTCTGCCAATCCATAAGGGTCATTCTTAATCATTTTTTTGGCGGTATATAAGGTTTATATTTTTTTTTTGTTTTATAAGTAGGTTCTGGCTTTCCTCTAAAATTTCGTATAACATAACCAGTAGGTTTTCCCTTTACTACTTTCCCTTTAGGCTTTGCTAAATCCCTTGCTATCTGTTCCTTAACTCTTTGCAGTTCTGTTTTATGTTTTACTATTTTACTTTTTGGTTTGCTTGTTATTTTTTTTACAGCCTCTTTGCCAAATTTTTTAGAAGCCATACTCATAGCTTTTTTCTTACTAATTTTTTTAGCAGCAACTGTCGCTAAAAAACGGAGTATTAATGATATCGCCATTATTTTTTCCTATGCATTTTCATTAATTGGGCACCCTCTTTTCTTGTAATGGTTCCATTTTTAATTCCTTTTTTTACAAGGCTAAGAAACCATTGAGGGCCAAAGAATGAACCTATTTTTACTGTCTTCCCTATTCGTGTTCCGTTACTTGACATTATGGTTTTTTCATTCCCAATCGTTTTCTAATTTTTAATGTTTCCTTATGAGCTTTTGTATCTTTATAAGTTTTAACTTTAGGAATTTTTTTAGTTGTTTTCTTAGCTGCACTTCTTCCTATATAAGACATCTTTGTTGATGCCTTTTGAACAGCCTTCTTGCCGAATTTCTTTACAGCCATTTGAATAGCCTTTGAACCTCCGTGCTTGATAGCCATTCGTGTCAGAAATGCCAATATTGGTAACGCCATTATTTTCTCCTATTTTTTAATAAAAATGGGTTTTCCCTTTTTTAAATAATATTTTTGTTTTTTCCCTTTAACTTTTTTACTAAACTTTCGGGCAAACTTAGACATTTGAACTCCTGTTCCAAGTAGTCTTTGTTGACCTGTTCCTGCCTGAGTTATTGTTTTAACTTTTTTTCCACCAATATAAATTTCCGTCTTAGATTGTTTAACCTTCTTAAATTTCGGCTCTTGAAAACGGCCAGTCCTTTTAACAATCTTTCCTTCCTTTTTTGAAAGATAAAATTGCTTCGGCTTCACTTCCTTCGATATTGTTTTTGTCTTTTTGACAATCTTAACGCCAACATCTTTAGGATTTTTGACAGCCCACTGACCTGCCTTCTTAACCGCCTCATTGCCATATTTTTTTATGGCTTGTGGCAATCCCTTTTTAATGGCATACTTACCAATTTGGTTTATCGCAACTCTACCAATGAGAGTGGCAATTATTGGAATAGGCATTTTATTATTTCTTTAATTTACCCATACGGAATAAATCCTTCCAAGCCTTTTTGTTTTCTTTTTTCAGCTTATTCATTCGAATTTGATATTCACTACGATTATCTCCTTCAACTTTAATATTCTTTAAGCTGTCTTTCTTTGCCACTAAAGCTCTTACTCTGTCTTCAAAAGATTTAGACCTTTCTTCCGTAAATTTCTTCTTCATTGTTGGGCCTGATTGTGGCCCTGCTTGAAGAAATCTTGGTGATAATTTTTTCTTTACCTTTGGCCCACTTCCCGGAGCTCCTTTGCCAATTCTGTTTGGCCCTCTTCCCGGTGGCAAAATACCTATCGGTGGCTTTCTATCTGGTTCTTTTTTTTCTCCTCCACCTCTTTTTTTACCTTTCCAAGGGTCAATTGAAGGTTTTTTCTTTTTAGTAAGCATGCTAAATATAGTTGGTATAGCTGCTCCCGCTGTAACACCAGTAAAGAATCCCGGTTTAAATTTCGGCTTAGGTTTTGCTGCCGCCACTACAGGTTTCTTAGTTGGTTTTTTAGTTGGTTTCTTTGTAGGTTTTTTAGTTGGTTTAGTTTTTAGTTTCTTTGTAGGTTTTTTAGTTGGTTTCTTTGTAGGTTTTTTAGTTGGTTTAGTCTTAGTCTTAGTTCCAAGCCCCCGAGCTTTTTTTGCTGTGGATGCTGCTGATTTAGCTTTATTAGCTTTATTAATGCTTCTAGCTTTTTTTAAAGCATTTGCACTTATGCTAAAGCCCTTTTTTTTAGCATATTTTCTTGCTGCTGCAATGCCTCCTCTTAAAAGAATCCTTGCCAATAAACCTGCTGCTATTACTGGTAACGCCATTTTATCCTCTCCTTGGTTTTCCGGTTGATGTTCTCCTAAATGAACGATTATTTGACCTTTTCACAACCCGTAGATTATGAGGCCTGTTGTCACTTGGATTTCCATTCATGTGATGAACATCTTTACCGCTACCTTTTTTAACTAATCCTTTCTTTAGCATTAGTCTTCGTGCAGCACCTCGTGATGCTCGTTTCTTAATTACTTCAGGTCTTCCCTGATACGAAGCGTATTCACGCTTGTAATTCCTTCCCGTAGACTTATTACGCATTCTTCTTCCTGTTGCAGGATTAAGAACCATTATCTACCTCTTCCACCATAGCGATATTTCGCACTTCTCAATGGCCTATTTAAAAATTCTTTTTTTGTCAACGGCTGCTTTCCTCTAATGGATTTTCTAAGAGGACGTTTTTTATGCTTTGCCATCGCTTCTCTTTTCGGCAATACCCGTTCATACGGATTCACTGCCGATGTCTGCTTTACAGCCTTTGGCTTTAATCTCGTTTGCTTAATTACTTTTTTTATTTTTGCTACCATTGTTTACCTACTACTAAGATTTCTTGATGTCCACCATTCCTTGCCGTAATCGTGCATCAATTCTTCTCCCTTAATTATATCCCTCTTTGCCTTGAATTCATAAAAATCAGGGTATTTGCTAGATGCTGTATGATATATATTAGGGCGTGATGAATGATTATACAACATTCCATATCCTAAAACAACTGCATGGCAATGGTCATCATGCATAAATACATAGTCCTCCATTTTACCCCTGCATTCTTCATTATACACAAGGACATAAGGGCAGCATTCTACTGTATCATTTTTTATAAAATTCTTTGAGGCAAACACACCTCTTCCCCCAAGGGTCGAGTAACCTACTTTAATTCCTTTTACGCTGAACAGGCCAGACATTCTTCCTCATTTTCACCATTGGATTGAGTACGGGTCTGGTTTTTTAATTTTTCTTTTAATTTGTAATTCTCATTTCGAAGGACAATTCTGTCTTCAAGAACTTTGTCAAGCTTACTGTCAAGGTATTTATTATAATCCTTTGACACAACAGCATTATGTTCCAATTCCTGTATCCGCTTCATTAATTCGGGTACCATTTCTTTATTTCCTTTTACTTGCTCTTTTGCCTGACTATCCATTATGCATCCTCCTGCTGTTGTTATGATATAAAACACCAAAAGGAAAATACAGGCGTATATCCATTGGTGGTCTGTTAATGGAACTCGTATTTTTATAAAAAATCTGTGGTGAGTTCCCCTCCCACCAATGAAACATATGTTCTTTAAGCGTAAAGCCTTATGTGTGCATACGTGTTAGTGTGTGCTATTTTGCCTTAAAAAAACATATACTACCTATTATAGCGTCTGTGAGCAAATTGTCAAGAACTTTTTTCATTTTTTTTCATTTTTTTCTTGACAAATCCGTATACAGGTGTATAATAGTAATTAGCACCCTAGGGGAGCCTTTATATACCCCTAATAATAGTATAGTTATAATATAGTCACAAACAGGGAATACTATACAAGAAATATACTAAGAAATACATTATAATATAGCCCTAAAAGTAGTTTCAATCCATTTTTAGACTTTTTCCGGTGAGTGGGTATATATATATAATAGGTAGGGGGGGTGGCACATGCAGGGGGGTCGGAACGCTCTACGAGGTACTATATAAAATTTAAAAAAATCTACAGAAATTAAATACTTATTAAAGTTTTAAAACAATATCCTAAAGAATATTTAAAGATTAGTTAAAAAATATTTGTGAATACATAAAAAATATTTACAGCAACCCTAGAAATATGGTCAAGCTATTTTTAAAATACGGCATATGCCGTTATTATATTTTATCATTAAATTTATTATTGTATTATTTGTTAATTTGTTGATGTGGTTTCAACAATTTTATTAATAGAGGCAATACAAATTTTTGTGTATAATTGGTTTCAATTCCAGTAAATATATAAATAGATTAATAATTATTACAGGTTTTATATGGTTAAATTAATGTTTTTATCATTTGACTGAATACCGCAATAATGTATTATTATAGTTGAGTTAAATATTTTGTTTGTAGAATTTAATTAAACAAGTTTTAACTTAGGAAACACCCTCCAGAAATAATTCTGGTATCTTTAAGGGCTAGGTTTCCTATCGCTTTTTTATAAAGGAATTTAAAAAATGAAAAAAGCTACAAAAAATAATTCTGTTAAGAAAAAACAGAAGACTAAAAAAACAAAAGTTGATACTCGATTGACTTTTGAAACTAAATCGCTTGGACAAGTAAAGTATTCAAATAAGACTGATTTGAATATTATTAAAGCGGGTGACGCATTACTAACAGCAGTTAAAGGAATTTATAATACATATATTCCTAATCTTGCAAAAGCATTAGTGCCATACATTAAAAGCAGTAAGATTTTACAAACTAGTAAATCTGGTGGTATGCCTGAGGCGAAGAAACATTGTTGGAAACTGTTTGGTTATGAAACAAAAGATTCTGAAACTGGTTTAAATACTAAAAACGAATCTTTTGAGCGTAATGTTGCAAGGGCAGTTAAATTGGCAATATTAATAGTTCATGGCAAAAGCAAACTGGCTATTGACAAAAATAATAAAATTGTTGGTATATCAAAATGTGTTGAGCCAATGGTAAGGGTTACCACTGCAAAAGGCAAGGCAATGAAATTAGTTAAAAATTTTGAGACTGACATAATTCCTTGCACTATTGCCAATATGGAAAGGATTTTCGCTGAGGATATTCTAAAGCAAAAACCCGACAACAGAAAAGGCAAGAATAAAGGTGAAAACTTAACTAAAAGTAATGTCAATCTATTTACTTTTGACAAAGTTTTAAAAGCTGTATCTACTAAATTAGTTGATTTTAATTTAATGGACGCTGAGAAACTTGTAACTAAGGTTCAGGGTGAGCAGTTGAGCAGATTAAAAGATATTGCTCAGCAAATAACCTTGATACTTGCTAAACTTGAAACTTGCACAACTAACGCAAATGCAGAAGTAAAAACTAATAATTCTGTATTGTTTGAAATGCAGGATAAGGCTAGGCAAACAATAGTTAAAAGGCATTTTACAACTGCTGTCTTTAGTTTATCAAAAGAACCAACTAAAGAAAGTATCAGTAAATAAATATGGCTAGTGTATATATTGTTAATATTAACCATCATAAAAACACTCCAAAAAAATATTTAATTCAAAAGCTAGGACTGGGACATTTTTTATTTGTTCTAGTTGATAGCCCAAAGTATTTATATGGTAAATGGTTTTTTACTAGCTACAAAAATGCTTCGATGTTTATTGACGGCTTAATGACTACTAAACAATTTAATGAAGCTGAAAAAAGATATAAACGCTTTATTAATGGCGGTCATTTAAAAATGATAAATAAATAAACTATTACAACCCTCGAATCTTAATTGATTCGGGGGTTTTTTTATGCCCAGACTACAGAAGCTTTTAAAAAAATAAATAAAACTTATAGCAGAAAAAAAATAAAATGAAAAAAATTTTTTTGGAACTATCAGGAACTAGCAACAAGAAAAAAATAAAATGAAAAAATAAAATGAAATATGTCCAATAAAATGGCTGAAATCTGGGCTTTTTGGGCTTGACAGAATACGTCAAAATGCTATACTATAAGAATAGAAAGGAGAATAAAAAATGAGCAAAAAAGTAAAAAAAATAACTGCCGATAATCAAATTGTAATGTTTCTGCATTGTGGTAAATGCCTGAGAGAATGGGATATGACATCAGGAATTAGTCCAAGAGATTTTGCTAGAATTGAATTTGGTTGGACACCTCTTGGTATTCAAGCGTGGTGCTTTAGGCACAATGCCAACATAATGAATA
>VTLG01016855.1_pt1 | contig 16071 bp, 35 predicted proteins | sample 4694571 | NCBI WGS metagenome assembly VTLG01 (sample SAMN12604809, study PRJNA352737) | marine metagenome | biome: ENVO:00000447; feature: ENVO:00000209|ENVO:00000569|ENVO:01000036; material: ENVO:00002151; isolation source: viral sequences binned using virsorter ...
GACTATTCTATCTACATCTTCTTGATTAAAAGTGGTACTTGGTTTTGTTTCGTCAGTTTTAGTTTCTTTAACTTCAGCTTCCTGAACATCATTTTTCGGTTGATTAACCTGTTTGTCATCTGACATTGTTTCTCCTGTTTGTTAATATCTTTGATTTATCAATATAATTACTAAAAATCAATACCATCATCATCAGGTTGAAATTTATCTATCTCTGCTTTTGTGATTTCTCTGTTTTCGCTTAATGCTAATTCAACAACATCTATTAATGATTCTTGCTGATCTTCTGTAAGATTGTAAGTAACAATAGGAAAATCATCGTATTTAGCCCTATATTCATTATATAAATCAATTAATTTTTCATTCATAATATCTCCTATAAATTGTTAAAATCATTTACTACATCATCAAAAGTTTTTGTAGTATTTGGTGTAAAGTATTTCATAAGCTTTCTTTCAATTTCTTTTACATTTTTATTATCAATAATATTAGGATTCATAGACATAGCTGAGTGATTTGCCCAAGCTTCTAATGTTTGACCCTCTGTAAATGTTCTATTTCCATCTCTAACAATAGTTCTATATTTACTATAATAAGATTTACCATGACCACCACCTATTGTTTCTTTTGTTATAGCACCAATATAATCATTAAAATCTCCTGAAAACTGTAAATCAAAACCACCATTATATCTTGGTGCTAAGATTTTGTTTTTTAATTTTAGTTTAAATTTATATATCCCAGCTTGACTTGCAGTTCTTCTGTTTGAAGTTAAATATGTTTTAATTTCGTCATCAGTTAAAATTACTTTCAATTCTTTATTTAATTTTTCATAATATTTGTCTAATTTTGCTTTATCAAACATATTTGGTTGTTTTGCAGTAACATTAGCCCATTCATCATTAAAAGCTAATCTTCTTTTCTTTAACCCTTTTGTTAATTCAATAGTATCATCAACTAAACCTTGTACTTTTAAATGTGAGATACTATTAAAACCACCAACACCTTTAGTTATATTATCACTTACACCTTTACTAAATTTAGCTTTTAAAGCTTTATCATCTAAAAATTTTGCTCCTATTATCCTATCTATTCTGTGTGTGTATTCGTGAATAAATACTTTCATTTCTTCGGCTTCTCCAATTCTATTAGAGCCAATGTTTAATGTATCATCGCTTCTTCTATAAAAACCTCTCCCTGATTTCTTTAATGTTTTTAGTGCTGGTATGAATGCAATAGCTTTTGAAAATGGCGATGTTTCTGTTCCAAAAGCTTTTTCTAATAAAACTTTTTCATCTTTGCTTGTTTTTCCAAATATTGATTTAGTTGGATTTGGTACTGCTTTTGGTTTTACTTTATCTGCAAGTAATGCTGACTCCTCTCCATCTTCTTCGTACCAATCAGGATTGACATAACTAAATTGATGTCTGCAATTATAACCCCCTCTAACAACCATTGGATTACCACTCTTTTTACCTGACCAACTTCTAGTGTTCCATATTTCTTGTATTTCAGCTAAAGTAAATAAACCATTCTTTCTTTTGTTTAAACTTCCACTAACCATACTTCTACATAAATCTCTTGTAGTAGGTATTATATCTCCATAGTATTTTACATATTCTAGTCCAGCATCTTTAGCTTTGTTAAAATTTAGTGTTGCATCAAAATCTCTTAATGAATCGTTAAGTATCTGACCAGCAAATCTTTTCATATTCTCGCCTACTCTTGTTCTTGCATATTTACTTTGTAATTGTTTAATTGCTATATCAACTCTACCTTTTAATGCTGGGTTATCTCTGTTTCTTTTTACATAACTTACTAATCTATTTACTGCTGGGTCTTTTGAACTAGCATAAATACCATTAATAGATTCTCTTAATTCTTTTTCTAATACTGTAAATTCAGTTCCAACTAATGTGTTTTGATAAACTTTATCTGATAATATTCTTGTAAAATTGTTTGATACATCTTTAAACTGTGTGTAATATTGTTGCTTTAAATTTTTAACTAATGCTAAATCTCCCTTAGTAAGTTCTTGAAATTCTTTTGGAATAATACCTATTGTTTTAAATTGTCTTTCAATTCTTTTAGCTTGTTCTCCAAAACCTTTTCTAACAACTCTATCTGCAAAGGGTAAATATTCTTTATCAAGTATTGCTTTTATCTTTGGTCTTATTGCTACTGCACTTTGTAGTTCAATAAGCTTACCAGCATCTCTTGGTAAAGTAGTATCTGCTAATGCAACTATTTGATCTTCTATTTTATCTAAGGCTCTTGTTAATGATTCGTAAAATTCAACTTCGGCTTTTTCAATACCTGTTATTCTGTATTTCGTTAAATCTTTTACTATATCTGACATTCATTATATCTGTTCTTCGTCTACTGTTTCTTGTTGAACTTCGTCTTGTGTAAATTGACCAACTTCTGAAGCTGAATCTATTTCATCAAATATCTCGTTTAGTTTTTCGTTGTCATCTACTACTGCTCTTGCAATTTCTTTATCAACTTCTTTTGCAAATGTAGGAGAGCCAATACTTAATGATTTAGCTTGTTGGTAATAAATAAGATCACTTGCATAATCTCTAATGTTAAATGAATCTGGGTAATTTATTTCTCCATCAAATGTACCATTTTGAAATAGTGCATATAATCTAAATAATTGTTCTTCTGCTATTTGTAAGTTATCAGCTTTTTCAGATAGTCTAGCATTAAGTAATTCAAATTCTGTTTGTAAAGCTATTCCACTTGATACTGCTTGTTTTGTTGTTCTTACTGCTCCTGTATGTGCAATTCTATTTATAGCAGTTACTTTGTTGTTAATTGATTCCATAATGGCTTGTAAGTTTTGCCCTGATGGTTGAAGTAGATATGGTTTTAAATTAGGCTCTAATTCTTCAGGCATTTCTATTACTGCACCAGCACCAGCAGAAGCATTAACCGATGGAGTCTTAACTAGCGATGGATGGTTTGTTAATCTAATAAGTTGTTCAACTTCTGACAACTCATTATAGATAGCTTTTTGTAAATCGCTAATATCAACTAGGTCTGATTGACCAATCCCTTTTTTGTGTGATTTGGAATTGTATAAGATAACTGCTGGTATCTTGCCAATCAGATTATCGGCAGTATCTATTACAACAGGCTCGTCTCTGTCTGATTTTGCATAGACAGTTTCAATCCTATCAAGATACCATATTCTAAAGTAAGTTCCGCCCTTTTTATCTACTTCTTCTCTTACTTTAAGATAATCTAAAACATATTTACCATTTATTTCTCTTTTAAAATTCCAATCTAAAACATTTTCTGGTGTTAAGATTGATAAGTATGGTCTAATATCTTGCTCTAGTTCTTCTGCTCTTGTGTTTGTAGTTATTTTTGGTTTATCTAATATTAAAAAACAATGTCCATAAATTGAAGAATAATTTTGAGCCTGTTTCATAACTGCGTCAAAACTATTTCCATCTAAATCTGCATCTTTTATAAATGATTCTAAACTAGCTTCATCAGCCATAGCACCAAAATCCCTTGATGCTTTTACTCTGAATAAAAATGATGAGTATATTTGAATAATGTTTTTACAATGATTGTCGCAAGGAGTGTTACCTAATCTTTGATTGTACTCGTTGTCTAATTCTAAATTATATCTATTTAAAAATTGACCAAGTGTATAATCATATCCACCATTATATGATCTTATGTAATATTCCCAAAGATTAACATTTTCTTTGTAGTCTTTGTGTGTTTCAAATGCTTCGTCTCGTGAATATGCCATAGTCTATTTCATTGTCCATCTAGTTGGTCGTGAACTTGGCATCTGAACTACTAAAGGTTTTATATAATCAATCATGTAGCCTAGAGCATCGTTCATATGGTCAAATCCATCTTCTTTATCAGGAATATTTGTATCTTCCTTGTATGTTTGTCTTTGTAAACCTTTTATCAATGTTTTGCAAGATTGTGAAACAAAAATATGTCTGTTTCCATTAGTATCTTTGAGTTTAGAATTAACTGCATTGATTCTATCTCTAACTGCTGGATGTTTATGTTTAACTTTTACATTAAACCCACCATTCTGTAAAATAGATAAATCAGTTCTCCCACCAGCACTTGTTTTCCTTTGTCTTGATGCTGGGTCAGGGTAAATAAATATTGGTACTTTAGTTCCATACCTATCTCTTATCTCTTGCACCATTTCATCAGTATTACTTGAATAAATTACTACTTCATCAACAATATAAATCTTTTCTTTTTCTATTTGAGCAACACAAGCACTCATTGGGTCAACATTGAAGTCCATTCCTATATGAAAAGGTTTATTATATTCTATTGGTTTATTAACAACAGACTCGATAGGATGAAAGTTATAATAGATTGCACCAGCATAATTTTCAAATGTACCCTCAAACTCTTGTCTAAATGTTCTTTGATCTAAGTCTTGTTTTGCTTGTTCTATTTCTTTTTTTGTAACCATACCACCATCTAAAGTAGTAAATTGAAAGCTATCCCATTCAGGGTCTTGCTTACCTTTTAGATACATTTCATAAGTCCAATTACCATAGCCTTTAGGAGTTCCACACATTAAAACATGACCTAATGTATCTGATACTGATGCTCTTAATACTTCAAACCAAGTTCTTTTATCAATATCACTAAACTCATCTAATATTAAAAAGTTTAAACCTGTACCTCTTAATGAGTCTGGAGCATCACTTGATTTTAAGCTAATTGTACTATTTGATTTTCTAATAACTATTGTAAGTGTTGTTTCGTTAATATCTTCTATCCAATTAAACTGATTTAATACTTCTTTTAAGCTAGACCAGCAAATATCTTTAGCCATTTTAAGAGTTGGTGCTACATACCATATCTTTTGATTAGGTTTTGATGCGTATTTCATCATCTCAGTTATAGCAAGATATGTCTTACCAAATCTTCTACCTGATATAAGAACTCTAAATCTTTTATTAGATTGACTTACTTTATGTTGACTTTTTGTTAATGATATTTTCACTACAACCAAATTTTATATAGATATTATATTTATTAACTTCTTCCCTACCTATTTCAACTATTTTATCATAAGATTTTGTATAACCATCAAGCATACAAGTATAACCATCTTTGTAGGTTTGATTAAGTGTTAAAGGTGGCATACATTGAGTTTTACCTTCCACAAACGCACACATGATTATCGTCAGAACATACTCCATTTACTTTTTCCTTTTGTATTTTCGGTGCGTTTGAACTCTCCAAGTCCAATGGAATATTGCCCTTGTTATCTTCTCTATTTTTTTTAACACCCAATCTATCATTATTAAATCTCACTTCGTTTTCAAATGTCCTATCTTCGTCAATCATATTAATTTGTATAATCTCCATATTTATCTTTAACAATTTTAACGACTCTCATTTTGTCGCTATACTCATCCTTTTCAATAATAGCATCCACCTCACCACAGGCCATTCTAACATTTTCAGGATTAACTGATCTTTCAACTGTTCTTTTTGCTTTTAAACAACTACTCATTTTTTGATCTTGAATATAAGTGTGTTCTATAATTCCACCTTGATAAAACATACATAATACTATTATACCTTTAGTTATGATTTCCATTTTTCCTCACTTTGTCTTTTAATTTTTCTATTTCTCCTAATATTTTATCTACATCTTTTTGCAACCTTGAAATGTTAACTGCATTATGTCTGCTTTCTTTAATTTCTTCTTGTATATCTTCAACATCAGTTAGAATTGACTCAATCAACAAAAATTGTTCACTATCTGCTGGAAGCGACCCTAATTCTCCTCTAGGCCACTTAATTGAAAACTCAACTGCACCCTCTAAATCTTTTTTAATTAAATGGTTATCTGTTTCTAAAGTGTTAATTCTTTCTACAATACCAAAATAAGCCCACACAGAAATTGCAACTGCAATAATTATCGAGATTAAATTCTTAATACTTAAATCAATTCCTGAGTCCTCTCGAATCTTAGTTGCTTTCATTACACTTCTTCTTTCCCCATTTCCAAGTTTGAGTTATAGATTTCTTTTCTTGTAGCTTATCGTTCTTGCTATCTGTTTCTGTAACTCCTACTTCAACTGTTGTTTTATCAGGGCATACAGTATTACATCCTGATAATCCTAATCCTAATAATACAAAAAATAATAATGTTATAAACCATTTATCATTGAACATTTAACTTCTTCTTTTTCTTCTTTTTCTTTTTCTTTTTCTTATTTGTATCAAGTGTATTCCAAACCGCTTCTTCCATATCCTTTTCTACTTTAGATACCTTTTCTTTTAATACTGCTACATCTGATTTTAAACCAACTGTCGTTGATAGACTCCAACCTGATAGTGCTATTAAGATAGCCAGAAGTGCAGTAATAATTTTATCGTTCATTATTGCCAACTCCTAATAGCCCAATAAGCTGGGCTTAAATTCTTTTGTCCTTTTACCTTAGAAAGTATTGGTCTAAATCTTGCCATAAATGATCTTTTTCTGGCTGGTATATGCTTTTTAATACTCATAGTCTTAGAGCCAAAATTAACTTTTTTAACTCTACCTGACGATCTATCTTTTACAAAAACCTTAAACTTCTTAACATCTCCTCTTTGGATTTTGTTTAGTTTAACAGTTCTACCTTTATATTTTGCCATGATAAAATCTTATTATCATATATAAATTTGTATTTGAACACATAAATCAGAATATATTACTTTTCATTATTCCACTTAATTAAAAGCAAGATTACAAACATATAGATTAGAAATATAAAGAATAAAGCCATAGTTATTTTCATTTCATCCTTTCAGGGTCTTGATAGCAGATATGTCCTTGCCAAGTTCCTCTACCATCGTTTAAATACCAACCAGATTGCATTAAATCTTCTTCTACCCACTTATGAGTTGCTATTGCTTCTCTATGAGCATCAGCAAAATCCCAACATTCAAGTAATGTCATTGGTCTTGCAAACTCTAATACTTCTTTTATCATTGTTCCATCGAACTTTAGTAATAACAGAACTAGATAATGTACTTGTTCTTCCATCTGCAAACTCCTTAATTAACTGATACCATTTAATTTTATATTTTTCATCTTTAGTTTTATTATAAAGATTTGCTAATTTATTTATCTCTTGAAGTGTCGTTTTCGCCATTTATTACAAACATAAGTATCTTTGACTCCTCTGGTACGATAGAGTCCACAAAATGCGTTTCTATTAGAATAAAGTCCGCAGTTCCCACAACTACCTCTACCAGATGATGGTCTAAAATCTTGTGGCATTTGATATGGAATAAACTCTCCATTTGGATAAAAGCTACTTCGTTTATTTTCCATTTTCTATTAGTTTTCTTAAATCTTTTGCTATGTTTAATGCTTTATTTAATTTTCTTAAAGCTATATCTCTTTGAATCTTTACCTGATCTAATTCTTCTTTTATCTTATCTTTTTCTAATCTTAATTTTAAATTTATATTAGTTCCTATTTTATGTTCTATTTCCATATTATTTTCCCTGTCCTCTATATTTCTTAAATGATCTGCGTTTATGTTTATTCATTGATGAAGTTTTAGGCCGTCTGCCAATAGATGTGCCATTCTCTGTTCGAGTATATTCTATAACCTTACCATAAAGATTACCTTTTTTCTTTGCCATTCAAATCTTTAACTTCTTCTGCTTTTGCTTCTATGATTAATGGTAAAGGCTCTGTTGTAGATGTTGTGTGAACTTTATCTACCATGTTCAGGTAGTTCTTAGATAGCCATATTAAAAGTTTGTCATTACCTTTCATAGCTTTTTCGTACATTCTTTTTCTTAAACTAGCTTTGCCTTTGTTTTTATTTATCTCTAATAAATCGGCAAATCGTCTTTGTAAAGTTCTGGCAGATATTCCAACAATACTTCCTATTTCTTCTTGTGTGCATCCTATTTGACTTAAATTTGCTAATACTTTTTCATCAATAGCTTTATGTGGTCTGCCTAATTGTTTCTTCTTTTCTGCCTTATTTATGTCGGATTTCATAATCCTATATCTCTATCTTTTTTAACTCCTTTATGCAACCAATAGGAAAGACATTTCTATCACTAAAAGTTTCTTCATCATAACTTGCAAATGTCCATAAATACTTTTTATCTTTTTTAAATATGTAAGCATAAGTATTCATAGTAGCTGGTCTCATCTTTTCAAATTCAGTATAAGAAAAATGTGAAGAATCTCCTAAAATATCCAACCACACAATATGATAAAAATAATATTTCTTTTTCCCTATTGAAATGTGTCTAAATTTTGACTTTTTTTTAACCATTAATGTTTTTTTTTATCTATTGATTCTAATACTGCTCTATAATATTCAAGCTGGGTTTTGAGCATTTTATTTTCTAATGAGAGTTTAATCAATCTTTTTCTAACATATTTAAATATTCTTAATAATCCTAACATTCAATTTCCACAATAACCCTCGCACTCCGATTGAAATAAATCTAATTGGTTATCTTTAATATCTAAATCAACCTCTCCAATAGGCTTACAACTTCTATGAACATATACTTCAACTTCTTTTTTCCTAGAGTTATTCCTAATTTTTTTATCAAATTCTATAACTTGTTGCCATTCTTCAGGGTTATTTTTTCTAAGGTGTTTCCATTCTTTATCTCCCTTATAAGGACAATAAATACAAGCTGATCTAGGTGGTGTTTTATCATAATATTTATTAAACCAATCAATACAATTTTGCCTACGCATATTCATATCAATTAATGGATAAACATTTGTAATATATGGTAATCTATTAGGTTTCATTCTAAAAACTTCATCTTTTGAAATACCCATAAGCATTTCTACTTTAGTTCCTTTTTTAACTCTTTCTCTTTTTTTTAACCCTAATAATTGTCTAACTTTTTGTGTTATTATTTTAATTTTGTAATCTGCCGTGCATTGACGCATCATTAAACCTTTTTTACCTGTTAAAGTGTCAAAACTATAAAATGGTGCTATTGGAAAATCAGTATTCAATAAATGCTCTGTAAGATTACCTTTAGAAATTATGTATATAGGAAAAGATAATTTTGATTTTAACCAATTAAGAAATTCCATTGTTTCTTTACTCTCTGCTTGTGTGTCAGCGAAGATTCCACAAGTTACAGGTGCTATTTCTCCTTTTTCAATCATTAAAGCTAAAGTTGATGATTGTACTCCAGCACCTAAACTTAATATTCTTAAATCTGACATTAGTAATCCTTTATAGGCTCATCTTTGTATTTATGTTTTAAGTATTTTTTACCATCTTTTACTAAAATGTTATACATACCCTCAGTTCCAATAGTTTTATACCCATTATCCACAACATTGTCTTTGCTAATCCCTATATTAGTATGTTTATTAGTAATGTTATTTAGTCCTTGTTGCGATATGTGGTCTGTATGTGATTGTTCATCATCTGTATATTGAAATTTGTCATAATTAACAACACTAATAATCGTTACTTTTCTGTTCTTGTGATCGTTAGTGGGTTGCAACTGGGCAACCCTTGTGGTTATCATCTTCCTACGCACAAGCCTTAGTATGAAAGTTCGCATTTCACTATATGTCATTTTAAATCTTTTAGCATTTACTCTTAAAGGCATAATTAACTCTCCTCTACGAACAAATATCGTATTATCTAAAAATCTTAAATTCTTATCCTGATGACTTGCAGAACTTATCATATATATCCAACAACTCGCTTGTAATAAGTTTTTAAACACAGGATGTTGCCAAATATTACGATAACAAATAAAATACCCTGATTTTCTACTCATTCTCTCTCCTTTAAAATATACTCGTTATTATTCTCCATTCTTCTAACCTCTCTCTTAGTTTTTTTTCTAATTGTTCTTCAGTACCATACTTTTCTTCAAAAGCTTTCTTACCTAAATGTACTGAAATTTTACCTGTCCTATGGTGTGAAGCACAAAGCGGTAAAATCTTCGTGTGTGGCGGTCTCAGACCCATTCCTGTATGCTTTCTGATGTGATGTATCTCGCAAGGAACAGAAACTTTACCATCTATCTCACAAGCTACACAACCATAATCAGCTACCTGACTCATATACTTTTTTTCTTCTACTGTTGGTCTTTTCTTTGCCATACTATTGCAGTTTTACCATAAGGTGTTTCTCGTCTTTTACCACTATCTTCTACCAAGTTTAAAATCTGTAATTCTCTACATCTTGCAGTTACAGAACTTAATGGCATATCTAACTCATCAGCTATTTGATAATTAGTTGATGACTCAGTTTTAATATACTCATAAACTTGTTCTCTTTTTGTCAGTTTATCTTTTTTATTTACCCAAGCTAATTTACTTGTATCTGTATAATTATAAGCTTGATAGTCTAGTTCTAATTGTTTCATTGAATATCACCCTCATTAAATGGAATACCTTTTGTTTCTTTTGCTAATTTTCTTAATTTTTTATAATTAAGATCAATAATTGCATTTAAAACTTCTAAATTATCATTTTTATTATATACAACATTAATATTTAAAATTTTAAAGCCTGTTTTTATAATTTTCAAATATTCTAATGCACTTTTTTTATCTTCAAAATTGGTCATAACAATATTGCTCCTATTATAAAACCAAGTATGAAGCCGACTATATATTCTCTGTTATATAGCGACCACACACTTAGCTTTTCTTTTAGTTTATTAAAATGGTGGTAAATCATCATCAAAAGATTCTTCAGGTTGCTTTCTAGCGATCTCTACTTGTTGTTGCACCTGTGGAATTGCTTGTGCGATAGGTTTCATACCATCTACATTAGGTTGAGGTTTATAAGGCTTAATCATAATAAAACTCAAAACCATTTGAAAATCACCTTTATCGTATGGTTTAGGATTTTCTATTTGTTGAGTCTTAGCCATCCATTTACCTGTATAACCTTGTTTGACAAAGTTTTGAACTCCCTCTGTCATAAACCATTCGTTTATTTGTGATAACTTATATTTTTGTTTAGTTAAGCTACAAGTAAATAAACTTTTGGCATCAGCTTTATATTCAAACTTAGGAGATTTATTTCCTGTCGGATTTAGATATAAAGTTAAAGCACAAAATGGTTGCTTTTGTTGTTGTTGGTACATTAGTTGCTCCTTTGCTTATTATATTCCAAGTTTCTTTGCTTAAAATCTTCTTCAAGACTATTAAGATATTTACAAGCTTTAAAACCTTTTAGGTATTTAGGCTTAATCTGAAATATCCTCATCTCTACATCTTTAACAGGCTCTTTTGGAATATTTATAACTGCTAAAAATTCGACTTTAAGATCAGTAGAATCCTCTACTAATTTTTTATAAGTATGGATTTGTATTGGCATATCAGGGTAAAAATCCTTAGATGTTTTAAAATCTAATATTCCAATCTTACCTTTATACTTAACAAGGCAATCAAGAGTTCCACATACATCAAGTTCTTTTGAAAAATATGTTTTCTCTGTCTCAACTACCTTGATTTTTTTGCTATCCCAAAACTTCTTAAACTTAGCAAACATAGTTTTTAAAGGCTCTGAGTTTGGAGTAATAACTTCTTTACCTAAGATATAATCTTCAGCCAAAGAGTGCATATTAGTTCCAATGTGCATAGCATTTTCTTTTATTGATTTAACCCTGTATCTAAGATCATCCATATTCTGTTGGATTTCATCAACAGGTTTCTTATTATGTTTTAGCATTTGTCCTAATGCTTCATAAACACAATTTTCAGCCCACCACATCAAAGCACCTTTTCCAAATCTCTCGCCTATGATTGTAGTAACACCTTTTTTCTTTAAACCATTTACAGTATATCTTGCTCCTCTACCTTTAGGATTAAACTCTATTTGGTTTCCATGTTTATCTTTACTCTTGATTATCATTTCCATTCCTCTCTCTCTTTTTATTTAAGAACTTGTAACCATTCTCAGTAATTGGTTGAACAAAGTAACCTCTATCACAATCAAAGAACTCACAAAATTTAAGTTCATTTATTACACTTACTGCATTTACACCTTTTTCGTATTTTTGTATTTGCTGAAAAGTAACATTAACTGCATTAGCAACTTTTGTCTGAGTATAGCCACGCATTAGTCTCATTTTCTTTAATTGCAAACCATAAATCTTTCTCAAAACTTTTTCGTTTTGATCTGCTGAAACACCAAACATATTTAAGTTAGGTGGAATCAGATGAGTTATTTCTGCAATCTTATCTTGGTTTTTTAGGTACATAAAAACCCCATTCCTTTCGTTCTCTCTCTGTCAGAAAATTGAATTGACCTTGCCAACAAGTCCGACAGAGTAACGACTCGTTGAAAAGGGTATTGCCTACAAACCATGCTAATTTATCTGTTTCTGTAATAAAACATCTAGCACATTTATAAGCTAATTTTTTTGTTTTTGGCACAAGCTTAGACATAATCTCCTCTTTTATGAAAAATTAATCTTTTTCCATATCTTCTCTTATCTAATAGTGCTAAATCATCTTCATTTTTATTGTATCTAATTACATAAGACCATACATAACCATCTTGATCTATATGGTTAATATCTTTAAGTTTTTTTAAAACATTATTTATCTTATGAGTATCACAATAAATTGTAAAAATTTTATCTCTATAAGATTCCTCTCTTTCTGGAACAATATAAAAACCAACTTTATTTGGTTTTAAATCTTCTTCTATTTTTCCAGCTTTCCACATACATTGAAAATCTTTACAAACTTTTGGTCTTAATTCATAAATCTTACACCCAACACCGATCTCACAATGTTTGCACCAAGTATAATCTTTTTTAAAATTTTTAGGATTATTTATATTAGGTAGTTTGCAACACATATTACAATCTCCACATTCTCTATTGTTCATATTTTTTAATAACCTTTTGTTGGGATTTGTGCATTAATTCAAATACTTTTTCTTTTTGAAAGGAGTTATTTATTCTGCCTTTTTCTGTACCTAAATTAATTTCAATAATACTTTCTTCGTTAAGATAAAAAAGTCTAGTTTCAATAAAAGTAGAATCATAGCCAATATGAAATAAGTTTGTTTTAAGATCATAAAGAAATTGTAAATGAGCATTACCTTTTAGTGTAGATTTAATTGTATAATGATCTGATTTACCTGTATGAGTAAATTTAACAAACTCTTTATGTTCAAGTTTATACATTTCTATTCTACAAACTAATTCAGCTTGTTTCTTTTCTTCTTTACCAAACAATTTATAATAACTAAGAACTTCCCATAATTGATTAAATAAATCTTTATGTGTAAATTCTGTAAATATACCTAGTTCAGAAACACCTTTTGATAAAACACTTAATATACAAATACTTAATTGTTCATTTAAAGGCTCTTTGCTTTTATAACCAATATATTTATGAACTTCGTTTTTATCTTTAGTTAAGTACATTATGGTTTCTCCCTTCTAAACATTTTCTATACATATCTGTATATTGAGTCTCAGCTTTTGGAGATGTTATCCAAAAATTTATATTACCAAAAAATGTAGTATTGTTTTTTGCAAGTTTCTCACACAAAATTTTATCGTTTGAAATCTCATCTGCATTAGATGTCTCAAACTTAGACTTTCCTTTTGTGTCAATTATTGGCTGATATGATGCACACCCATTTAAAAAGGCGACAAGTATCGCAAGTAAAAGTATCTTTTTCATAACTATTTATCCTTCTCTCTTTATGCTATTGCTGGATGATATTTTATTTGATGTATCTTCCAAGCAACTTGTTTTCTTTGAAGCCTTATCTTCTTTAGCTTTTCCAACAAGTCCTGTTCTCTCACTATCTGCTTGTCGTACTTCGCTTGAAGCTTCACTATTTGCTTTTGCATCTAGTTTCTCCTTTACAAAGTTTTCTACCTCTATCACAGGTGTTTTGGGATGAAATATAACCCCAAAATCTTTATACACTTCTTGTAGCAAATTATATGACTTATTTCTAGTGTTAATTGCGTATATTAATTTAGGCATTTTCTCTCTCCTTTTTAGCATCAAAATAATAAATGTAGTCTTTCCAATTCAGACCAGCATCTTTTAATGATTTTTTTATTTTTTTACCACATTCAGACCCAACATAATAACAACCCATATCTGACCCTTGTAAATTATTTTCTAAATAGTCATGGTCTTTTTTGTGAACTAGAGCAAGTGGATTAGCATAACCTCTAGTTTCATAACCTTTACCTGTTTGTGTATTCATACCTTTATTACAAATACAACATTGGTTATCAAATTTATGATTAGGTGCATTTTGAAAAGCAACTTCATTTCTTTTCCACATTTCATGTCCACCATAATCAACATTAGCATTAAAATATTCAATATGCTCATCAGACACTAATGTATTTTCTTTTATTTCTTTTATCATTTTCTCTCCTTTATTTGCATTTACATCTTCTAGTTTTGCAAGTCTCATACTCTCTCCTTTTAGGTTATTTGTTTTTTTCATATTCCATTAGTATAGTTATATTGAGTTGAATTTCAACCTTTATTTTAACCGCATAAAACCTAGCTTATTTAACATTAAATACAACTAAAACGATAATATTTAGTGTTTTTCGAATCAAAGCAAATCAGTTATAAATGATTCGTTATGATATTTATAAATTTTATGATAGAGAATAATTAATGCGTAAGCAGTCAAAGTATATTTTTTTCATAACAAATACTTTTAGGTTATGTGTTGGGCAGTTCTCTCTCTCTCTACTGCCCAGCACTTTAAAAAAGTTAAAACTATGGATGAGATACAATCATTAAAAAATATTATAGATTCTAAAGAAGCTGAAATAACTGCTTTAAGAAGTATTAATGATGAACACAGAATATTAAATGGAGAATTAAGAAAAGAAATAGATCAGTTAAAATTATCAAATATCAAAGATGTTGAAGATGCCAAAAAAGAAGCCGACAAGCTTATGATAGAAAAAATTAAAAAGTATGAAAAACAAATCAGACAATTAAAAAAAGATGCAAAGGAGATGTTGCAATATCCATGATTATATTTAACTATCCAATACACAGAAAATATACAAATATAATTTATAAAATTTTAATTGTTGTTATTTCTGTAATTGTATTTGTATTGTTAGTATCTTGTAGTAAAATTGATTTTGACCCAACAACAACATCTTTTAAATATTTAATTAAAAAGGAGAGCAAATGGAAACAATGAACTTAAATAGCAGAGAAGCTTATAAAAGGATGACAGAAGCATCTAACAAATGGAGTGAGTGGGCTGAAAAATCTATTGTACTTGATGAAGCTAGAAAAGCTATGTTTAGTAAATTATTCTTAAAATATAAATTAGAAACTAAAACTGTTATTGAAGCTGACCATAAAGCTAGAATAGACCCTGAGTATAAAAAAATTATTGATAGTTATGCTTATGCAGAGGGTCAATTAATAAAATCAAAATTAATGTATAACAATCTTGATCGTTATTTATCTGTTAGACAAACAGAAGTAAAAAGAGATTTAACTCTTGCTGGAAAACAAGAGGGATAAAATTCTTTAAGTATCATATGCTCCCTTAAAGATAGACCCATAACCGAGAGGGTATGGGTCGCCTTTAATGTTTGGTAATATCTAAATCTTTTAAGTCTGTTTCTTCTGTAATTTTTTCTATTTTAAATTCGTAATTAATAAGTTTTACATCAGGGTATTGGCTCATGTCTCTTACAAGATTTTTAAGTTTATTATGATTTGGACTTTGATCTACAAACCTTAAACAAACAAAATGTCCATAAGGATTGTAGTCAGATTCTAATTGAAACTCTACTTCTATAATTACTGCATCTATGTCCATCAGGACACATTACTTCTTTTTGTTCCTGTTTAAAACCTTATCTGTCATCTTAGTAGAAAATGTTGCAGTAAATACAATAATAACTAAATACCAAACACTATCAGGTAAATCGTTAATTATCCTTACCCATTCTTCAAAGTTTGCTCTAGTGCTTTCAAACCAGCCTGTACTTAACATTGATATAAGCCAGATCATTAATATTTCGTCTTTCCAACTTTTATCTTGGCTTTTAATTCTAGTTA
>VTLG01003709.1_pt1 | contig 16070 bp, 25 predicted proteins | sample 4694571 | NCBI WGS metagenome assembly VTLG01 (sample SAMN12604809, study PRJNA352737) | marine metagenome | biome: ENVO:00000447; feature: ENVO:00000209|ENVO:00000569|ENVO:01000036; material: ENVO:00002151; isolation source: viral sequences binned using virsorter ...
TACTACGTTGTTTGAAAAAGTAGGTTTTCCATTAGAGTCAACGAAGAAAGCCCCGTTGAAAACACCAATTAGAAGAGCAGAGTTTGCAGTTGTAAACGCAGTTCCGCCGTTCCCACCATCATCAGTAACAGTAAAAGAAGCATCCTGTACCTTACCAGCATCACCCGCAGTTGCTCCACCATCGTTAAACGACATTGGATCACCTTTGTTTGACGCTACGCCAGGTGCAGTTTGGATTTTGTATTCAGATTGTCCTGAAGTTGCTGGAGTATTCCCAACAGTCATTACAGCTCTTAAACCAAATCCAGTTGTACTTGCATTTGCCATAGTATTGTTTCCTTTTTATGTACCTGCCCCGAAGGGCCTCCAGTACGGTTTATATTATTTTGTTGGTTGAGAAATTGCTAAAAAACTATTTCTTTGTACCACCAAAAGTTACACGCGTATTCGATTCCTTTTGGAATTTCATACTTGGGTGCTGTTCCTTCATAAGATTGTTATCAACTGCTTCTTCTTTAGCCTCGTTTTGCTTTTTATAATAAGCATCGATTTGAAGCGCAATCTCCTCTGGTATCCTTGCCAGCAAAAGGCCTCCCACTCCAATGATCCCTGCGTATCTACCTTCGTGCATCGTTGGATAATTTGATTCAGGATATTCATCAGATCTAACTAACTCCCATCCTTCTCTCAAAGAAGATGCAACATTTTTTGCATCTGATGTTCCGAGTATTTCAGAACGTATCCATTGATGCCTGTATCCAGTTGGCGCTGGGGGTGCATCAAGTGAGTTGGGTGGAGTCCAAACTTTTTTAACTTCGATTTTATCTCTTGTTTGGCTCGCACGAGAAGTTTTTATTTTTTTATCTTCCATTTTATGCTCCTTCCGTGATTTTTAATTGTTTTGCATAATCTTCAAGTGGCACACCTAATCTTTTAGCAATTGCTACCTGTGAAGGCGTGAGTTTGACAGTTTTTCTGCGTCCTGTTGAGGCTGAACGTTTAGCCGAGGCTACATTTTGAGTAGGTTTTACTCTTTCTGTAGAATTATCTTCCACTTTATCAAATTTATGCGGAAATTCAACCCTAATTCTTTTATCTATTTCATTATAATATTCATCAGATTTAGGATCGTAACCTTCTTCTTCCACAAGTTTTTTATGTAAATCAAACGCTGTGTAAGTCATAGCAGTGTCATTACCAAACCAAGGGTTTTTAGTAGCCCACATTTCAGCTTTTGGATCTGATTGTGGTGTAGTTTGTTGCCTTTGAGGTGTTACATTAACCTCTTTTGGTTTTTCTACTTCTGCAACTTTCATCGCATTTAATCTTGCTGCATCTACAGTAAGATTAGCAATTTGTTCTTGCGCTGCGACTTGTGCATCTACATCTTGTGAATCAATCGCATTTTTAAGTGCTAACTTGGCAGCAGCTAAACTTGTTTTAACTCTACCTTCAAATTCAGAAACATAAGTTTTATCTAGTTTAGATAATCTACTTTGTATTTCTTCTTTTTCTTTTTTGCTAGCTTCTGCAAATGCAATAGCTTCTTCTCTTTGCCTTTCTGCTTCTCTCATTTTACGAGTTAATTTAGCAATACGTCTTTGAACACCTTCGCTATATTCTTTTAACTCGTCCTTTTCTTCTTTTTTTTCAAGTTTAGTTTCTCTCTCATTCTCAAAAGTTTTATCTTCTGCAGGAGCCTCAACTTGCTCTACTTCAATTTTTTCTTCTTTGGGTGCTTCAACTTTTTCTGGTTCACCCTTATCATCTAAATTAATTTCAGTTGCTTTTTCATCAGCTTCACCGACATCAATCAGACTATCTACTTTGTTTTCGTTCTCTGTTGGCATAGTTTCCTTCCTATGTTGTTAAATATAATGAAGAACTGATTCGGGATCACCTATTGTCCCTAACACTTCATCATCGTTTAGTATTCGCACTTCTCCACCTTCTATTGGTAAACGTGCACCAGCATATCTAGCAAACATTACCCAATCTCCTATTTTGCACCAAGGTTTATTAAATTTATCTTTATCCTTGTATGCAAGATCTCCCATTTTTAAAACATAACCACATGTTGTAGCTATTCTTGCTTTATCTAATTGTTCTTGGGAAAATAATATTCCACCTTTAGTTTTTTCTTTTGGTGTAAAAGGTAAAACTAAAAGTCTATATCCGACAGGTTCTGGTAATTGACTTACCATTTCTTTTATATTGTCGGGATCTAATCTTTTTGCGTGTGGCTCTTTAGGTTCGTTTTTATATTTTTCCTCTAGAGCTAGTCTAGTTTTTGGTACTTCCTTTGATGTCGATAACGTTTCCGTCATTTTGCTCCTTTTCATCCTCTTTTTGCAGGTTAGAGATTTCCTGTGCTATTATTTGATAGGCTGCTGCCTGTCCTAACATATATTTGTATTTTTCCATACTGTCAACCCCACCTGTAATCATTGTATCACCAATTTGTTGCAAAGTTGCATTTATTCTTCTCTTAAGCTTTTCTATTATTTGTTCTCCTGATAGCATTTTTACCTCTTTTAAAAATTGCAGCGACTTGTGATTTACCCATAACCTTGGCACGCTGTTCTCCAACAGTTAATATTTGAATTTTTCTAGCAAAAGGTTTGCTAATACGTTTTACTTTTGCAACAGTTGCTCTTGCATCTGCAGGTGTTGCAAATTTTATTCTTACAGTGTCTCTGGGATTTTCGTCTGTGTAGAGTCTTCTACCAGAACCTTTAGGCTTTTTTCCCGTTCCTACTTTTGGATCTGCCATGTTTCATTTCCTTAATATGTTTTTTTATTATGTTAGATTGTTTTTTATGTAGTTTAGAGGCTTTACCTAAAGCCTTGGCTACTTTGTTTAGTTTTTTAACCATATGTCTCCTTATAATTTAAATGCCTGTATTTCTTTTAGTTTTTCTTGAGCATCTACAATTTGTTGTAAAAGTTTATCTATCTCTTCCAGATGTTGTGGGTGCTCACCAATACCTACAGGTTTTTCTAGATAAATTTTTATAGTTGCATCAGCTGCAGAAATTTGTGCGTTATACTTATCTTCTAATGCTTTTATTATGACTTGCCTTAACATTTCCATCTTCTTCTAGCCTGACGTAGTCTAGAATTAGGATTCTTTGCAGCTTTCGGAAATTTTTTCATTTGACCGGCGCTTCTCGCGCAGAAGGACTTACGTCTCTTCGCAGCTTTAGATCCAGGTTTTACTTTACCCGTCACGGCTGTTTTTAGTTTTGAGCCAGGGTTCATTCTTCTGTAAGCAGCAACACCCGCTCTTGTCATTCCTGCCCCAGACTTCGTAGATCTGAAGTTCTTTTTGTTTCTTGCAGGCATTCTATCCTGTCTTCTCATTATAACATTCCTTTATAATACTTTTTATAACTTGGATTACCAACTTTAACACCACCTAAATCTCCAGAAATGTAAGTCCCTTTGTAATCTCTTTGTGCTTGTCTTATCATAGAATTACCTACAGATCCACCCTCTGCTTTTCTATTTCTTTTAGTAAATGTTTTTACGTTTGTAGGTTTAGGTCCTGTATTACCTGCTGCTCTTTTTCGTCTGACAGCACTCGCCCTTTGCGAGTCGGTCATCCGTGTGGCTTTTGCAAGTGGGACGCATTTTGGATACTTCCGCTTGGCGTCCTTCTTTTGTTTTGAACGACCACACTTTGCGAAAGAACCATCCTTTCGCTTGCTCCCAATATCTACCCATTTTTGTTTGAACCATTTATCAAGACCATTCTTTGCCATTACATCATCTTTGTTTTTTTACGTCTGTTAGACATGATAGCACCACACCCTCTAGCAACCTTACCGCCATTTTTATAACCTCGGTCTGGTCTGTTGAGTTCACCCATCAAACCACCTTTGGCTTTTTTACCTCTAAAATCTTTTCTCTTTAATCCAGAGGGATCTTTAATTTTACCCGCACAAATTTTGCTCGCATATGCGTTCGCGTATGCACTGGGGTATACCTTAAATTTTCTCTTCGCAGCAGCCTTTCCTCGAGGGCATAGTTTAGTCATTATCTTTTTCTCGCTGTTTGGGCGGCTCTTCGGAAGTTAGCTGCAGTGGGCGCACCCTTTGCACCTTTCTTCCTCATCTTGCCACCACGTTTTCTTTTAGCGTGGATGTTTGCGTACAAACCTTTTCCAGCCATTATTTTTTCCTCTTCTTAACTCGTCCACCTTTTTTCATAAAGCCCATTTTATTTCGAACGGCTTTAGGAAGGGCACGTAGACCTTTACCTTTTTTTCCCGCAGGCGGTTTCTTTAACATTATTTTCTCCTGTTTTTTTTGCTTATACCAGCCTCAGAAAGAGCAATCGCAATTGCTTGCTTTCTGTTTTTGACTTTTTTCTTAGAACCGCCAATGTTGAGTTTACCTTTTTTAAACTCACGCATGACTTTTCTAACTTTTTTTTGGCCTTTCATTATCTGTTTATCTTACCAGATTTTTTAGCCTTACTTCCAAATCTTCCGTAAGATTCATCTCTAGAAGCTTTTAATTGCTTCTTAGTTCTTTTCTTACGAATTCTCATAGCGATAGATTCGTCTTTTCTAGCTTTGTAGCCTTGTTTTTTCTTACCGACTTTGCCACCTTTTCTCATAGCGCCTCTGTCCATAAGTTCAGTTGGCATTCTTTTTGACTTCATATTCATACCTTGTCCTCGTGAATACATCATGTCTCCAGTTCTGCCACCCATACCGCCACCAGCTCTTTTTACTCTGCCACCAGATTTCATCTGATTAGCAACTTGTTTATTGAATCGTCTATTAGGCATTATTTTTTTCCTCCATTCCTAAATATTTGTGTACCCTTTATACCATATATGCTCGCAACGACAAGGATCCACAAGTTTGTAAACCATGACGGGAGGGTAGAAAAATATTCAAAGAATAATTTTACCTTGTCCATCGCGGTTGGATCGTCACTCACAACTGCCCAGGCAAGCACCGCTATCGGCGCGCTGAGAATTAATAAAACTGCCTCGTCCTTCCAGTCTGACTGTCGGGCTTCTAGCAATTTACCCTGATAAGCTTCTTGACCTTGAGCCATTTTAGTTGCGTGCATAAGCTGCGCCTCTGACATAGCCATTTTCGTCTTCTGCTTGTTAGCATAAATCTTACTTCCTGCAGAGACGGCTAATTTAATCGCCGATAACCACATGATTTAGTACCAAGTTGCTTTTACAGGTTTCTTATCTGGTCTCATACGCTTTGTACCTCTTACATCAACAACTTGTGATGTCATTGGATCAGTCATCTCAACTGGAATCCCACCTTGTTGTTCGCCTTTAGCGTTAGCACCAAGTTCAGGTACAACTTTTACGTTGTCTTGACCATTTTTTCTGTTTTTAACCATAGTTAACTCCTTAAGTTATGATTTATATCTATTTTTTCTTAAAGTTTCTACCGAAATCGTGAATTTTACTTGCATCAGCCATTTGTTGTTTAGCTAGAGACACACCAGCACGTAATCCAGCTAACTCTTCGTTCTGTTTAAGCTTAGCTTCTTGATTTTCTTGAGTCATCATTGCTCTCATTTTATCAAGATCTAATCTTTCTTGTCCTTCTTGCTCTTTTCTAGCATTATCTCTTGCTTTTAAGTCAATTTCTCTAGCTTTTAATTTAACTAATGGATCTCCACCAAATTCACCGCTAATTTTTTCTTCTTCTGCAACATAATCTTTAGTCATTTCTGCAACTAAGATAGCTTTTCTTGACTCAATAGCATTTGTTATCTCAACAACACGTTTTTGTTGTTGCATTATAGCTGGATTTTGCATCATTCCAGCTGCCATCGCAGGATTTTGAACTCCTGCGGCTTGCATTTGTTGTTGAATCATCTGTATTTCTTGTAATTCCTCTATAAATTCTAATTGTACTTGTTCTTGTGCCATTAAACTTATGTGTTCTAAAATATTTTTTTGTAAAATTGCTAAAACTGGTGGATTATTTTGCACCTGATTTAAACCCATGAAATGTAAATGCGCATCTATGTGAGCTTTATGGTCTTGGCCAGGAAAAGCTTGTATAGATTTTCCTGACATAGCCATAATATGTTCTAATGCAGGGTCCATCGGCATTGGTTGTGCCGGCGGAGGTAGGATTGCATTAACATTTTTAACACCTAACGCATCATACATAGATCTGTATGCTTGATACAAATTATGAATTTGAGGATTTGATTGCGCTAGTTGCAATTGAGATTGAGCTAAAGATATTCTTTGTGTCTGTGAGAAGATGTTTGGATCTGCTACAGGTAAAATATCTACTCTATCATCAAAATCTTGCATTTTAATTTCACGTCTAGCACCTGGTACATCGTAAGGATACACTGGTGGTAGATATGTTTTGAATACTTCTGCTAATAATTTAAATTCTTGTTTTAATCCTACGTATAATCTTTTGTGTATGGCTGACATTACTCTTGAACCACGCTCTAATAATGCAACAGTTGTACCAACAGCAGCTGCTTGGTTCATATCTCCAACTTGTGAGTCTGCAATACTTGCAAATCTTTGACCTGCATTAACAACGATACCCATTAACTGAAGTAAAGTTGCATCAGGACCTTTGAAAGGTAAAGTCATAAATTGATCTCTAATGTTTCCACCAGGTGCATCTACATCCCTAAACTCTCCAGGTTGTAAAGGTTGTGCATCATCTCTAACTCTTATACCTCTAGATTTAAATCCAGCCGGTAGGTTTGCTAAAGTACCCGCATCAAGTAATTGTCTTAATGCTGCAGTAGCTGTTCTAGTCAAACCACCGATCATATGGATTAAACCAAAACCATAAAATCCTGTGCCAGGTAAAAATTTAAATTGCACGAAGTAATTTATTTTTTTCTTCAGTGGATCAGTTTGTTTATAGTTTCTTCTAATAGATAAAATTTTATTATTAGACTCTGCGATTGTAATAACGTACGGAAGTTTAATTCCAGTAGGTTCTCCATCTTCTCCTACGTCTTCATAACCCTCAAGATCTAAATTAGTATGCATCTCATACAAAGTATATTGATCCTCTTGGCCATCTTTAGAAATTCCTTCTAATTGTAATTTTTTATCTTGTAATTGATTTTCTGTAACAGGTGGTGAACCTAATTCTATGTCTCTGTAAAATCCTGACACTTGTTGTTTTCTTAATTCATTTTCTGAAATTTTAATTACGTGAACAACTGCCTCTGCATCATCTAAAGAGTTTGCAGAATATGGCACGACTAAATCTTCAGCCGGTACAAATTTTGATACCGCCCTACCTAAAAGATCGTCGTAATAGACTTTCTTAAAGGTAGATCCGGAAAGAGGGAGGTAAAAAAGCATTTGATCAAACTCTGGCTCGTATTCCTTCATTTGATCCATGATCTGATAATTCATGAAATCTTTTACCCTTTTTGCTTGTTCTTCTTTTGGAACATCTATGTTACCCATTATCTGAGTTCTTACTGGTCCATCGGAAGGAAGCAATTCTTTGTAAGCTTGCGCTTGAAACTGTGTTACTGCTTCAGCTAGTACAGGGTGATTAACACCAGATGCACCTCTGAAAGGTTCTGTTCTTCTCTCGTATTTAAAACCTAAAAGTTCTAAACCTTCTCTATATGATTGTTCCCAATCACCACGCGATTCTTTGTATTCATTGTATTGATCTACTAACTTAGATCCTAATGGATCTAAAATTTGTTCTCCTAAAAATTCTGCAAGATTTTCAAAATGATCTTGACCACCTTCCATTGCTGCAACCTTTGGATCAAATGAAACTTCAGCACCACCTTCCTCTGTCATTTCTATTTCAACAGGTCCACCTTTTTCTTGAACTTCTTCTACTTTTTCTTTGATTTCTTCTTCAACCTCAACTGCTCCTGGAACTTCGACGGTCGTTTTTGTATTCGGTAATGGTTTATCTATTGTGGCCATTTGCTATTTTACCTTTTTTTAAATAATGATTCAACACCTGACTGATTGATATCAGGCATTCTTACTATTGTCAAATTAACCTCTCCACCATCAGCTTTTTTAGTAAAGTCTCGTAGATTTTCAATACCACCACTAATTCCTTCTTCTATATCTTTATAATAATCTCCTTCAGGAGTTCCTTTGTATACTTCTTCAGCTTCAATTAATTCATCACCCCCTGTCTCCATATCTCTTCTAATCTCTGCATATCCTTTTGAACCTCTGTCAGTATCAAAATATATCTCTGCACTACCATCAGTTTGATTTACATCAACTGTAATATCAGGTCTATCAGGGTGTTTGTAACTTTCAACTCTACCAGACTCATCAATTTTTTTTCCTTCTTTCATTACTTTATCAACAATCATTTCATAAATTTTCATGCCACCCTCACTAATAGATTCAATACCTTCTCGTACAGTTTCTGATTTAAGAGGTTTTGCAAATCTACCAACAAAGGGCATTGCCGCAAAACCAGCTAACAATTGCATGAAAGTTCTTCTATCCATTATGCTCCCTCTCCAAATACACCGCCAAAACTTTCGTATTGATCAGCTAGATAATCTGTTTTTTCTTGTTCAGTCATACCTAAAATTTTTTCTCTTTCATCTATTGCAGCTTTTATACCCATCTTACCTAAACCTAAAGCAGTAATACCAACACCAAGTGGTGTCATAGCAGCTGCCGCTCTTGGTATTGGATTTAATAAAAATCTTCCGGCTTTAGATAAAAGACCTGTTCCTGTTGGAGATGTTGCTGCTCTTTTAGCTAATTCTGGAAATAATAATTCTACACCAACCAAAGGATCTATTACTGCATCTGGAATACTTTTACCTTCTTCTAAATTTTCTTTTATGGTTAGCCCTGCAAAACCTGCTGCAGCTGTAGGACTACCTAATGTTTTTAATAAACCAGATAATAATTTACCTGCTCCTTTTCTAACTGTTTTACTTAGTAAAGGTGCTGACGCTACGGCAGCCGTGGGCATTGGATTATTTGCAGCCCAGTCAAGTAATGTGGCTTGTGAAACTTTATCATCGGTTTTAGGATCGACGAATGCGCCAATCTCATCGTTGTATTTGATTGGAATTTCTGGTGTTATTTCTGTTTCATCTATTGGTCCAGCTACAGCTAACGTTGTTGCAGCTAATCCACCACCTGTCCCTAAAAGAATCGCTTTTGCCTTTGCAGGTAGTTTAATATTTAAAGCTCGAAGCTGTGCTAAAAAGTTTGGTAATGTTCCAGCCTGTCTGTCGACCGCTGCTAATACTTCCTTTGATCCGACTCTTCCTATAGGTGTATCAACTCTTAATTTTAAATCTTCTAAAAATTCTATTTGTTTTTTAATTTTATTCTGAACCACAGGATCTTTATTATTTTGATTTTTAGCAACATATGCTTTTATAGATTTAATTAACCCAGAGTTTGTATTATATGTTGCAAGTTGTTTAAACACAGGGAACTCTGTGCTTAATTTTTCAAACTGCACTTCATCAACATGGTCTTTAGTAAATAAACCTGTTTTGTTTTTTATAAGTTTTAAAAAATCTTCATCAGTTACATATTTATTTTTTTTAACTATTTCACCATCTTTTAAAGTAAGATCTAATAAATTTCTAAGTTTGGTATTACCTAATAACTCTTGAGGATTATCTTTGTAGAATTTATTTAAAAGTGCAATTGCTTCATCTTGAGCCGCATTAATATCAGCAACACCTTCACCTGCTTTTTTAGCAGCAACTTCTAATCTACTTTTTCTAGTTGCTTGTGCTCTTGCTTGAGATCCTAAAGAATCCATTTTTTTAGTAAAAGAATCTAAAGTAAAATCTTGTTTTGAGTTATTTATAATTTTTTGAATTTTATTATTAGAAAGTTTTTTATAAAGTTTTGCAGCTTCGGGTCCTGCGTACTTTTCAACATCAAAATTTTTACTTACGGTTTCTCCTGAAAGACCAGTTATTTTTGATATTAATTCTCTAGGATTAAAAAACTCTTTAATATTTTTGTCACCTGCGTTTACTGCTCTAAAAATACCATTATAAGCTCTTGCAATTTTTTCTGCTGCTGTATCTAATTTTAAAACACGTTTATCGTTAGATAGAACTTTATATTGTTTGTCAGTAAAATTAGCATTTTTTAATAAGTCATTTAGTGTAATAAATTTTGGTTGTCTGTTAGCTCGATTAATTATACTACTTGCAAGTTGTGAACGAAGTTCAGCAACGTTTCTAGTATCAGCAAAAGGTAATTTATTTTGTAAACCGTAATATGTAGTATCTTTTAAACCTCTTTTTTTTAAAAATTTTTGAAGACTTTCTGGAAGTTTAGAAGCATCATTCTGATCAAATGCTTCTCGAACCATTTTATCGAAATCATTTAGAGCATCAGTATAAACATCAATTAAATTGCTTACTCTGCCTTTTTCTAGACCTCGTGCAATTCTTTCTTTTTTAGACAAAACACGATTAGACATTATCTTTTCTCCACGAACATTGTAATTAAACCACCATCTGCATAATCACTATGCACACCACCAGCACCACCGCCGTAAGGACCGCTAGATGGACCTGGTCCAGTACCTCTAGGATCTCTGTCAAGTCTTGCTTGTATGGCTCGAGTCTCTGCTCTTCTAGCTGCTTCTCTAGCCACCCTTTCTTGTTCAATTCTTCTCACTGTATCAACAGCTTTTTTTGTAGCCAGATCAAGTGCTTTTTTCTTTCCTCTTTGAAATATAAATTCTCCTAATCTAGGTCCAAATACATTTACTAATCCACTCAATACATTAAGGCCTGCTGTTTTAGTTGACATGTCATCGTCTTCTGTTGTTGATCCACCTAGTATACCACCTAATCCTGTTGGCAAATCTTTTCCTATAATACTATCATCTGTGGGTCCACCTTTTAAAAATCCTACACGGCCACCATCCGCCATATCTCTTGGATGTTTGCCAGTATTTTTAATAATCATCAACTCATCAAAAGTTTCATCACCATAAAGTTTAACACCTAATTCTTCTTCTAAAACACTTTGAATACCTTCACCAGGTGTAACATTTTTAGCTTTTACTTTATCAAAGTTTTCTAACATCTGATCTTTTGTTGGATTTCCAAAAACATCATCAGCTGGTCCTAATACTTCGTCTAAATATTTTTCATATTCTTTTCGATTGGTAAATTCATCTGGTGATCTATATTTAAAAGGTTTTACACCCTCTTTTGGTAAACCTGTTTTACCTTCACCTTTTACAATTTTTTCTAGATCACCCATCGGGTCATCTTTAGTTAGATTAACATCATCTAGTTCATCACCAAAAAAATTTTTACCAAATTTTTTATCAACCATGTCTTGAATAATATCTTGAGGTTTTTTTGTAAAATTTTCAAGTTCATCAAATGCTGATTTATCTAAGCCTTGAGCTTTATCTATTTCTTTTTGAAAGAATTTCATATTTTCATCTAGCTCTTTCATTTCTTTTCTCAGCATAGCATCTTGCGTTTCTTTTAAATCAAATTTTGTTTTGATAGTTTCAATACCTTCTTGTGTGCCACCTATGATTGGTTTATCTGGATCTAGAGTTAGACCTTTTTGGTTTACAACCTTTGTTGTGTTCAAAGCTTTTTCTCTTGCTTCCATTTTAATTTTTAACAGATCAAGACCTTCAGGTTCTCTGTTCATCACAGATTTGTAACCTTTAATTAATCTGTCTAAAAATATTTTAAAATTTTTTTGAAAAGCATCTGCTTCTTTAAGACCGAATTCTAATAATTTCTTTTTACTCATCAGTAATATGTTCTCTCAACTCGAGGCAATGAATCTTCTTTTTCATCCTCCGGATGCGTTATGAACCCTCCCTGTCTAAAACGCATTATTGCTTGTGTTGTGCTGTCCACCAAATCATCATGATCACCATAAGGAAATGATGCACATTCTTCTATAACCTCTTCTGCGAATTTTTCATCGGGCGCCCAAATTTGGCCACTTTCAAACAGCGGCGCAACAGCGTTCACTCTAGCGTGTTTATCTTGGCCTTTGCTAGGTGTATAGTTTATAACAGGAATGCCCATTTTTCTCAACTCATAAGTTAATGGCATACCAGATGCCTTTGCTTCCACGATCACCGTTTCAGGATTCCAATACCGATATTGATTCCAAGCTTCTTTCTTTAACTCTGGAAACTCTAATCTTTCTTTAAATGCATCTAATAATATTAGATTAGCTGGTGAGTCTTGGTTTGGATAAAAAACTCCCCAGGTAGTAATTGCACTGTAATCTGATGTTTCTTTTTTTAAAAAAGCTGTGTCATAGCTTTGTATAATATGTTGCAACGGTGGTATGTAACCTTTGTCCCAAACTTGCCACCATTCACGTTTGATGAGTGACCCTTCTTCAGCCGTTGGATTCTGCATCCATTGCGCGTTCCACTTACCTAAACTTAAACTGGCTTTGACAGATTCTAATTCATCTAGTTTCCAATATTGTGGCCACACTGGTTTATTACTTGGTAGTATCGCTGGAAACTCTATAACTTCCCACTGATCTGATTTTATTTCTTTTTGAGATTTTAATAACATACCGGTTAAGTCTTTCATATTCCATCTTGTCATAACAACAACGATAGCTCCACCTGGTTGTAAACGCTGACGAGGACCTGATGTATACCATTCATAAGCTCGCTCTAGTGCTTGTACGTTCAGCGCGTCTTGTTCTGAGTGTGGGTCATCTATAATTAACAGATCCGCTCCACGGCCCGTGATCGCCGATCCGACACCCGCTGCGTAGTATTCACCACCTTGTTCAGTTTCCCATTTGCCCGCGGCCTGCGAATCTTCTCTTAGTCTTGTCTTAAACACCTGCTGATATTCAGGGCTATCAATTAATAGTTTTGCTTTACGACCAAAGCGGATCGCGAGTTCTGTTGTGTGGGTTGTTTGTATAATTTTAAGGTCAGGCTTTCGTCCTACCATCCAAGAGGGTAGAAGATAGGACGCAAACTCTGATTTAGTATGCCTCGGTGGCATATTAATAATTAATCTTTTGATTTCACCTTTCGCAAGCTTATTAAATTTTTCAGAAATTTTTTTGTGATGTTTTCCCTCAATAAACTCTGGCCAGACATGACGAACAAAAGCCAAAAAATCTTTGTGAACCTTTTCCTGTTTTGTTTTCTCGTCCAGCTTCATCGCTAGCTTAAGAAATTCTTTTTGCGCGTCTGGTGGTAGTTTATCAATAAAATCTGATTTCATAAAAATTTTTGCAGAATTTTTTGCAGTTCTGTTTTGTTCTCCGTTTTGATTTTATAGGCGATCTATGTCCAAATCAAGCTATATAGGGTATGTCTTGGGACCCCTTTTGTCTAGAGGGGGGGTGGGCCCGTTAGTTTACAAGCTTATTTGGATTTGCGCTGGGACCCCTCAGGCCGCAGTTTAGAATGATTATAAAGTGGGTGGGTGGGCCCGCGAGCCCACAGGCTCGCGGTTATTTGGCGTCACTCTTTATAGTCCCGTACACGCTCACAAATCGAGGACTAGTCTAATAATGCATAATATGCATCAGTAAAATTCTTTTGAAACCATTCACGACCCTTGTTCATTAAGTCATAATCCTCGCTCGCCTCAGCACCTATTGTCGTATCGTAAATAGCGACAGCGAAAGCAGGTATTCGCGCTGATTGCTGGAAGGTTTCATCACTGAACCTGTTATAAATTGTCATCATTTTAGTAGGATTTTCACCAAAGAAACACTTATCAAATGGCTTAGGTATTTCATAAGTTTTATTATTAAACCTAATATAAGAACGTTTCTTGGTTGGACCCTGATATACACCTTTTGGGAATTGTATTTTTATCATTTTTTTTCCTCCTTTTATATTCCCAGATTATCCCATTGACATTATTTGTCAAATCATTTATTAATTAATTTTAAAAGAAAGGATAACAAATGAGTAAATCAATGACTAAGTATCAGCTTGACCATTTCAAGGACAAGGTGAAACGACAGTTTAACCCAATGATTGAGGAACAAGAATTATTGGTTAAACAATTTAAGACCGAGGCAACTGACAAAGCTGTCTCTAAATTATCTAAAAAGATTGGCGCAGAAAAAATCATAGATAATTTTAGAAAAGCAGAAAAAATGTTAGAGGATGCAAGAGCAACTGCCATGACATTTTTTGAGAAGAAGAAACCAAAAGATCAAGAGTTAAATTATAACTTTAGACGGGACAGGTATGGTGGCTCAGAAGAATTAAGCCTTCGTGATTGTGAAGAACAACTTCGTGATTGGGCGTCTAAACTTGCTCAACGTGAGATTGAGAGAAGGCCTGAAGGTTTAAAACTTAAACAACTTAAAGAGCTTAAACAAAAAGCGATTGATGTTGTTATGGAAAGTGGAACGCCTGATACTCTTGCAATATCGCTTGACAAGGTATCTCAAAAGATTGGTTTAAGGTGGAACCAAGATTTAACTGCCCTACCAAGTTTTAAACAATAATGATTGACAAACCTGGGATAATATGTCATTATCCCAGGTAGAAAGGATAACATGAACTTAAAAGATTTATTAAAAGAAGTAAAAGAGATAGAAGAAAAATCAGATATTATTGTTTCTTGGTATGCAAAAAAATATAATAAGACTATTAGAAGAATAGGAACTTTAAACAAAGAGGGTTGCAGAACTTGGGAACAAGGGGGAAATAAATATATGTGTTTTTGGGATGTTGTAATCGGAAGATACACAACTTGTATTAACCCAGTCATCACATATAAAAATAAACCCAACTGATCCCTGGTCTATCCACAAACTTGCAGGAGACGAAACCTGCAGGATGGACCTGGGATCAGTGTAGAGAGGCGAGCGAGGTTTTACTTCCATTGAGCTAAACTCTTTAACTATGAAAATAGACTGATCCACAAGCCGGCAAGCCTACAAGCTTGACAGGTTAAACATTATGGGATATTATAATATATCACCCGTTTGCTGGTGTCCGGTGTAAAACTCAAACCAGCAAAAATTAAGAAAGGATAACTATGAAAATAAAAGAAGCAAAATTAATTACAGGTTCTATGACCCGGACAAGCAAGATGCCGGGCCTAAGCTACAGTTTACCTGCATGGGAATGCAAAACAGGCAGCAAGCTTCGCAAAGTTAAAAACTCTGTATGCTCCATGTGTTACGCTCTGAAGGGTAACTATACACGGTATAAAGCAATTAAGGCTGCGCAATATGTAAGACTGAAGGCCATCAATCACCAATTGTGGACAGCTGCAATGGTGGCACAGGTGAAGCGCCAGAAATATTTTAGATGGCACGATGCAGGAGACGTCCAGTCCCTGGACCATCTTAACAAGATCTATGAGGTTTGCAGGTTAACTCCTTCCACAAACCACTGGATGCCCACTCGTGAAGCGTGGGTTAAAGATCACCTGGCGGAGAAGCCAAAGAATTTAGTTATCCGATTCTCTCCGCCGATGATCGGGCAACGTAATGAAACCTGGCCTAATTCTTCTATGGTGGTCCTGAAGGATGCAACCTGTCCAGCCCCGAAGCAGGGCGGAAGGTGCGGGGACTGCAGGGCGTGTTGGGATCCGAAAGTGAAAGTTGTAAGTTATGGCAAGCATTAAATTATTTTACGATTACAAACCAAACAAAGCCGGCTATATGGGCTCGGAAAACAGGCGCTATTGGTTATTAAATACTAAGACTGGTATCAAAATTCGTATAACTAAAAAACAATATGATATGGCATCATCCTAAATATTACAAAGAGATGGCAAGACGCAGGAAGGAACTCGAAAGGCAACAAGCCAACAAGCCGACAAGCCAGCAAGCCGACGAGCCCACAAGCGAACAAGCCGACAAGCCCGCAAGCGATCAAGCGTCCAGCGGTTCGCGAATCAACAAGCGCTGAATGTGATCCCAATCATTGATTGCGAGGGAAGGTGTTTCACGATAGTCTGCAAGCAGACCGAGGATAGAGGAACTTTCATAAAGTTTTATTGAAGAGGAAGAGGCCTCTTCAATAAGAATAAAGTTACGTTCCTTTCTGGTCAAATGGAATAGTTTTTGGTGAGGTGAAAAGTGTATTTTCTTGCCTGTTGCAA
>VTLG01008681.1_pt1 | contig 16068 bp, 16 predicted proteins | sample 4694571 | NCBI WGS metagenome assembly VTLG01 (sample SAMN12604809, study PRJNA352737) | marine metagenome | biome: ENVO:00000447; feature: ENVO:00000209|ENVO:00000569|ENVO:01000036; material: ENVO:00002151; isolation source: viral sequences binned using virsorter ...
AAAGACAATCAAAAAGGCAGTAAAGACATATCGTAAGGTAGTAAATTATGAGCCAAAGGCTAAAAACTTAACAAAACGGACAAAAAAGACAAAGCGTAAAACCTTAACAAATAGGACAAAAAAGAGAAACAATGGCACTAAAGACTTCTTTGACACATCAAATATCAGGTTTTAATCATGGTCTGTACTGATGCCCTATCCTTACTTGCATTAACTATTGGATTATCATCCATAGTAGTAGTCATGGGAGCTTTTATCACATTTACAAAGAGAGTACCAAAAAATGAGCCAAAGCCAGAACCAAAGACCACTTAGGCTATATCTAGTCCAGGTAATACTGCCAACAGGTCAAAGACTACTAAAAGGGCCATATAGAAAGCGTTCAGCCTATGAAGTCATGGATTGGGCTAGATCAAGAAACTATCAATTTCAGTTAATTCCTTACTAGCTGAAAACCTTAAAAATTACTACATTATTGAATGAATATGGGTTACATCTGGTGGTACAAGGCAAAGGAACGTAAAAAGAGAAAAGATCCATCAGGCATTACAGATTTTGATTTTATCAAGGAAAATAAGAGGGCTACCTAAATTGAGTACACTAAACGTAGCATTAGGTCTTAGTAGAAAAAGGGTAAATCGTATCAAAAAGGTTCGCAAGAATTGGGGGCCAAAGTCAAGGGGTTTCAAATAATCATGGCTAAAAAATGTCCTAACTGCAATAGTAAGAATACCAATTTACGTTGGATGCCATTACATAATGATACATATTATTGCTGGGCTTGTGGTAACGTATTCAAGTGATTAATCATGGCTAAAAAATGTCCTAACTGCAATAGTAGTAAAATTGAAAGACATTCACATTTATTAGAATGGTCATCAGCCAGACAAGATTGGTCGAATACATTGACAAGACCTGGTACAATACCAAAATCTCATACTAAATATTGTCGTAACTGTGGTACTTGGTTCAAATAGCCTTAAACTCGCCCTCATTTTTCACAAATTTTTTCACACTACACATTAGATTTGTATGACATTTTCAGACGTTATTTTATCACTATGCTTTTCTTGTAGGAAAAGCATACTGTATTACGCCTAATAATATGGGTCTAATAGGGTAGGGTATTCGACTTAGATAATTTTGCCTTTGAAAAGTACCTAGCTTTGTATGACTATACATAACATTGATGTGTGAAAAAAATTATATCATATACTATTATAATATAATTATATTATTTTTTTATAAAAAAAGTGGCTACTTTACTACTTTATTAACTACTAATTAACTTCATTCAAGTGTATGGGTATCAAACAACAGCAAGACCAAGATGCACAATCCAGCCCTTACAGATTCCAATATGTAAAGGCATATTCACAGGGCCAATTTATTCAGGCAGCCCATTTTGTTGAGATGTTAAATTCTACTTGTACCCCTCAACATCGTATTACTGATCTACCTAAATTGGATATTCAAGATGGTTTCAATTATGGAGCTAAGGTAAGTGGGGTGGCAAAAGATTACTGTGATAAATATATGCCAATAGTCGAGTGCAATATTTCTAATGAGAGAGCTATGTTATTCCAATCTTACAGGCAAGAATGATTACAAAAAAATTCAGTTTGGGTAGAGGCAAGCTAACACTATGGAAAAAGAAAAAAAAGAGGTATGTAGAAATTGACCCTGCTTAACCAGGTAGCATCACAGGGTAAGCAGATTTTATCACAGGGCCATCAAACTGAGGTCTATACATATGGCGATTCAAAAATTCCTTTACTTCATAGCCAAAGCTTGAATGGTCTAGTAAAGACCATAAAAAACCACCACAAATACCAGGACTATATCTCAATACTAATGTGTGGTCAATCTGGCTCTGGCAAGTCCACATACACACAGAGCATCATACATAAACTATCTTGCATGTCAAAAGAGCCATACATTGTAAAGTGGTTCAGTAGGAACGATATACAGCAATTAGATAATATCATTGATTCGCTGGAAAAAGGGCTACGCTATATCATAATATTTGATGACGTTTCTTTTGTCATGGACTTTCTACCAAGTAAGCGAAAAAAGGAGCTAGCTGAAAAACTGACCCATATCAGACATGACTTAGAGGGGGCCAAAGTTATCTCTTTTATGAACATACACTATCAGAAAGCCCTGATGCCTATGCTAAGGGATTCCAACTATCGAGTGATTACGTCAATGTCAGACCAAGATGCTGCAAATTGGAAAAATACGCTAGGGTGGAATAATCGCTTTGTCATAGACAAGTATCAGAAACAATACTATTCCATGATGCAAAAGGGCTATTGGTATGTAAATGGGGTTAAACAGGCAGGGTCTAAACATGAGGCTTATGCCTATCAAACTAACGAGCCATTCAGAATAGCCCTAGTATCAACAGGCAAAGATGTCAAACCCATGTTATTTCCAAAGCTAGAGTGTGGCAAGTGTTCTATATCTGAAAGTGAGCTTATTGGTACTGTTGATGCAAAATATTTTGTCAAACAATGTTTGAAAGGCTATAAGACATCCTCAAAGACAGGGCTGAGATATTACATGTATTTCGTTCATGGGCGTAAAGATTGCCTACCTGACATGGCAAGACATGGTATAGAGAAAATTGAAAAGACATTCAAAAAATACAGGGTGGATGACTTTGATGATTTAGTTGATGAGGTAAAGCAGACAATAGGACAGAAAAGGGATCAGAGATATGACATAAACAGAAAGCATGGCAGTAGGCTACACAAGTCCAAGCTGATAAAAGAAGATGATGGCTCTATAATGGGGTCAGATGGCTGGAATAAAGAGGCTGAAAGGCTGCAAAAAGAAGATGATGATATTATGTATAATGAACCTAAAAACCTTAAAGATAACAATTCATTGGGATAAATTATGCCACAGCTAGAGACAGGGTTATTTGTATTCATGTTAGCCTTTTCCTTTGGCTTTATGATATGGGGATTTTTCAGGCAGACAGGTCTATTTACTAACATACTGAGAATGATGTCTATTGCAGCGTTCTTTGGCTTGGCTCTGTATATGGGTAGTGGCTATGAGGTGTCGCAGACTACTACTACTGTGATTGAGGCGTTAAACTCGTCAGATGTGGTTGTAGAGCTTGACAAGACAGAAACTAACATCCTAATACCAGCTAACTCTGCATCGTGGCTTAGCTGGGCGTTTATGGGCTTTGGAATACTTAACATGGTTCTAATCATAAGAGAGGTGTGGAAATAGATGGCTGAGCTGAGATCGCTATTTCTAGAAATTTACATATTCTTACTGTGTGTGAACGTGGGTATCTTTGTACTAGATAGTGCAGACCCAAACATCACACTAGTAAGCCCATTCAGTTCTGAAAATGTCAGTACCACAATACCTACTGACATAGCTGGAATAGGTTTAACCAACAGTACCAATGCTGCTGGTACTTTGGTGGCTGGTGTGGGTACAAATGTAGTCAATGGCACAGCCGACCCATCTACTGTATTGGATCCAATCCAGGATAGTTTGTTTTTCCCATTCGCTATCTTTGAAACATTCATCAATTTCCTTACTGCTGGATTTATTTGGAATACGCTAGGCTTGTTTGGATTACCTACACCATTCATCATGGGATTACAGGCAATCATTGGTTTCTTGCTAGCTATAACCATAATCTATTACTTTACAGGTAGGTAGCCTCTAATCTTTAATAGATACTGCCAAAAAAACCAAAAACAATGGTTAATCGTCATTGGGGGTGTTTATAATAGATTTCGGGCAGATTCTTGGCGTAGTAATAATGGTCGTGGGAGTCATCATAGGTCTTATAATTTACAATGCTTTCGAGATGAAAAAACAAAAATTTTTCACGAAAAGGTGCATTGGATTGTACGACCCTGACAGGCTACGATTCCAGCACACCTGCCTCATCAACAGATCAAGCTAAAGCATGTATAGATACTAAAGCTAATGCATCTATCGTCTTTGGTATCATTCCTGTGTTCATAAAGTCAAATAGTTACAAACTTTTGGCGTGAAATTCTGGGATTGATTCCGTTGATACGAGGTGTGTTATCAAAGGGTCTATAATCGCAAAATGCGATACAATGCAACGAGGGGTTACACCTATGATAGATAAGCTGAGGTAATAGCAGCGATACTAAGTCATAATATGCAAGTAACCAAAATTATCTTTTTTTCATGTATTTTTTATCTTTAAAACCTTAAAAATTACCATATAATCAAATAATCATATGGCTGTTCAAATTATCATCAGGGTTTTGCTAAGTTTCTTTGCTGTTGGAATAGTGATGATGTTGTTTATGCCCATAGTCTATAAGCTAGGCTATGATATTGATTCATGGACTACTGTAAGCACAGATCTACTTGCTGCGAGAGATAATCTTTATTCGACATTCTTGCTTATTCCGATTTTCGCCATAGGTGGCATACTACTTTGGGCGTACTTAGCTGCAACGAGAAAAGACACGATAGAGTATGAATAATGAACCGATGGTTAGGTCTTACCTTTATCTCTGCAATAATGCTATTCCCATTAGGGTCTTTTCCTATTAGTGCAGCACAAGAATTTACAAACTCAACAGGCACTTACCTACAAGATGGTGATACAGTAACACTACAAACATGGGCCAATGGTACAGCCTATACACCACCATTACCACCACAACCACCTAGCTTTGTTCAGCTAGATGAGAATGATTACCAGGTTGGTTATGACTTGCAATACTTTGAACCTATGGCATACACATTGGTTGAAAGTGGCAATACAATATCTATAATCAACAAAGGCGTGTCAGGTGTCTATGACAAGAATACATGTTCAATCAGTATCTTTGATGCAGACATGGAAAACGAATTATCAAAAGAGAGCTGGACAGTTCATCAGGCTGCATGGGGTTCAGATGATTGGTCAAACATATCTGTGAACAATGCAGCATGTGAGACAGGCTTTGTAAATGATTCTAACACAGCAACTATCCAGGCAGTAAAACAAAATGATGATGGCATCTTTGTTGTAACATATGTCTTTGATCAGTATGGGGTAAAGACCACAGTTAGCTATACAAACCATGATCAATCTACCTTTGGTGGTTTTTTCAATGGGGAAATATATGGCAGCCCAGCAAAGTTTGGCTTTGTACAATCCTTTGCTGACTTGCAGATTAACGTACCAATAGATGATGGCTTTACTGTTGGTGGCAATGACTTTACTTTTGACCAAGATAACAACTATGAATATCTATTCTTGGATTCATCAAGACTACTCTGGGGTATAAACAATGATGGCCCTAACATCTACATTGACTTTAAGAACGTAAAATCGCCAACACAGTATGGCAGTTCACAAGTTATAGACCCACACATTACTGCACATCCAAACCCACCTACTAACCTGGATGCAGACCAAACAGAAGTATTGAAGATTGATCTTGATTGGGATGCTGGAGCTACGAGTGCGACAGAAGAGGATGGTAATCTCGAATCGGATGATAGAGCTGCATGGGAAAATGGACAAGCATCAGGGATGGAGCTTGCTGAAAGGATTACAGGTGGTAATTTAATCGGTAAGACAGCCACAGAAATATCATTCTATATGTATAGGTCAAGTGGTATGACCACAGAAGAATTTGAAGCTCACATATGGAATAGTGCTGGTGTATCACAGGGCAGTTTTGGAACGATAACAGCATCCTCTTTGCCTGTTGGTTCTAGTGATACTGATTTTAGCTCAGCTACTAAAGTTACATTTACACATTCAGGTTCAGGTGTGGAAATAGAAACAAATGATATTGTCGGTATAGTGAATAATGATGCCATACCAAGTGGCGAATGGGTTTCAATATTACAGCATGATGATGCCACACCAGATGTCTATGCTGATGGCGATAGGTGTAACAATTTAAGCTGTTCTAGTAATGGTAAAGACCATAAATTTCAAGTTGGGTATTCTGTTGATTTAGACTCTGCAACAGGTTATCGTGTGTATGAAAGTGAAACAACGATTGGTTTTGTTGATGTTGTATGGGAAAATGCTGATGGTGGTACAATTTCTGCTGATGGTAAAACATTCACATCATCAAGTGCTTATCCAGACAACTACGTTTCAACTGGATCAGGTACAACTTGTGTAGTTGGAGATGCAGTATGCTCACTTGAAGTAGATGTTGGTACAGTTAGTAGTAATCAAGTGCATTGGTTTGGATTTGATACGCAACAAACTCCTAACAATTATTCAAACCCAAATCATACGTTTTGTAGCACAGACTTTCTAATATGGGCAGAAATTGGCACAGGGAATAACCGATACGAAGCTTATGAAAATACATCAAGTTCATGTGCAGCACCAGCGAATACAGGTAGTAATTCAGTTGCCAATAACGACGTGATAAGAATAGACGTAGAAACAAATGGTACAGTAAAATATTATAAAAATAATTCATTGTTTCATACAGCATCAAATTCATACTCTAGTGAGGATGTTCTTTACATAATCGGTGGTACAAAAGGCGATACAAGCACAAATAATCAAATTCCATCAATAGAGGGTGGAACAATAAAATTTAGTCCATCAACGATTGAAACAAACACAATCCTAGTTTCTGACACAGGCGATACCGATACTGAATATCAAGTAACACAGACAGTAGCAGTATCATCATCATCTGGATCATCAGTACAATCAACAGGCACTAGCACATCTTATGAGATTTATTATGGCAGTAGTAGTGATCATAGACAATTTGTCGGTCAGCAATTTAATAGTGGTCATGTATTAGCTGATGCTACTGTGTCCGAAGTAAGTTTTGACTTACAACAGACACAAGCTTTATGGGATGGTATTACTGTTTATCATCTTGCACATGTAGATGGTAACGATGCTATTACATTATTAGAACAAGTTAATTTATCCTACGTTGAAACAGGTACTTACACCGATTACACATTTAACAATTTTACACCATTCACAGTAAATGCAGGGGATAAGATAGGAATTTACTCAGATGGTTGTCATTCAGGTTATTGTGGTTCATCTTATAACGTCAAAGTAGCATATGATGGAAGTGATCAAGTATCTAATTCAAATATGTATCAGATCCATAGTAGTAGTACAGGTATTCTTGGTAGTGGGGATCTACAATACGATATTGATTATGAAAAAACTATTACAACTTATTCTAATTTTGATTCAGGGGATATAGATGAAGAATTTACCTATAAGGTGTCAGCGTTGAATGTAGCTGATGTAGCTAATTCAAATCATAATTGGGATTCTGTAACAAACTTATCTGCTGGTACAACTAGCACACCAAGTGGTTTGGGTAGTGATACATGGTTAGGTGGTACAAGCTATACACAGCTTGATAGTGCATCAGGCGAATTAAAATTATTCCCTGACACATTTACGTTTTCAGTTTGGGTTTATCCAACTGATTTGGATGGTGGTAGCCCTGCACATAACCAAGCATGGTTAATACCTGATTCATCTGCTGTAAGAATTGAACAGGTCTGGACAGGTGGCAATGATAAGATTGAGATACAAGTAAATGATGGTAGTGATAATATGGCTTGTAATGGTTTTCATGGTTTTAGTAATAATAATTGGTACAATGTTGTATGGACTTTTGATGGTTCAACAGGCGAAATATACGGATATGTAAATAATTCACAGATAGCAAACTGTACAAATTCTAGTGTCGGTGGTACTGCTGACCAATCAGGTTATAAAATGATAGCTGGTAATACATCAGAATTTTTCAAAGGTTCGTGGATGGAAACTGCGATATGGAATAAGGTATTATCATCATCTGAAAGAAGTTCATTATATGCATCAGGTAATGGTGTTTTGGCTAACACAATAGCAACTAGTGATCTTAGAGCTTATTGGGATGGTAGTGATATAACAGCTACTATCACTAATCAAGCGACATCAGAAACAACTTATGAATCGGACTTATCCTCATCTACATCATGGACTTTAAAAGATGACCTGGCACAGCCTACAAACCTTACTGCACAATCTGGCATACCAATCGTACTAGATTGGGATGATGTATCTAATGTAGTAACGTACAATATCTATCGTGATGACTTTACAACACCATACGCAACAGGTGTAACATCTTCAACTTATTCTGACAGTTCAGCTAGTGCTGGTACAACATATGAGTATAAGGTGGCAGCACTAGGGCCAACACCAGCCAATAATTTGATTGGCCCATTAAGTTCTGGCGTGTCAGGTACAGGTGGCGTATCGCCTGACCCACCTACAAGCCTTACAGCTACAATAACAGACAGTACAAACAGCCCATTAGATGTTGATTTATCATGGACTACACCAGGCGACTTGGGTACAGGCACACTATCTGGCTATAAGATTGTAAGGGATTCTGTTGTTGTTCATACTACAACAGGTAGTGGCACTACCTATACTGACACACTATCTAGCACAGGTACATTTTCTTATACAGTAAGGGCTGTAACAGATCATGGCGATAGTACAGATTCTAATAGTGCATCAGTAACTACTGTCAATCCACCATCAGCCATATCTGACTTGGCTGCAACTGTTATGACAGATGTTAGGATTGACTTGGCATGGTCAGAACCAAGCTCAGACAATACGATAACCAATTATTACATATTCAGGGATTCTACAAACATACAGAATACTACATCAACATCATATAGCGACACAGGGCTAACCAGCAATACTGAATATTATTACAATGTCTTTTCTGTTTCTAACGTTGGCACATCAGCTAATTCTAATACTGAAACTAAAACAACCTATACAACTGTGAGTGGGTCAATCAGCACAAGCACACAGCTAAATGGTGTGGCCCTGTTAATTGACCCTACATTGAGTATATCTGGCACACCAACCCCTACCTTTACAGAGATAAAGATCTATGATGATGGTGTCTATCATTCAACTCAGGCTATGGGTAATGCAGGGTGTGGCTCTGTAAGTGATTGTGTTATCTATCACTTTGACGATGGCGAACAGCACTCGATAGTTATCACAGCGACAGACCCAACCCATTGGGATACACCTACCATTGAAAGTGCTGCAATACTAGCTACGCCAGAATATGAGCCAACGTGGGATAGTAACAATGTAGCGTATAATGTAACACGAAACACTACAACTATGGAATTAATTGTTAATCGTGATATACCTGTCGGATGGGATCTAACCTGTGAATATCAGACAGCAGCCCAAGCTATGACAAAAACACAGGGTACACAGGGAATAATGAATGATGGCTATTACTTTGAGAATGAGGGCAGTTCAGCAATAACAGTAAGCTCTGGGGAACATGTCTATGTGAGCTGTACTGAGGATGATGACACAGTTTTGGTATTCACATCGTATGGCCCTAACGTTTTACAAAGTGGCATCAATCTCTTTAACATTCACATGGAAGATTATCTAGGTGTTGAAAGTGCAGCCATATTGTTTGTGGTGTTTGCAGCCAGCTTGTTTGGTGGTCGTTCAGCTCCAACAGGCATCTTGGTAGTCCTGGCATTAATTGGCGTTCTTGGGTTCGTTGGATTTATGACAATAGAGGAAGCTACATGGGGTATCATAATGCTCTGTGGTGTTTGTGGTTTATTCATCGGTAAAAGATTCCTTTAAGTAATAGTATTTATTGAAAAAGCTAGGTCATGCTATCTTTTACTTTTGGCGATATGGAAATACACCACAGTAAAGAACCTGTGGCATTTATCATGTACCCATCAAGACAGATAAAGGCATACAAACTTAGAGTGTTAAGTGGCAAGTATTTCTATGTCGCTGATGGCAAAAAGTTTCATGGATTGTTTGAGATTGACCCAAGAAGATCATACCATTATGGTGGCAAAGTGCCAATCTATTTCTATGATTCTCGATCCATAATGCCAATAGACCCTGTGATTGTTAATCAGTTATCCAAGTTTGCAAAGAAACACAAGCTGGTACAAGTAACACAGACAGAACGTAGCCACTCAATGATGCTGACAGACATCTTGAAAACCATACCTGATAAGGCTCTGGCCCTAAAGGAATTAAAGAATAGAGTGGATGACAGAAAACAGGGCATAACAGATGCCTTACATCAATTCCAGGAAAACCTAGCAAAGACACCATCAGAACAATTACCACCTGATGAAAAGCTTGGCTCTATTCTTACAAATTATTTGGTTGAAAAGGGATTAATCAACGATGCAGAAAAGGGCCAGATAGATGATGGCGTGGCTAAGGGTTCGTTAAACATTAACATGTTAATTGCACGATTAAGGGATAAGGAAATACTAAAGATTACAGAGCCTATGGCACAAGATGTCCACACTTTTCTGCAAGACTTTTCAGCATCAAACCCTGAGCAATTAGCCTCATTCGTGGCTGGTCTTAGGCGATTAGATAAGGGCGTAAAGCAGATGACTAGCATACCAATTAAACAATGGATGCCAGCAGGGATTATCATGGCTGTGTTAATTGGTGGGTCAATAGCTGGTATGATATTATTCCAAAATGTGCCTGGTGGTCTTAGTGGAATACTGCCAAGCCAATCAGACTTTGAAGAACCACCTGGCATAACTACTGTATTACCAGCCGAAACACCACCACCAATAATGCAAGAAGATATACCCATAGATAAGCCAGATGTGGTGTGGGATAGTGTAAATCAAACGTGGGTAGAGCCAATATGGGATGAAGATCTACAAGATTGGGTTGTACCACCTGATGAAACACCATAAATTTTTAATTAATAGCACGATTGAGTAAAGTCAATGGCATTTGGGGATCTCTGTTTTGAAACATACGATACTATGTGTAATATTTTTAATGAGCCATTTGCTGCTGTTTTAAAGCCCTTTGATGCTGTGCTAGGTGGCCCTGATGGTCTTGGTGGGATTGGGGGTCTTACAATCGCTGTAATTTGGGGTATCATAGTTGGGGTCTTGTGGCTAAAGACAGGCAATTTAATGTTAGTAAGTATAGTAGGCATAGTAATAGCCACAAGTGTGACAGGCATATACCCTGAGGCTGTTGGTATTGGCTACCTTTTGATTGGTGTGAGTTTAGGTATAGTGATATTCCAGCTCATAAGGCACAAGATTCAAACCTTTGCGTAGTATTATTATACCAGCTTTATAGGTAAAAATCAATGAGTAGTGACATTCTACCATTCTATGAAAGGTCTGCAAGTAGGTCAAATGCTGATAACATAGATAGTAAATATTTCAGGGCCATTGGCATGATACTGCCAAAAAATTCAGGTACACAAGTCACATACACAGATTATCATTTAGCCAGGATTCAAGCAGACAATCAGCATTGGACTTTTAGACCATATGCCATCGCTATGGTCGAGGCATCAGAGTATGGAATAGCATCATTGTCATCTGAGGGTGGCATGGCTGTAAGACAGTTCAATACATTCAGGCAAGAACAATCACTATCATCAAAGAACATGGGGCCAAAAGCAGACATGTGGGATAAAGTATTCTATGGTAAAGAAAAGTTCGAGGCGAATGAATGACAGTTCAACTTGGGTGTAGAAACAAAGTATCAAAAAACCACAGACTTGCTAAAATATGCTGGACTTGTGGTCATCATGCCAATATCATTGAGGGTAAGTGTGAGTGCTGCAATAATATGGTTAGAAAACATGAGGATAAGGAATTATTAGCATTAAAAAATCACTTTGATGATTGTGTTGCTGGGTCAAAAGAACCTGAGTATAGGTTATACACAGTAAGTTACATCTATTGGGTTAAAGAAAGCACACTAAAAGAGTATAATAACCTAAAATCTAGCGATAAATTCGAGAAATATCACTTTTTTATCAAACAAAAGAGGGATGGTGGCATAATTGCCAGATTGCCTAGACTTTAAACTTAATTAAAATCGATTTTCCAATTTATTTGGCTGAGTTGTATGAGGATTCATTATTCTTACCATAGCTTGACCGAGTTAGGATGCAACAATGAAGCCACTAATTCTTATTAATTAGCATTATAAACAAAATTCATTATGGCAAGGCGAGGTGGTGGGCGTAGCTCACGTTCTAGTAGATCAAGATCACGTTCAAAATCACGTTCTAGTTCATCTTCTAGTGCTGGCTCAAAGTCATCAGGTGCCTCAAAATCTTCTGGCTCAAAGTCATCAGGTGGCTCAAAATCTTCTGGCTCAAAGTCATCACGTTCAAGTAGAGGTTCATCTAGGTCATCATCATCCAAGTCGTCAGGGGTTTCATCTGTTAGCTCTGCTAAGCAAACAGCTTCTATATCTAAGACTAGCCCATCTGTGAGTTCATCTATCTCTGCAATGGGTACAACTTCTCAGACAAGTGTTGCCAGAACAACTACCCCTGCGACATCAAAAACCTATGGCAGTTTCATTGGGGCCACAGGTAAAACTGTAAAGATTAAGGGCGTAGATCCTAGTAGTGCAGAGGGTAAGACAATCCAGGCTACTTTGGACAGGCAAAGAATGGTCAAGGCATTAAACCAATCAAAACAAAACATGACCACAGCTATGAGGCAAGCTGGATCAGCACAAGAAGCTATTAAGATTAGAGAGAAATTCGTATCACAAAACCCAGCGTTATCAAGTGCTGGTAGTCTAAGACAGCAAACAAAGAGAGTGAACAAAGCATTAGAAACAGGCTTTACTAATCTAGGGCCAACAGGCGATCCTATTTCAGTTACTACAACACGCAAGGCTCTTTATGATTCAACAGGTAAAATGGTTGGCTCTACAACAGGTGGATCAGTTGGTACAAAGTCAGACTTTTTTGAAACAAAGAAACTATCTACACCAAAGAAAGCTACAACACAAAAGCCTGTGTTTGATATGACTTTGCCTGTGGGTAAAGATTATGATAACTTGACAACAATGCCAACAATGGCATTGACATCATCAGAGCCACAGTTCTTATCTGAGAGCCAAAAGGCTTTTGGATTCTTACCAAGCCCTAGCGAGATTAAAGGGGATGACCCATTCTCACAATTAGGGCAAGGAGCTTTAAAGGGTTCATCTAACATCATGGCATCGTTTTGGAATATTGGCGAAAGTGTACGAGCTGGTGTAACACAGACAGAGGCAAAGCCTGTTGGTTATTATGGTACACCAATCACACGAGCTGAATTAACATTCTTTGGCGTAGCTGAAAAGGGATTAAAAGGCGAGTACAAAGATACTGACCAAGCTGGGTCTGATGTTCAAAAGGGTTTGAGTGGAGCTGGCAAAGAGTTTCAAACTGACTTTTTTGGTAGCGTAGGCAGTTTAGTTGAGGCTGGACCATACCTAATTGGTGGTGGCATAGCAAAAGGCATACAGGCTGGTACTAAAGTAGGCACAGGGTTTTTCAAGGTAAGTAAGACATCAAAGGCTGATGACTTGCTTAAACTAGACACAGCAAAGCCATTGAAAAAAGATTATTTTGATGGATTTTTCAGAGATACTAAACGTGGTCTTGGCATAGGTACAACAAAAATAGTAAAGAAAGATCCTAAATTTACAAAGGATTCCTTAGACTTAGGGCGTGGTCTTGGTATGCAAGGTACACCAAAGCAAGCTGCAACAGGGTTCTTTGGCAAAACAACCACACCAAAGAAACTAACAAAGAAAGAAGATTATTTCAAGGATTTCATTAAATCAGAACAAAAGGGTGGTGTATTATTACTTAAACCACCAAAACAAGTAACAAAATTAGTAACAAAGACAAAACAGGTAGCAAAGACAAAGCAAGTGCCAAAGACAAAGGCTGTAACAGCTCAGAGTTTCTTTAAGCCTGTAAAGGTAAAGGCTAAGGTTAAGGCTAAAGCAAAGACCAAGCAAAGAGCTGGTCTGGCGTTTTTCCCACCAATCAAAACTGCTGCAAAGTCAAAGACACAAACACCATTAAAACAAAGAGCTAAACAGGCAGCAATGTTTGGAATACCAGCAGCAGCCACAGCTATTACTACATCTACATTATTCCCACCAACTGCATCAGGTGGTGGTGGCGGTGGTGGTGGCGTACCAGCCTGGCTCACAGGTAAGCGTGGTGGTGGTGGCAATAGAAAGCGTAAAGGTAAGTCTGGCTTTTATGGTTGGAATATCGATATAGGTAAAGTTGGTGGCACATTGGGTGGCCCTGCATATGTTACATCTACATCAGCATCAGAGATTGATAGGTATCTATCAGTAAAAGGTAAAAAGGCTAGACGTAAGAAACAGCCTAAAGCAAATGGTCTTGACTTTTTTGGATAATAATCATGTCAAAAAAATGCCCTAAATGTAATAGTAAGAATACCATAAAAGCTGGTACACAAGATAAAGATGTATTAACAAAAAGACTTAGCCTGTTTGACCCTAAAGATAGATTCTATAACTGTTATAACTGTGGGCTTATCTTCAAGTGATTATATGGCTATAAAATGTCCTAACTGTAATCAGATAACAAATGTTAAACATAAAGGATTAGAGATGTTTTTGAAAGGAAAACTGAAAACCTGTAAAAATTGTGGTAATATCTTCAAGTGATTATATGGTTGAATTAACTACAAGAGAGAAAAAGATCGTTATACTTCAAAACGTTATGGCAAACCCTGAGATGAAAGATGTGCCTTTTGAGGTTCAACAAGCCACCACCAAAGCCATGTGGCTGGTTATGGATTTTATTTGGAATGATGACGAGGTTACTGATCTACTCTTAGCAATTAATGAAGTGCATAAACAAACACATGAGTCTGCTATGGGTAAATTGGATAAATATAAGCACTTATTGACTAGCCATTTTAGGTTATAATGTGGCTCTTATCCAGCAAACCACTAGGCAATCATTCTTAGATTCCTACCAGGTATCATCCACAAGAAGTATTGCACAATCAGCTCTAAGGATGCTGGATGATTATTTCAAAAGCAAGAACCTTACCAATGCAGACTTTATCACAGAGATGGAAAATGCTGACCAAACTATTAGGGCCAAAGAGATAAGGCGTATTCAAGACTTTATGCAGACAAAGATAACCCTGTCTAGCTGTAAAAAATATCGTGGTTATCTGATAGCTTATCTTGCTGACAATGGCATACCAATCAATACACACCAGCTTAATGTTGCGATGAGGGGTGTGAAAATGCCCTTACATGAGGATGCAAAGACCCCTACTCGTACAGTAATAAAGAAAATAATACAGACGATCAATGTTCAAGATGCCAGATTATTCTTTATGGTCCAATATGTTTCAACAATGAGGCAAGGCGAAGTATTATTGTTAAATCTTGAAAACATAGATTTTACAAAAACACCTACCACTATTCACATACTTGCAGCTAACACAAAAACTAGACGGGAAAGGTTCACATTCTTAACCCATGAGGTATCTGAATTATTACAACAGTATATCCTGGATAATAAGATTCAAGGTAAGATATTCACAAAGGCTAAACAGACCTATCAATTTCATTGGTCTAGGGCTTTGAAAAAACTAGGGCTTGATGAGAAATTTACTGCCACAGGTCGCAACAAACTCAGCCCGCACAGGCTTAGGGCTGGTGGATCACAGAAGATAGGCGATAAGACTAACAAGGATATTGCTGAGGTTATCATGGGTCATACGTCAGGGCTTAACACATACTCAGTAGGCGACCATGATAGGTTAGCACAAAATTACCTAAAGGCTGAGAATAGTCTATCAATTTTAAGCTAATAATCTATTATTATACCCATATAATACATATATAATACCACTTCTATACTATATCATGGATTCCCAAAATTCACCAGATAGTATAGTTTCGACAATGAAGGGCAAAAAGTTTCCAACGAAATACGATCATAGCTGTAACAGATGTGGTTATGATTGGCTTAGTAAAACCAAGTCACCAGGTACTTGTGCTAACCAAAAATGTCGAAGTCCGTACTGGAATAAAATACGGGTTAGACCTAATATTTTGGGGGGCCAAGATAACTGTCAGGTGTGTAATTCACACCTTTACTCTCTTTATGCTGGTGGAGCTAAAGAGAGGGTTGAAAATATGTATTATTGTAATGGCTGTCAAAAAGTTATCGAGTT
>VTLG01008983.1_pt1 | contig 16067 bp, 21 predicted proteins | sample 4694571 | NCBI WGS metagenome assembly VTLG01 (sample SAMN12604809, study PRJNA352737) | marine metagenome | biome: ENVO:00000447; feature: ENVO:00000209|ENVO:00000569|ENVO:01000036; material: ENVO:00002151; isolation source: viral sequences binned using virsorter ...
GTCAAACTTGATATTAACGAATTATTAATTAAATACTAAAAAAAATGGATATTAAAAAATCAAAAATTACGGAACTAAATTTACAATCAGAAAAGTTTAATGATATGTATATATTTACTATTGTCTTTGAAAATGGAGATATTGGAAAATTATACAAAAGAAAGGATAAAACCTATGAGGGTGTAGGGGATGAGGTAGAATACACGATAAGCTCTAAAGGTACTGTTAAAATCGCTTTTAAAGGTGAATCAAAGTTTAATAACAACACTACATCTACGTCTAGTTATTCAAATACTAAAACTGATACTAATGCAGAGATTAGATTTAGTGTAGCTTTTAAAGGAGCTATAGAATTAGCTGCAGGTGGTGTTATTAGCGTAGGTGAAGTAGAAGAATATACTTTAAAATATGATGAATTTCTTAAAGACAAAAAGTCTGTAGAGATGCCTTTTTAACTATTGAATGTTAATAACTAACAATGTAATTTTATAAAATGTAAAATAATTTTATATAATTTTAGGCAAATGAAAAAATCAATACTAGCAACCACGCCTTTTTTAATTTTAAATAAATGTCTTCTCGTTAATTTAGGTGTGGACGCTAGTTTGGTTCTTTCTGATCTTATACAAAAAGAAGAATACTTTAAAGATAGCTCTCAAAATAATGGGGGCTATTTTTTTAATGTAACAAATGACATAAGCTGTAGTACAACTTTAAGTTACTATCAAATAAAACAAGCATTATCCGTACTTGAAAAGTGGGGTATAATTAAGGTAGTACTAAAAGGTGTACCCGCTAAAAAGCATTTTAAGATAGACCATTCCCAGATATTAAGTTTTTTAACATCTAGTATTGAAAAAACTGAAGAACTAGATTGTAAGAATTTTAATAACAAGATATTAAAAAATTCAAACTCTATTAATAATAATAAAGAAATAAGAATTAAAAATAAGAATGTATATACACGCAAAGAAAAGTTTTTAAATGATTTAAAAGAATTAGAACCTAAAGAGCATATAGAAGATTTTGTTGATTATTGGACAGAAGAAAATAAGGTTGGAAAACAGCGTTGGGAATTAGAGAAAACTTGGAATACTAATTTACGATACAAAAGGTGGTGTAAAAACCAAAAGAATTTTAGTAAAGGAAGTAGTGCAAATAATATGCCTGATTTTTTAGATGGAGCTTATATAAATAGAATTAAAGAAGACCAAGCACAATTAAATAAGTTTTATAAGCATTTAGTAGATAATTGCGACTATGAAAGATTTGAAACGTTAACTGGTTATATTAAATACAGAAAGAAAAGATGATATTTATAAGTTTCATAAAGAATGGATTATTACTTGGGGTTAGACACTTTGAGCCAGATGAAATAAGGAACTATTGGGAAATACATATATTATTAGTAGTGTTTCAAGTAAACATATTTATAACTAAAGAAGAAAAATGAAAAGAGTAGTTTCAGTTTCAGGAGGTAAAACAAGTAGTTATATCTTTGCTAATTACCCTAGTGATCATGCGGTTTTTAGTTTAGTTACAACAGATGATAAAGAATGTTTATATCCAGATAAAAAAATTAGAAAAATAGTATCTGATAAAATAGGTAAAGAATTTATTGGAACTCTTGAAATGGACATTATTATAAAAGTAATGTTAGATTTAGAACAGTTTGTAGGTAAAAAAATAGATTGGGTTTGCGGTGATACATTTGAAAATATAGTATCTAAACCAGGTGTTTTACCAAATGTAAAAACTAGATACTGTACTACTGAATTAAAGTTAAAACCTATATTCCAATGGTGGTATAAAAAATTTAATGATCCTGTTGAAATGGCTATTGGTTATAGAGCTAATGAGCAAAGGAGAGCTAAAAAAATGATAGAAAGATTAAATAAAAACGGTTTATTAGAAATTAAAGAAACAGTATCTAAACATAAAAACGGTAGAAATAAATGGCAAATATTTGAATGGCAAAAACCTATATTCCCTTTAATAGACGCAAAAAAGCCAATATTTAAAGATCAAATAGAGGCGTATTGGAAAGACAAACCTGTAAATTTTGGTAAAGAATATCATAATAATTGTGTAGGGTGTTTCCATAGAAACCCATTATTGTTAAAAAAAATGTGGGAAACTCATACAAATAAAATGAACTGGTTTTCTAAACAAGAAAAAATAAAAAAACGTAAAATAGAAAAAACGCAAAACAGAAAAGTTAGTAAATATGTTTACGCACAATGGAAAAGGGATATGACGTATGAAGAAATAAAAAATTGGAAACTACAACAACAAATTTCTTTTGATGATTTTTCTGATTGTGATTCTGGTTTTTGCGGTTTATAAATAAAAAGTTATGATAGAAATAAGTAATGTAAGTTTAATAATATTATTAGTATTTGTTTTTATACTAGGAGCTTTAACTTGGGAATATATAAAAAGTCAAATTAAATGAAAGAACAAGATTTACATAATAGTATAGTAGATTATTTAAACTATTATCCGCATATACTTTGGACTTCAACATTAGGGGGTGTTTATTTAGGTAAAGGAAATTATAAGCAAAAAGCTCTAGTTAAGAAACATTATAAAAAAGGCGTACCAGATATATTAATATTTGAACCTAATAAAAAGTATAACGGATTAATGGTAGAGCTAAAAGTAGGATATAATAAACCTAGTAAGGATCAGAAGTTATGGATAGCTAATTTAACAGCTAGAAACTATAAGGCTGTTGTATGTTATTCATTAGAAGAATTTATAGAAATATTTACTAAATACACTAAAACGATATGAGAAAAAAACACGAACCACCAAAAAACATTAGGACAAAAGACAGAAGAGAAAACTTTACATATTTTTTATTTGAAGTAGATAGAGGGGTAACAAGTGATGTATTTATACATAAAGAAACACAGATTATAATTGATGAAGATGAATATATATTAAATAAAATAGATTTTATTCAAGATCAATATAGTCCACAAATGGTAGTAGTAGAAATAAGCCCACTAGGTAAATGGGAGTACAACGCTTTAAAAAATACAGGTGTTAATTTATTTATTGAGCTTTGCAAAAACTAAATATATATTTAGAAAAGAGTTATAATAAATTGTTAGAAATAAGCAAACGTATTACTAGCAACAAATACCCTGACTATGAAGATTTATTACACGAAAGTATTATAGCTCTTTATAATTCGGATAAAGAAAAGATAAAAGATATAATAGAAAAAAAACAACTAACTTTTTATATAGTTAGAATAATGATGAATCAGTACCAAAGTAATACAAGTCCTTATCATAAAAAATATAGAAGAACAAAGCACAAAGAACACTTAAAGGAATTTTATATTTATACTAAAGAGCCTTTAACCAAAGAAAAAATGCAAGAGTTTGAGGATAGGGAAAAAAGGTTACAATGGATAGACGAAAAGTTAAAAGGTTTAAGTTGGTTTGATGTAGAAGTATTTAGAATATATTTTAGAGAGGGTTTTAGCTTAAACAAAATGCAGAAAGAAACAAAGATAAATAGAAGTACGCTAGGGAAGTCAATTAGATTTATTAAAAATTTTTTAAAAAATGAAAAACAAAAGTAAAGGTTTAGGAGATATGATAGATTCTATCACTACCAAAACAGGAATAAAAAAAGTTGTAAATAAAATAAGCGAAGCTACAGGAATACCATGTAATTGTGAAGAACGTAAACAAAAACTTAATCAAATGTTTCCAAACTTTAGAAACATTAGACAATTTACAGAAGATGAGATAAAGATTTATGATGAGGTAGTACCAGGAATAGAATTAAGGCAAAGATTAAATGCAGAAGAAAAAACTATAATAGCTACTTTATATAATGGCGTATTTGGTCAGAATCCTCAATGGAAAAGCTGTTCACCATGTAATAAACAAATAATGGATAATTTAAAAAAAGTATATGAAAAAAGTTGCAAAATTTAATTTAACAACATCAAAAGGTCTAGATTTAATTGTTTTAACAGAAAAAGGTGTTAAAGAAATGATAGATAAAAAGATTGCTAAAGCAATAGAGAAATTAAAAAATGAAAAAGTACATTAAGATATATATGGATTATCACGATTACGTTATAGATGATGTTATACTATGTGAGCATTGTAGTAAACAAGCAGTTGACATTCATCATATTGACGCCAGAGGTATAGGTGGTGATCCTAGAGGACATAAGAACCAAATAGAAAACCTTATTGCTTTGTGTAGATCTTGTCATATAAAAGCAGAAACAGACAAACAATTTAATAATCAATTAAGAGAATTAAATAAATATAAACATAATCATAGCTACTAATGAAAATAGAAAAAGTTAAAATAGCAGAATTAAACCCTGCTGAGTATAACCCTAGAAGAATGACTAACAAACAATATGAGGACTTAAAAAACTCATTAGAAAAGTTTGGTTGTACTACTCCAATAGTAATAAACGCAGACAACACTATAGTTGGTGGTCATCAAAGGGTAAGGATAATGAGAGAGATAGGGGCAGAACTTGTACCTACAGTTAGAGTAAATTTATCTAAAGAAGATGAGAGAGAGTTAAACATAAGGCTAAACAAGAATACTGCAGAATGGGATATGGATATGCTATGCAACTTTGATATAGATAATTTGTTAGAATGGGGGTTTAAGCATATAGAGCTTGGTTTTAACATAGACAAAATAGAAGAAGATAAACCAACAACAGTAACAGTAAAAGAGAAAGACATTAAGTTAGCTAATAAATTATATGAAGATTTAAAGGCACAAGGGTATAAAGTAACTATAAAATAAATTTAATAAAATGAGCAAAAAAGAACACAACCTAAAAAAAGACGCATTACTACAAGCATTAGAGAATAGCTTGGGTATAGTATCAACAGCTTGTAATAGGTCAGGCATAAGTAGAAGTAGTTTCTATAAATGGTATAAAGAAGATGAAGAGTTTAGAAAAAAGGTAGATGAGATAGATAATGTAAAACTAGATTATGTAGAAACAAAGCTATTTAAGAATATAGAGAATGAGAAAGAGAAAAGTATTATATTCTATCTACAACACAAAGGACATAAAAGAGGATATGTACAAAGACAAAATATTAACTTAACATCTAACGAAGAAGACATTAAGAAAATAGAAATTGAAATTATTGAATCTAAAGGGAACAGTAGTTCTACAAAAGAATCTTAATGCTAGTACAAGAATTGTAGTTAATCAAGGTGGTACAAGAAGTAGTAAGACTTATAGTTTAGCTCAATTAATAATACTTAAAGCATTACAATCAAAGGGAAAGGTATATACTATTTGTAGAAAAACATTACCTGCTCTTAAAGGTACTGCTTATAGAGATTTCTTTAATATATTAGAATCACACAACTTATACAATCCTGATAATCATAACAAATCAGAATTAACTTATAAACTGAATGGAAATGAAATCGAATTTATTTCTGTGGATATGCCGCAGAAAATCAGAGGTCGTAAGAGAAATATACTATGGTTAAATGAAGCTAATGAGTTTAGGTTTGAGGATTGGGTTCAGCTGTCATTAAGAACTACAGAGAATATATACCTAGACTTTAACCCCTCTGATCCTTACAGTTGGATATATGACAATGTAATGAATAGAGAGGATTGTACTTTTATAAAATCTACATATTTAGATAATCCTTTTTTACCTGAAGAAACAATAAAGGAAATAGAAAGGTTAAAAAAGCTAGACAGTAACTATTGGCAAATATACGGTTTGGGTGATATGGCACAACCTACAGAAACTATATTTAGGCAATTTGAGATATGTAATAATGTGCCAACAGAAGCTACTCTAATTGCTTTAGGTTTAGATTGGGGTTATTCTAATGATCCTACAGCTATAGCTGAAGTATATAAGTTAAATGATGATTTATATATTAATGAACTATTATATAGTAAAGGTTTAACAAATCAAGATATTGCAAGTAAGTTAAGGGAATTAGGTATAACAAGACAGACAGAAATAATAGGAGATAGTGCTGAACCTAAAAGTATTGAAGAAGTACATAGACTAGGGTTTAATATTAAAGGAGCTAAAAAAGGAGCTGATAGTATTAATATGGGGATTGATGTATTAAGAAGATTTAAGATACATATAACAAAGAATAGTACAAACGCTATAAATGAATTTAAGTATTATAAATGGTTAGTAGATAAGAACGGACACGTTATAAATAAACCTGCTACAAATCAATTAGACCACTTAATAGACGCTATTAGATATGTTGCTTTAAACAAGCTAACAACTAATTATAGTGGCAAGTATTATATATTATGAACAAAAACGTTGAATTTATATTTATAACAAATGGCTAGAGAACAATTTGAAGTTATAGTACCTACTGAATGGAAAGATATTACAATAGCAGAATATCAAAGGTATTTACAAATAGCAAAGTCAAATAGAAGAACTAGGGATAATGAAATTATTTCTTTGTTTTGTAAGATTGATAAAGAGCTTTTAAAAAAGTTAAAACTAAAAGACAAAAAGGTTTTAGTAAATAAAATAAACAAATTTGTAAATAGCAAGAATGAAACAAGTTTAGAAAAGAGAATAAAGTTTAATGGTAAAAAATATGGCTTTATTCCTAATTTAAGCAAGATAACTACAGGAGAGTTTGTAGACATTGAAGAATACGGAAAGGACATAAATAAAAATCTACATAGAATTATGAGCGTTCTATATAGAGAGATAGATAAAACGTCAGGCAAATTATATAATGTAAAAAGCTATGATCCTGATGAGATTGAAATTGATAAGTTTAAAAAACTTCCAATGAGTACAACACTATCTGCGATAGATTTTTTTTTTCGTTTAGGGACACGTTTATTGGAGGATTTAAACAATTATTCGATGGAAGTAGTGAAGATGAACCAGGAGAAAAAACCTTAGCAGGTAAATGGGGTTGGTATAATTTAATATTTAGTTTATGTAATGATAACATACTAAACATTGAACCAATAACGAAAACGGAAATATCTTTAGTGTTAACTTATTTAAGTTACCAACAGGATAAAAGCAATATAGAAAGAAACAATTATAATAAGCATAAATGATAACATATAAAAACTTTATAGACGATTTTAAAACAGTAGCTACTAATCATTTTTTGATTAATTCTTTTCATAGTGGTATGCTTGATGAAGTCGATATAAACAAACTAGATCAAGCAGACTTTCCTATATTATATGTTGAGCCAGGTAATACTAATATAGATAAGGGCGTAATGACTTATACTTTTACTGTGTTTGTTATGGACTTAATTAATGATAATTTAGCTGTTGGTACAGGTACTAGTCCTCTTAATACATTTACACGTGAATCTAATAGGGAGCAAGTTTGGTCAGATATGCTACAAATAATGCAAGATGTTATAGCAGAGTTTAGACAAAATCTAGCTGTACAAACATCTGGGGGTGATAGTGGAAAGAAATATAGTTATATACCTAATGAAGTAGTTTTAAATATGCCTATTAATGCAGAACCTTTTACGGTTAGATTTGCTAATATGTTAACAGGTTGGAGTGCTACTTTTACTATGCAAGTTAATAACCCTAATTCACTTTGTAATGCTCCTATAGAGCCAAGTGATGAAGCACCTAATACATAATGGAATTAGAAACAAAAGCATTAGAAGAAGTATTAAGTAGTTTTGGTAGTAGGCTAATAGAAAAGGCTAGAGCTAATTTAAACAAGAAAGGTAAAAGAGCTAAAGGAACTCTATTTGACCAAATGAGTTACGATATAGAAAAGACTACTAAAGGCGTTAAGTTTAAAATGGACTTTGGAAGTGCGGAGGATTATTGGGAGTTTGTGGATCAAGGTGTTCAGGGAGCAGGAGGTTTTAAAGGTAGTGGTAGAAAAAGAGGTCAAGGTAGTCCGTTTAAGTTTGGTAGAAAACAACCACCATTAAGGGCAATACTACCATGGATAAGTTTAAAAGGAATAAAAGGTAGAGATAAGAAAGGTAGATTTATAACTAAAAACTCTTTAGCTTTTCTTATAGCTAGAAGTATAAAACAAAGAGGGATAGAAAGAACGTTATTTATTTCAAAACCTTATGATGATATGATAGATGATTTAAAATTAGAATTAGTAGGAGCCTTGGCAGAGGACGTAGATAATTCAATAGAAATAGAGCAACCAGATAAAATAGAAATTAATTTAAGTAAGAAGTAATGGGGTACACAATAGAACAAAAACCAAATCAATTAGCAGGAGCAAACAACCCTATGATGTTTGTTTTAAAAGAAAGTACGTCAATTATAAATGATGCTAAATTTAAATACGTTGCTAAAATATACAAAAGCACAACTAACGCTAGTACATGGTCATTGTTAACTACTATTAAGGTTCATAAAAATAATGCAGGTGTAGGAATTATAGATATACACAAAATAGTTAGGTCTAGCTTAGAAACACAAGAAACAAATGTAGGTAATATTGCAGCAGACACAATAGATGGTAGTATACACTCAATAGGAATAAGTGATACCTCTAATTCTTATTCACAAAATACAAGTCAAGTAGTAGGTATAAAAGTAGAGGGTGGTTATGAAAAAGCTACAAGTCAAACTGCTGCACCTGTTTTAACTTTGCCTAGTGGTGGTGTAGACGGAGCTAGTGAAATAATATACTCTATACCTGCAACAACACCTTTCACTAAAACTGCTAGTAATGTAGGGGGGTTAGATGTAGACGGAACAAACAACCCTTTGACAAATTATATACCAAGTGGAGCAACAAAGAAATTTTTAACAAACTCTCCTAGAGTACAATTTGTAAGAGGTGGTAATACAGCAGCAGACAATATAGATGAACTAACAATAGCCTTTATAAATGATGGATTAATAACTGATGGAGATGTTTTAGTAAAGATGGCTATAGAATATTATAATAGCTCAGGTGGTCAAATTGGTTCTACTAAATACTTTACTAATGATATTGCGAGTGGTGGTAAGGCTACTGCAGATGATGTTAAAAATAGTCTTTTATATTTTGGCTGTGGAACTTATAATTTAGAATCTCAAGTAGATGAAGCTGATAATCAACCAAGTGAATTTACAGATTGGGCTTATTATGTTATATATGGGGCTGATGGTTCTGGGAATCAAGAAACAGATAAATATTACTTTTATAGATATGGAAGTGGAGCAACAGTAGATGATAGACACCAAAGCTGTACTAGATATGATAATGTTAGATTGGCTTGGCGTAATAGATTAGGAGCTTGGGATTATATGAACTTTAGAGGTAAGTCAGTAGAAAGCGTTGATATAAAAAAAGAAGAAATGGAAAAAGTAGTTGGTAGTTGGAATAGTGCTACGTTTGATTACGAAAACTACGATAGAGGTAGAGAAACTTTATTTACTGAGGCAAAAAGAAAATTAGTAATAAATAGTGATTGGTTAAATGAAGATGAGGGAGCTTGGTTAGAAGAATTGTTTACGTCTACTAACGTACATTTATTAGCAGACAATAGTATTGTATACCCTATGATAATTACTAATACTACATATACAAAAAAAACAAGTGTAAACGATAAAATAAAAATACAATACACAATTAATTTAGAGTACGCTAACAAAGTTAAAACAAATAGTTAATGGACGTACGATTAGTAGCATATAGACAAACTGATACTGAAACACCTTTTAATGTAGATCAATTTGAGTTAGATTTACAACAAGCTCCTAATGTTGTAGTAAATTATAATTGGCTAGACTTAAAAAGCCCTGACCAAAGGAAAGCCAGTTTTAGTCAAACAATTAAACTACCTTTTTCAAATCGTAATAATGATTTTTTTGAAAATTATTTTGATGTTAATTTAGACACTTTAATATACAATGCTCAGACTAAATTTGAAGCTATTTTATATATAGATAGTGTACCACAATTAAAAGGTTTTATACAACTTAAAGGAATATATTTAAACGCTAGATTATACGAAGTAACTTTGTTTGGAAATACCGCAGACTTTTTTACAGACTTAAAAGATAAAAAACTACAAGACGCTTTTAAAAATGTAAATGATTCTACAGGAGCTATAACAGAAGACAAGCAACTAGATCACAAGTTAACAGTAGATAATGTAATTAATAGTTGGACTACAGGGGTTACGACTACAGAAGAAACACCAACTACTACTAACGATATAATGTACCCTATAATAGACTATGGTTTTTCTAGCCAACCTTTAAGCTCCTCTATGTTTTGGTCACCTGACGATTTATTGAATGAAATGGGCTTTACAAATGTAAATTATAATTTAGACAATTTAGCTGTTTTAAATGCCTTAGATGAGTACGGAGTTATAAGACCTAGTATGTTAAAACCTGCAATAAGAATACAAAGACTATTTCATATAATTGCACAGAAAGCAGGCTATCAAATTAAAAGTACATTTTTAGGAATAGACGATACTAACGAATCAACACCTGTAACTGATACAAATTGGTTTAGTAGAATGTTTATGACGTTAGCTCCCCAACACGAAAGGGTACAAACAAGCTTTAAACTATCTACTGATAGTAATAATGGAGCTTTTGTAGGTTTTAAAGGAACAAATACAGGAACGTTATTATCAGCAGCTATAAACTTTTATAGTGGTTCTTTAGGTGGTATAGCATATCCTTATTTATTTTTAAACAACGAAGATTACGATCCTAACAATATGCTGTTTCAAACGTTATCAGCTATGCCAGTTTTTATAGACCAACCAGTAGATTACGCTCCTGGTATATTTTTTATGAATCAAGATATAACAGGTACGGACACTTTGTTACCTAGTGGTCAAGTAGAAGTAGAAACTACATTTACTATAGTAATACCAAATCAGTCTACAACTGGCTCTCCATTGCAGTCTATTGATTGTATTGCTCAGTGGAGAAGTTACGAGGGAAACTCTTATGGTTTAGATACTCAAAGTATAACACTAACACCAGGCACTCACGATTTATCTTTTGTTCATACTTTACCAACAGGCTCAGGTTTTGGTTGTTATTTAGTTGTGTTTTTTAACAACCCTGAAAGTACTGCTATTTTATTAACTCAAACTTGGACTCCAATTATAAGTAATTTATCTATTCAAAGTTTAGGTAATGGTCAAGTAGGTATGTTTAATGGTTTTGAAAAAGGAGAGGTAAGTATGTTTTACAATATGCCTGATATAACACAAGCGGACTTTATAAAAGATTTAGTAAATAGGTTTAATTTAATTATTAAAACTGATCCTGACAATGAAAAGTTATTATTAATAGAACCTTATCAAGATTTTATAAGTGGTGGATCTACTAACTATTGGACTGAAAAACTTGATTTATCAAAAGAGCAAGTAGTAAAATCTACTAATGAGCTGCAAAGCAAATCATTAAAATTTAAAGATTTAGAAGATAACGATTTTTTAAATAAACGTTATACAAGTCAACAAAACGTAGTGTATGGTCAAAGGAATAAACAAATGACTAATGACTTTTCTAGTGGTGAATTTGAAAACTTTAGCGTAATGAGTCCTTTTATTGCACAGGGCGTACCACTATGGGGTAGCACAGGAATAAACTCTGCTATGCCTGGTCAAGACGTTGCTATTGCTTATAATTTTGGAGCTGAATTAAACGAGGGTAGCCAACCTTTATCTGACTTAAAACCAAAACTATTTTACTATTCAGGAACTCCAGTAGAATTTACAGGAACTAATCCTGTTACTAATAATTCTTATAAATTTGCTATATACTCAAACGCTATAATATCAAGCGTTATAACTGGAATAGAGTTTTTTAAATTTTCAAACCCTAGTACACCAACTACAAACAAGTTTCCTTTATGTACTCAGTACAATTTAGATAACTTAAATACTGGCTTGGTGGCTGATACTAAAATACTTAATTGGACTTATTATAGTCCAGTTTTTAATACAGGTTTTTGTTTTAATTACTTTGGTAATACACCCAGTTTAAAAGGTTACTATAATGAGTATTGGGCACAATATATTAATGAAATATATGATAAAGAGGCTAGATTAATGGAGTGTTATATATATTTAACGCCTGAAGATATACGAACTTTTGAGGGATCAGGTTTTCAAAATACATACTTTATAAAAAATTGTCTATGGAGAGTTATAAGCGTAGATAACTATTTAGTGGGTGGTAATAAATCAACTAAAGTAACATTGTTGAAAGTAATAGAAAGATTAGAAACAAGTTGTGATGCTACATTTACTATAACAGAATCAGGGTTAATGTCTTGGACTGATAATGGTACAGGGTTAAGTACAACTATTACTAACGAATGCTGTACACAACAGAACCCAGATTGGGTGTTTGTAGAAACTAACTCTACTACAGGGGTTGGGGATTGTTACGCTACATTAACTAATACAGATGTAACTTTTGGGGGTGTAATTTTTAACGATGAGTTATTTGGTCAAACTCAACAACAACCAATGTTAATTAATAACACAAATATTAATAGCTATATACCTGCGTTAATGCCTAACATAGAAAACAACTTTTCTATAAATGCTATGGGTAGGGATACGCAAATGACACGTTCTATTACTATTTATGCTCAGGCAACTAGCTTTGATAATTCTACAGAATACGAGTTTACAAATAATAACTATACACGCAAGATGTTATTGTTGCCTCCTTTAAGTATGGTAGACGTTAGAGTAACTTTGTTAGGTACTGTTTTAGATGGAACAAATAAAGGTAAAGTAGGAACGTTTGTTTATTTAACTTTATTAGTTAATAGAAGTGCACCACCAAGTTTTGTAGGAACAGCAGGGGGTAGTTTAGATCATTCCACCAAAGATTCAGCTTTTAGCACACCTACTGTAAATATTACAAACTTTGACAGTAAGGGTTTTTGGAAGCCTTTAATAGTTGGTGGAGCAGATGAGCAGGTTATGTGGACAGCAAAGATTGAATTATTAACTCAACCTGTCGGTAGTGATGACACAAAAATATCATTAAGTGCAATATACCAAAATAGAAACAAAATATTATTTCAAGATTTAACATTTTTATTATGGAATTAGAAAAATACATAAAAAAGGTAGGGGAGCTTATGCCTATCTCAATTAACCTTTTAACAGAACTAGAAGCGTCTGGAAATAAATACGCTTTTGAAACAGGATCAGAAGAATACCCAACAACATTTAAAGAACTATTTAAAAAAATTAAACAATGGCAGATAAGGTAACAATAGAAGTAGATGTAGAAGTAAAAGGAGCTATAGAAAGTCTTGACGAAGTAAAAAGCGAAGTTAAAGATATAGGTAAAAGTGCTAAAGCACAAGTTGGAGCAACTAAAAGTTTAGCAGCAGGTTTTAAGGGCGTTGGTTTAGCTATGAAAGCAGCGGGGATAGGTATTATACTAGGGATAGTAAATAAGCTAGGTGAGGCTATGATGAGGAACCAAGAAGTAGCTGACGCTGTATCTACCGCTTTTAATATGGTTGGTATAGTATTCAGTAAGATAGTTACTACTATTACAACTATTGTAAATCGTGTTAAGGCTACCGCTGACAATTTTGACGCTTTAGGAAGAATAATTAAAAACCTAATGACATTAGCTATAACCCCTCTTAAATTAGCTTTTAATGGTGTTGCTTTAGTTATTAAAGAAGTACAGTTAGCTTGGGAAAAATCTTGGTTGGGGAAAGGTGACGTAAAGAGAATAAAAGAACTAACTACACAAATAGACGGTTATAAAGAAGAAATAAAAGTAGCAGCAAAAGAAGCAATAGACGCAGGTAAAGGAATTGTAGTTGATTTTAAAGAGGGTATCGGAGAGTTAGTAGAATTAAGTAAAGTAGCTGTAGAAGAATTTAACAACACATTTGAGGACGTTACAGTAAGCAGTTTACATAATCAAGCAAAAGCAATAACACAAGCTACAAGTAATTTATCTTTATTAGAAGCTAAACATCAAAGAATAATAGTTGAGTTTGAAAAACAAGCAGAAGTACAAAGGTCTATTAGAGATGATATAAGCCAAAGCATTGACGATAGAATTGAAGCTAATGATAAATTATTAGTAATAGCTAAAGAACAAGCAGAGGCAGAAATAAAAGCCTTAAAAGACCAACAAGGAGCTTTAGCACAACAATTAAAAATAGATACAGACAATAAAGAAATTCAAGCTCAAATATATGCTTTAAAAACTGCAATTATAGAAACTGAAAAAAGAGCTACAAGTTTAACTAAAGAAAGTGCAGAACAAAGAAACGCTTTAGATCAAGAAAGAATAGATAATCAAAATCAATTAGACCAAATATTAAAAGATAGTTTTGAATTACAAAAAGAACAAATAAATCAAGAGGAAGAGGCTAGAAAACAATTAGCAATAAGAACTATATCTGATAAGAAAAAATTAGAAGAAACTTTAACCAAAATAGAAGAGGACGCAGGTAAAAAAAGAAATGTAGTTGAACAACAATTACAAGATAGTAAAAGAGCTATTATAGGAGGAGCTTTAACTGGTATTACAGCATTGGTAGGAGCAGAAACAAAGGCAGGTAAAGGTTTAGCTGTAGCACAAGCAACTATGGATACTTATGCAGGAGCAACTAAAGCCTTAGCTCAAGGTGGTTTATTTGGAACAATAGGAGCAGTAGGAATTATAGCACAAGGTTTAGCTAATGTTAGAACTATATTACAAACTGACATACCAGGAGAAACAGGAGGGGGAGATAACCCACCAACACCAGAAGTAGTAACAGATACTATACCAACAGTACCTACATTTGGAGCTATAGGAACGGAACCACCACCTGTACAAGCATTTGTAGTAGAAAGTGATGTTAGTAGTAGTCAGGCTTTACAAAATGATTTAAACTTACAAGCAACGTTATAAACAATTTTAAACAAATTATATTTATAAGTATGAGCAAAGAAAAAATAAAAAAGGTAGAACTAATTATAGACGAAGAATCAGATAGATTTGGAATAGAGGCTATTAGTTTAGTTGAATTTCCAGCCATAGAATCGGACTGGGTTTTTTTCAATCAAGACCAATTCTTAACATTAGCTAAATTAGACGAAGAACAAAAAACGTTAGTGGGAGCTGTCCTTATTCCTAATAAAGAGATACCTAGATACGACCAAGATAAAGACGAAAAGTATGTAGTATTTTTTACAGAAGATACTATCAAAAAAGCTCAAGAGTTATTTATGTCAACTTTAAGAAACAATAGTGCTACTTATGAACATAAAGTACCAGTAGAGGGAATGACTGTTGTAGAGAGTTGGATTAAGGAAGATAAAAAAAATGACAAATCTAATTCTTATGGTTTTAATAAACTTCCAATCGGGAGTTGGTTTGTAAAAATGAAAGTTAACAATCCTGAAATTTGGGAATCAGTAAAAGAGGGTAAAGTTAGAGGCTTTAGTATTGAGGGATATTTCACAGATAGAGTAATTGAAGCGTCAAGACCTAAAGATATTATAGACCTAGCAGAAGAATGTACTGATTGTCCTGATGAAGTTACATTAGGAAAGATTAGAGATTTAATACTAGAGAATGAATTAGCTGTTGTAGGTAGTTTAGATGGAGAGCCTTTATTTGCTACTAAAGAAGAGGCTAAAATATATGCTGAAATGTTTAAAGGGTGTTCAGGTTTTCATATACATAAAGTAAATGGAGTTACTAGATACATGGCTTGTGATACTCACGCAGAGAGTGTTAAGAAAGAATATATTGAAAATGCAGATGGTAAAAAGAAAAAGAAATACACTAGAAAATATAAATACGTTGAATACGCTAGTTTTATAAATAGACAAGCTATGGCTGTTTATAAATGGGATCAATGTATAAAAGATATGGTAAAACAATACGGAAGCAAAGAAACTGCTGCTAAAGTCTGTTCTGCCATTAAAAATAGGACAGTAAATAGATAGTCCTGTGAACAATAATTTAAGTTTAATATTTATAAAAAAAAGGTAACAATGAGTACACTAGAAAAAATCAAAACGCTTTTATCTTCTAATAAGGAAGAAAGCAAAGAAACAAAAATGTATGCAGA
>VTLG01014197.1_pt1 | contig 16064 bp, 32 predicted proteins | sample 4694571 | NCBI WGS metagenome assembly VTLG01 (sample SAMN12604809, study PRJNA352737) | marine metagenome | biome: ENVO:00000447; feature: ENVO:00000209|ENVO:00000569|ENVO:01000036; material: ENVO:00002151; isolation source: viral sequences binned using virsorter ...
GAATGTTGGACAGAATTTATTTTATAGACAAAATAAAGTGTCCAATTCAGTAGTGCCTTTCGCGCGCGCGAAAGCGTTTCTTTTTTTCTTTTTTATCCTGTATATCCCTTATAGGGATGAACAAAGAAAACTTTTTTGATATGTTTAATAGGGTACACAACCCTGACTATTACTATGGGAGGAATAGGAATGAAAAGAAAAAAACCGAAAAGAAAAAGAAGGCTATCGAGTTTAAAAGAAAGCCATATCCCGTATTCAAAGTATCGAGTTGAATGGTTTGATATTGCCTCCGATTCGGGTTGGGCTAGTGAACACGAATTTGATAAAATGAAATTAGCGACACCAGTCAGTGAGGGTTGGTTGTATGAGAAAAATGAGTGTGTAATTAAAATATTTGCAAGCTATGACAGAGACGAAGATGGTTATGTCTTTGGTGAGAGAACTGTTATTCCTTTGTCGTGTGTAAAGAAGATGAAGAAGCTGAATTAGATGTTGCCTCCTTATCAGAAGTATTTAGTGTACGTAACGGTTTTAACGATTTTTGCTGTTGCTTATTATTTTGCGATTTTGATTCATTAAGTCTTATATCTTTTTGTAATTTCTTAACATCTGCAACTTCAACTTTACCCTCTAATATGGGTGAGTATTGGTCTATGATTTCGGCCATTCGTTTTTCTAATTCATCGGCAGACAAATCATCTAACTTACCTGTTCTTATTATTTTTTGTTCTATGTAAAGTCCGGCAGCTTTACCTCTGGCTACCTCAGCGTTAACTGCTGCAGACCAGGCTCCCTTCGCAAGAGCGTCCTGTCTTATCTTACCTAATTCCGATATGTGCCGTTCAAACGTCACCGCATATTTCTTTTGATATTCTTCTCTGAGTTCGCCAATATATTTAACAACGAGAGGAAATCTTTTTGGGTTTTGTAGCTCTGATGCTCTAACTCTCGCTGAATCTTCTGCATATCCTGCTGATACCGCACATTCAAAACCGTTCTTTCTTCCCTCATTTGTCACAATTTCATGAGCAAATTTCATCTGCATTTCTGTTAATCTTTTTGGAACTCCCATTCTTGACAAGTATAGTAACTTCAAGTACAAGTCAATACATGATTAATGCTGTGTTAATTAGACAGGTATTAGATAAATTTTTGAAAGCAGAGACGGTCAAACACGCCAGAATACAAGTTAGAACGTCAGATGGTGTCTATCACGATGTTAAGTCCATGAAACTATTAGAAAATAGAATATTTGGCACAAGAGAAACTCATAGAATTGTCATAGAAGTCACTCCTGAGAAAGCTCCGATGGGTAGGGTGGTTAAGGACTATGGTGGTATTCTATTGTAATGGATTCCACTACTTTATTTGAATCAATTGTTTATCGTAAAGAATTACCTGAGTACGTTGATGAATTAAATAAAATTACGAACGATCATTTACATAAAGCTCGAAAGCAGGCTAGAGAAAGTATTCTTAAACGAGAGAAAAAATATGGTGTGGCTATAGGAGACCATGGCATGTCCTATCATTCACATGGGAAATTATACAATGATAAGCGATTATATAATTTTGAGTCTTTGATTCGAGTGACAGCTAGAAATATACTAGAAAGTCAAGGTTTTGATTTATCTAATTATCAGTTGGATTATACAGAAATGTGGGTGCAGCAATTTGCAGACCAAGGAGGTGGTCATCATGAGACACATATTCATTGGGATAATCATATCTCTGGTTTTTATTTTTTAAAATGTTCTGACCGAACCTCTGTTCCTGTTTTTCATGATCCAAGAGCTGGTCGCATGATGTTAAACTTGCCAATTAAAGACCACACAAAATTATGTTATGCAATGGAGAGACAAAGTTTTAAAATTTTTCCTGGAACGTTATTAATGTTTAATTCTTACTTGCCACATGAGTTTAAAGTTGATAATGGTATTGACGCGTTTCGATTTATCCATTTTAATATCAAAGCAACACCAAGGTAATTCCTTTGAAAAATGCCTAAACCAGAGACTAGATTTTGGCATGAGCTTAAAAGAACTACATCACAAATTAGATGGACAAGGATTGAAAATACTGGGTCATTCGGTACTCCTGATCTATTGGGGTATAATACTTCTAGGCACTTTTTCACTCTTGAATTAAAAGTTGCTAATGGCAATAGAGTTCGTTTATCTCCCCACCAAATTTCTTTTCATATTCGCCACCCTAAAAATACTTTTATTTTAGTAAAGACCAAAGCTGATTGTCATCTATATTCTGGAAATCAAGTGAGAGAACTCTTTGAAAAGGGTTTGTCAGTTAAACCTATTGTTTATGGTCTAAAGGAGACTTGCCTATACTTTGAGAATATAGGCAAGTAGATGTTTTGGTTATTTATTTTTAGAGTATAAATCTCTTTTTACTTTTTTTAAACTCATTCCAAAAGTAGCCAAATCAAATATGGCTAAATCATTGTCATCTGAATTATACCTTATATGAAATGCCCAATTATCATTAACTAATCTTGACAGCTTATTGTCTTTCATTATTGCTTTTGGAATACTATCTAATTTATGTGGTTCTGAATACGTTGTAAATATTTTATGTGTTGTAGATTGTTCACTTTCAGGAAATATAAAAAACCCACATTTATTAGGTTTTAAATCTGTTAATCCACACACATACAAGCAAACAAACTCTTTACATTTTTGTGGTCTGCTTTTGTATATTTTACACCCATTCCCAACATCACAATTATTACACCAATTATAAGATTTTTTATTTATTGATGGAATTTCTGGTAACTTACAACACATATTACAATTGCCACATTCTCTATTTTGCATTTTAAAAATCCTCTACAACTTCTATGTTATTAATATTTAAACCATCATCAATTATTAAGTTTAAAAGAAGTGCTTTACAATATTCTAAACCTTTAAGATTAGCTTTTACATTATACCTATCTTTTTTATAAGAAACGAAATTTACATAACCTTTCTCTTTTAATTTATATAATTCGGTTCTAATAAATAAATCTCTAGATTTATGTTCATTATCTAATAAAGGTTTATAGTCTATACCATCTTCCCTAAAGACTTCTTTTGTTAAGTCTGGAATTGTTCTTTCTATAAAAACACCGAGTTTTTTCCTGTCTTCGCATAAGATTGCTAATAACAAATGACCTAAATCTTTATTAATGGGTTGTTGTACAATAGAACCTATTAAATGATTAATTTCACTTTTATTTTTAATATTTGACATTATCCTCTACTCCTTTCCCAAATAATTTATTCGTTCTGTTATTGCTTTTTGTATTCGTTTGATAAACCTATGCCATTTGGCTTGTTTAGGATTATCAATACTAAATGACCACACACAACTATCCATTCCATTATCTGCTGTAACTTTAGTTGTGTTGGCTATTCCACCCACTTTGACTTCGTAACCTTTGTATTTAAAGTCTATCATCTTTTTTCTCCTTTCTATTTAACCTCTATTCCTTTTGAATTAAGCATTGTATAACCTAAAGAATTGTCTTCATATAAGTCTTTTATATATTTAAAAATATCATCTTCAGTAGGTTTAAAAGTATCAAACTCTAATTCAATTATGACTTTTGTATATTTACCTTTCATCTTTTTCCTCCTTTCTATTTATTCTCCTTTATTTCTAAGATAGTATCATTATAAATCATTTCCCTCGATTTAAAGTTATCTAAAGCAACCATAAAATCTAGCAATGTTTCGGTTTCAAAAATTTGAGAGCAAATATTATTGCCATTGGTTCTAGCTATAATTTTATTATCCTTTCTTTGTCTGAGGATTTCTCTGTTTTTTGAGTATATTACTTCATATTGTTTCATCTTTTTTCTCCTTTCATTTTAAATGTTGAATATATTGGAATCAAAATTAAAGCTATGAGACATCCAATTGCTGAACCAAATGCAAGAGATAGATTTGCTGCGCCTAACCCACCTAAAAAATCAGAGAAGGCATTGCCTAAACCTGCTCCAATGGTTGCACCTAAAAAACCACTTTGTAGTTTCTCAGGGAACTTCTTCTCAATTGAAACTCCAAACAAAGCTCCACTTAACATTACAGCATTGTCTATGACTCCAAAAATTATATATTCAATCATTTTTCTCCTTTCTATTTATCTTATATTATCCCACATAGAAGTCAAATTTTAATTCTACCTGGAATTGTACTATTTCTGACCTCATCAGTTGGGTATTTAACCCAATACACCCTCTTTCAAGGGTGTTTCGGTCTACTTCCTAAATGTAGGTATTGTAGGAAGTTCTTTTATATTTGTAAAAATTGCACCTGCATTATTCCCTTCATCATCTGCACTTGGTGTTAATATAGTTCCATTGTCTAAATATATTTCACAAGGTTGTTGACTCCAACCCATTAACTTTTCAGACTCTTTTGGACTTAACCATTTTACATCTATAATTTTTTTACCCACAAGATGTTTTTTTACTAACTCATTCCATTTTGTCATTTGTTAACCTTTCTTTGTTTGTTTCTGACCTCTTCAGTGTTGTATTTAACAACAGACACCCTCTGTTGAGGGTGTTTCGGTCTTTAATAATTAGCAAAACCATTTATATAAGCAATACCATATTTGTAACAAACCTTCGACCAATCTTCACTCTTGTAAATTGATCCTCTTGGTGTTTTGTGTGGTGCTTTCCAAGAGTTAGGTTTTAATATTGTTCCATCAGTATTAATAAAAGCATAAACACTTTCTCCAATTCCCTTTTGGGCTTTGTTATTGATTTTAAAATACTTTCTTCCTTTCTTTAAAGTGAATTTATCATCTAAATCACTTTTGCAATAATTGGCATTTAACCAATCTACTAACTTCATTACATCTTTTTCCATTGTTCCTCCTTTCATTGTTATTCTTTATGTTCTTTTTCTGCTTCTATGTGGTCATAGTCAATGACTTCATAATTAAGTTTATCATGAAACTCTTTTGGAATTACAACATCTGTGCAAACTCCACCTTCTATATAGACTTTAATTGTTTTCATCTTTTTTTCCTTTCTATTTAAAATGCTTTGTTTTCCCATTGTTCTAAAGATTCTTTTTCAACATAATTAAAAAGTTTATCCCCTTTATAACCTTTTAATTGACCTTTAGCATAAGCCTTCTCTAAACAAACTTTCTCATCAACTCTATATTGATTAAGGGTATGTTTTTTTATTTTTTTTAGTTCTAGTTTCATCTTTTTTCTCCTTTCTATTTATCTTATATTATCCCATAATAAGGTCAAGTTTTAATTTCGTTGTTTCTGACCTCATCAGTTGGGTAATTAACCCAAGACACCCTCTTTCAAGGGTGTTTCGATCTTTAAATCCATCTTTGTTTAATTGCATAACCATCATTAAATAAAGCATCAGATAATTGGTAAACAACATGGAAACCCATATCCATGCCACAACCTTGAACCTTTAGCGTTCCATCATTTTTTAGGGTATAACCTAAAATTTTAGATATATAATAATTCCAATATGATGGACTTTCATTTTTAATATCTAATACTTTGATATTTCTACTCATTCCACTTTTTGAAACGTGAGTAACTATAGTGTAAAGAGTATCCCCTTTATTGATTGACTTTTTTAGATACTCTATTGCTTCTCTTTTTTCTGTTTCTTTTTTTGTCATCTTTTTTCTCCTTTTTGTTATCTCGGAATATCCTACATTAATATAAGTGCTTTGCAAGTCTTTTTGTACTTTAAATTGGAGCTCTATTATTGCCCATTTATTTCACGTTATTGTTGTATATTATCAATAGTTATTGCCTTATTTAGAATGATTATAAACTAGAGTATTAAAGAGTAATTATCTCAAATTTTATAACCTTTGGTTGATGGTCAAAAGTTATTCACACTTGGTCGATGGTTCGTGGTTCGTGTTCAATGGATTTTCTAGCTCTGTTCTTTTTCTATGCTGATAATTCTAGTTCAGGTTGTGTGTCCGGAAGTGTTGCATCCTGGCAACACTGCAGCATTCTTGCAACAATGTAGAGTTAAATAGCTATCCTATAAAGTCTTATAGATAGAGAGAAGAACAACCAATGAGCTTTAACGTATAAAATCTTTTTAAATACATTGGTTCGTGATCCAATGGCTATGAACTATGGAACACGAACCATTGACCTTGCTTGATTGAACTAGAAGGGGGGAACTCCTTCGATAGAGGTACCACAACAACCAACGATTTTGAACTTCCCCTAACCCTTAAACATTTTTCTTGGAAAAGGAATCTTTTTTCTTTCACTTTAGTGCTTGATTTAGATGGTTAAAGCCCCATAAACCATTATGGGATATACCCTTGATTATTAGCGTAATACGAGATAAATTAAAAAAATTTCATATCGAAACTGAAAAAAATTTTAAAAAAAATTTTTCAAATGCAAATTGACCTAGAAAAGATTAAAAAGCTACCTCCTGATATTAAAAAAGACTTCTATAAGATGTACCTGAAGTACAACGAGAAGAAGCATGAAGCCAAGGTCCGTGGTGACTTTTTAAGTTTCGTGAAGCATATGTGGCCAGAATTTATTCAAGGATCTCATCATAAGATTGTAGCAAATAAATTTAATGATATGGCAACGGGTAAAAGTAAAAGAATCATTATTAATATGCCCCCACGGCATACGAAATCTGAATTTGCCTCATCCCTACTACCGGCATGGATGATTGGCAGAAACCCAAAATTAAAAATTATTCAAACCACTCACACAGGAGAACTGGCTATTCGTTTTGGTCGTAAAGCTAAAACACTCATGGACTCTCCTGAATATAAACAAGTCTTTGAAACTAGACTCAGAGAAGATTCACAAGCGGCAGGACGATGGGAAACGGCACAAGGCGGCGAATACTTTGCTGCGGGTGTTGGTGGAGCAATCACGGGCCGTGGTGCGGACTTATTGATTATCGATGATCCACACTCGGAACAAGATGCAATGAACCTGACCGCTTTGGAGCGTGCTTATGAATGGTACACTTCAGGACCACGACAACGATTACAACCGGGTGCAACGATCGTTTGCGTTATGACACGTTGGAACACAAAAGATTTGACAGGCATGTTGATGCAGGCCCAGAAAGAAGCAAAGGCCGATCAGTGGGAACTCATCGAGTTTCCGGCAATCATGCCGAGTGGTAAGCCAGTATGGCCGGAATACTGGAAGCTAGGCGAACTTGAGACGGTCAAGGCCTCATTATCACTTGGCAAATGGAATGCTCAGTGGATGCAAAATCCAACTTCAGAAGAAGGAGCCATTATCAAACGAGAATGGTGGAAGAAGTGGGAGCATGACTGGATGCCAACCTTGGATCATGTCATACAATCTTACGATACCGCCTTTATGAAAAAAGAAACGGCGGATTACTCAGCTATTACTACATGGGGTGTCTTTAGAAAAGATATTGATGCACCTCCTAATTTAATTTTAGTGGATGCGATTAAAGGACGATACGAGTTTCCAGAATTAAGAAGAAAAGCACTAGAACAATATAAATACTGGTCACCGGAAACGGTGTTGGTCGAAGCGAAGGCTTCAGGATTACCCCTGACTTACGAATTACGGAACATGGGCATACCAGTAATTAACTTTACACCCTCAAAAGGAAATGATAAGCATACAAGAGTAAACTCGGTAGCCCCTTTATTTGAAAGCGGGACCATATGGGCGCCCACTCACAAAGAGTTTGCACAGGAAGTTATTGAGGAATGTGCTGCATTTCCTTATGGGGAGCATGACGACTTGGTCGATAGTATGACTCAAGCGGTGATGCGATTTAGACAGGGCGGATTAATACCGCATCCTGAAGACTATAAGGATGAAAAAATTATTAAGGGAAGACCAATATACTATTAATGGTTAAAAAACTAACAACAACGGTACCTCCTAAACGAGGGCCACTATCACAGGGCTTGAATAATCAATATAAAAAGGTTAGAAACATATTAACGGAGAATAAATGGCAGAGATTGACAAAGCGTTACCCAACGTTAAACAAACAGTAAACATACCTAATCCACAAGACATTCAAGTAGAAGAAGAAAAAGCTTTAATTGAACAACAAGGTGATCAACCCATTGATGTTCAACAAAACGAAGATGGTAGTGTTGATGTTAATTTTGATCCTTCTATTGGAAGTGTTGAACAATCAGGAGACCATTTTGCTAATTTAGCAGAATTATTACCGGATGATGTTTTAGATCCATTAGGATCAAAACTTTTTACAGATTATCAAGATTATAAAAATTCAAGACGTGATTGGGAAAGAGCTTATACATCAGGATTAGATCTTTTAGGGTTTAAATATGATGACAGAAGTGAACCTTTTAAAGGAGCATCAGGTGCCACGCACCCTGTCCTTGCAGAAGCGGTGACTCAATTTCAATCTTTAGCTTATAAAGAATTATTACCTTCCACAGGACCCGTAAGAACACAAATTGTTGGCATGTTGTCTCCTGATAAGGAGCAACAAGGAATTCGTGTTAAAGAATTTATGAATTATCAGATCATGAACAAAATGCCTGAGTATGAGGCTGAGTTTGATCAAATGTTATTTTATTTACCGCTTGCAGGGTCTGCATTTAAAAAAATTTATTATGATGAATTGATGCAGAGAGCCGTGTCTAAATTTGTTCCTGCAGATGATTTAGTCGTTCCGTATACAGTTTCATCTTTAGATGAATGTGAATCTATTATTCATATGGTTCGTATGACGGAGAATGAATTAAGAAAACAGCAAGTGGGTGGATTTTATCGAGATATTGAATTAACTCCAACTCATTTAATTGAATCAGAACTTCAAGAAAAGGAAAGAAAACTTGAAGGAACAGCAAGAGGACGTGATGATCGTATGTTCACGATTCTTGAATGTCACATTGATTTAAATTTAGATGGTTTCGAAGATACAAACCCACAAACAGGAGAATCTACAGGAATTAAATTACCTTACATTGTAACCGTTGAAGAAGGTACAAGAAAAATTTTATCCATTCGTAGAAATTATCAAATGGGCGATCCAATGAAAAAGAAAATCGATTATTTTGTTCACTTTAAATTTCTACCTGGCTTAGGCTTTTACGGCTTTGGCCTTATTCATATGATTGGCGGGTTGAGTCGCACTGCAACGGCGGCTCTTCGTCAACTTTTAGATGCAGGTACCTTATCGAATTTACCTGCAGGATTTAAAATGCGTGGAATTAAAATGAGAGACGAAGCACAAGCGATTCAGCCTGGAGAGTTCAGAGATGTCGACGCACCAGGAGGAAATTTGAAAGATGCTTTTATGATGCTTCCGTTTAAAGAACCCTCTCAAACCTTATTAGCACTTATGGGCGTCGTGGTACAAGCAGGACAACGATTCGCATCTATTGCGGACCTGCAAGTAGGTGAGGGTAATCAACAAGCGGCAGTGGGCACGACCGTTGCGCTTTTAGAAAGAGGCTCAAGAACGATGTCAGCCATACATAAAAGATTATATGCAGCAATGAGAAAAGAATTTACATTGCTTGCTCGAGTTTTTAAACTTTATCTACCAGCCGTATATCCATACGATGTTGTTGGAGGCCAAAGGCAAATTATGCAAACGGACTTTGATGACAGAGTAGATATTCTGCCAGTTGCGGATCCGAATATCTTTAGTCAGACTCAAAGGATCTCCCTTGCACAAACGGAACTGCAATTGGCGGCCTCAAATCCAGCCCTTCATAACCAATACGAAGTGTATCGGAACATGTATGAGGCATTGGGTGCAAAAGATATTGATTTAATTTTGAAAAAACCACCAAGACCGGTTCCAAAAGACCCAGCATTAGAACATATCGATGCTTTAGGAGGTTTGCCGTTTCAAGCTTTTCCAGGACAAGACCATAGATCGCATATTACATCACATTTAAACTTTTTAGCGACTAATATGGTTAGAAATGCACCTATGGTAGGGGCTGCAATTGAAAAAAACTGTTTACAACACATTTCTTTGATGGCTCAAGAGCAAATTGAGCTAGAATTTAGAGATGAATTGAAACAATTAGCACAAATGCAGCGAATGGCAGCACAAAATCCGCAGAATCCGCAAATTCAACAACAAATATTACCTCTTCAACAGAAAATTGAAGCAAGAAAAGCTGTTTTAGTGTCTGAAATGATGGAAGAGTTCATGAAAGAGGAAAAAGCAGTCACTTCTCAGTTTGATCATGATCCAATTGCTAAATTAAGAGCTAGAGAACTTGATATTAGAGCTATAGATAACGAATCTAAGCAAAGAGCAGCACAAGAAAAAATTAATCTTGAGAAGATGAGAGCGATGATGAATCAAGGAAACGTTGAAGATAAACTTGATCAAAACGAAGATTTAGCTGAATTAAGGGCTGATACATCAATTGAAAAGCAAGAAATGGCAAATGAAAATAGATTGACACTTGCAAGAATGAAACCTAAAACAAATGGAAGGAGCAACTAATGACAGTAGGTAAAGGTTATGCACCGTTGGGTAAATCTAAAGTGATTTCTACACCGGATGCAAATAAAAACAACAAACCTGTTGCAGTAAACAAGGATAAAAAAGATACAAATCCTGTAACTGGAACAAGAGCTGCAAGACCACAAAAACCTGTAACTTGGTACTAATATGGCTTGGTTTGGACTAGCAAAAATAGCACTTCAAGCGGGAAGTAAGATATATTCTAATCGTCAACGTACGAAAATGGCGATGTCTGACGCCCAGCTCCTCCATGCCGAGCGTATGGCTCGCGGCGAGGAATCTTACCAAGGCAAACTTTTAGAAGCTCGGCAAAACGACTACAAGGACGAGATCGTTTTGGCGATACTTACGCTCCCCATCCTGGTACTTGCCTGGTCGGTCTGGACAGAGGATCCAGAGGCGATGAAGAAGATAGAAATCTTTTTTGAGTATTTCTCGAATTTGCCAAAATGGTTTACAAATTTATGGATACTTGTAGTTGCCAGCGTATTTGGTATAAAGGGAACACAAGTATTTAGAAACGGCGGAGGTAAAAAATAATGGTAAACCCAAGATGGCGGCCAACAATCGCAAATTCAAGAATTACAAGTAAAAGTAAACAAAAAGATGACAGAGTAGATGTATTTGATCTTCCAAAACCTGATCCGTACATTGGAAGATATATTGATGCTGACATTGATGGTGTTAAAGTATCAAATCCAAGTTATAAGAAATATTATAAAGGAATGGTTTAATGCCAGGAAAAGAAATTAAAGGAAGAAGTAAAAGAGCAACTTATCGTCACGGTGGCAGAGTAAAAGCTGCTGATGGTCTATGGGCCAATATTCATGCTAAAAGAGCTAGAATAAAAGCTGGTAGTGGAGAAAAAATGAGATCTCCAGGATCAGCTGGTGCGCCTACTGCTAAAGCTCTTAAAGAAAGTCAAACGTGAGATTTTATTACAATTCTGGCGGTTCAACTACGCCCGCGTGGCAAAGAAAAGAAGGTCAATCACCTTCTGGTGGCTTAAATAAAGCTGGAAGAGCCAGTTATAAAAGAGAAACAGGTGGCACATTAAAAGCACCTACAAAATCTAAAACAAGTGGAAGACGTAAGGCATTTTGTGCAAGAATGAAGGGCATGAAGAAAAGATTAACATCTGCTAAAACAGCAAGAGATCCAGATTCAAGAATTAATAAAGCACTGAGAAAGTGGGCTTGTTAGTGGATCCTTTAGCGATCGTATCAAAATTACAAAAACTCATGAGAGATAATCTTCAGCGCGTGGGTGATGCCATGATTAGTGGTGGTGTTGACAATATGGAGAAATATCAATATATGTTAGGACAGGCACGTACATATCAGTACATGCTTCAGGAAATCTCTAACCTGCTAAAAGCTAAGGAGCAAAAAGATGAAAAAGGAAACGTTATCGACCTCGGAAAAGGAAGTCCCAAAGCATAGAAATGCGTTGGAAGAAAAATATCAAAACACCCAAGAAAAAGAACCTTTAAATCCCGAAAATATCAAAGAACAAGTTTCACAACTCCCTGAGCCTAGTGGCTGGAGACTTTTAGTTTTGCCCTTTACACCAAAGGAGAAGACTAAAGGTGGAATTTTAATCGCACAAGAATCTTTAGACAAATTACGAGTTGCAACAAATTGCGGCTATGTTTTAAAGATGGGACCCCTTGCTTATGCTGATCGTGAAAAATTTACCACAGGTCCGTGGTGCAAGAAGGGGGATTGGATAATCTTTGCTCGTTATGCAGGATCAAGATTACCAATAGAAGGCGGAGAAGTCCGTTTGTTAAATGACGATGAGGTTCTGGGTACGATCAAAGATCCAGGATCCGTGCTGCATCATATATAAACATAGGAGGAACTATGCCAGACGAAGAAGTAAAAAAAGAGGACGTTAAACAGGAAGACGTCAAAAAAGAAGAAGAGAAAACTGTCGATATTGATACATCGGGACCCGATGTCGATATAAAACTTCCAGAGGAAACGAAGGAAGAAGTCGAAGTCAAAGAAGAAGTTAAAGAAGAAACAAAAGAAGAGGTCCAAGAACCACGAACCACGGAACAAGAACCAGAAGTCAAGGCAGAAGAAAAACCAAAAGAAGAGCCAAAGGACGAGAAAAAAGAAGAATTAGAAGAGTATAGTCAAGGTGTTCAAAAACGAATCGCGAAACTAACAAAAAAATGGCGTGAAGCAGAGCGACAAAAAGAAGCCGCTTTAGATTATGCCAAAGGGGTTCAAGCAGAACATTCTCAAATGAAAACGAAGCTTTCACGATTAGAGCCAAACTATGTTACAGCAATTGAAAATAAAATTAACTCTGGTTTGCAAGCAGCTCAAGCAAAATTAACAAGAGCAAGAGAAGCCGGCGACATTAATTCTGAAGTTGAAGCATCGAAAGAAATTGCAAGACTCGGTGTTGAAGAAGCTAGAGTTAGTACTTTAAAAAGCAAATTATCTGAGACGAAGGAAAAAGAAGTTAAAACACCTTCTTTAGATGAAGCGCTTAAAACTCCACCAGCCGATCCAAAAGCCGAAGCATGGGCTGAAAAGAACGATTGGTTCGGAAAAGACAGCGCTATGACGTATACGGCTTTTGATTATCATAAGAAACTAACTGAGGACGAAGGGTTTGACCCTAAATCCGACGAATATTATGCTGAGATAGACAAGCGAATGCGTCTTGACTTTCCGCATAAGTTTGGTAATACTAAGTCTCAGGAATCGACTAAACCGACACAAACAGTAGCGTCAGCGACGCGCAGTGTACGACCTAGTCGCAATACTGTGAGACTCACATCATCACAAGTAGCAATCGCTAAAAAATTAGGTGTGCCACTTGAAGAATATGCGAAACAACTAAAAATCACGAAGGAGGCATAAGCATATGAAAAAAGACGACATAAAAACTTCCCGTGCGAGCCAAACTAGGGCTAAAACAGAGAAACCCAAAGTATGGACTCCACCATCATCTTTAGATGCACCCCCTGCACCAGATGGGTTCCATCACAGATGGATAAGAGCCGAGTCAATGGGCTTTGATGATACAAAGAACATGGCCGGTAAATTAAGATCAGGATACGAGCTCGTAAGAGCTGATGAATATCCAGGATCGAATTATCCAGTGATGAATGAAGGAAAATACAAGGGGATCATCGGAGTTGGCGGCCTTTTGCTGGCAAGGATACCGGTTGAGATTGTTAAATCGCGCGACGAGTATTTTAATAAAATAACTCAAGATAAAGACACAGCGGTTGAACAAGATCTCATGAAGGAACAGCACCCAAGTATGCCGATCAATGCTGAGAGGCAGACTCGTGTAACCTTCGGTGGAACTAAGAAAAGTTAATTTATTAGCGATTCCTAATCCAACGAAATTTTATTAACCGTTTACAGAGCAATCTGTAAACTACGGAGAAAACTTATGGCAAACCAAGACGCGCCTTTTGGTCTACGACCAATTGGCAAAGTTGGCAGTAACAGAGATGCCCAAGGTCTATCAGAATACGAAATCGCAGCTTGCGCTTCCGCAATTTACCAAAATGATGTTGTAAAAGCATCAGGAGCTGGTATTGCAATAGCAGCAGTTACAGATAACGGAAAACTGTTAGGTTCTATTCAGGGTGTTTTCTTTACTGACGCAACGACGTCGAAACCTACTTTTGCGAATAACTTAAAAGCAAGTAATTCTGCAACAGATATTAAAGGGTTTATACATGATGATCCATTTCAGTTATATGAAGTACAATCCGATGCATCTGGAGCAACAGCTCAAGGTGATATTGGAGCGAATGCTGACTTTGCCGTTGCGGCAGGTGCAGCACCTCACTACATATCTAAAACTGAACTAACGGATACTCAGTCGACGACTACAGCGAATCTTCGTATTATGAATGTTTCTGATGACCCAGACAATAGCGACTTAACGTCTGCTAATTGTAATTTTAAAGTGATCATCATCGAACACTTCTTAACAACTACAACTGGAGTATAACTTATGGCTATATCACGAGGACAACTAGTTAAAGAACTAGAACCTGGCCTAAATGCTTTATTTGGGTTGGAATACAAGAACTACGCTAACGAGCACGCAGAAATATTTGACACTGAAAATTCAGACAGAGCTTTTGAAGAAGAAGTAATGTTATCTGGATTTGCAAATGCTCAAGTAAAAGCAGAAGGACAAGGAGTTGTTTTTGACAGCGCTAACGAAACCTTCACTGCTCGTTATACACACGAAACAATTGCTTTAGCGTTCGCGATCACTGAAGAAGCGATCGAGGACAATTTGTATGACAGAATTTCATCTCGTTATACAAAAGCATTAGCTAGATCTATGGCTAACGCTAAACAAGTTAAAGCAGCTAACGTGCTAAACAGAGCGTTCAACAGCTCATACCTAGGCGGTGACAGTAAGGAACTTTGTGCAACTGACCATGCTATTGTAGCAGGAACAGAGCAGAATGAACTTACAACTGCAGCAGACTTAAACGAAACTTCATTAGAGCAAGCATTGATTGACATTGCTGCGCTAACTGATGAACGTGGTTTAAAAATTGCAGCTAGAGGAATGAAAGCAATCGTTCCTTCTGCGCTTCAATTTACTGTTGAGAGATTGATGAAATCTCCAGGTAGAGTAGGAACAGCTGATAATGACATCAACGCAGTGAAAAATATGGGGATGGTTCCTCAAGGTTATGTAGTTAATCATTACTTAACAGACACTGATGCTTGGTTCATTAAAACAGATGTGCCTAATGGACTAAAACACTTTGTTAGAGCACCAATCAAAACTGCTATGGAAGGCGATTTTGATACTGGAAACGTTAGATACAAAGCTAGAGAAAGATACAGCTTCGGCTGGTCTGACTGGCGTGGTATCTTCGGATCACCAGGTGCGTAATAAAAAATAAATTAATGAGGCGGAACACAATTCCGCCTCATTTAGACTATAAAGTAAGAAATTACCTATGAAAAACTTCAGAATTCAAATCCGATATTGTGGCTATACAGCTGACTTTAATGTTCAGTGTAGAGACACTCCTCAAGATATCGAAAATTCAATCCTTGACAAACTGGGAAAAGATGAGGTAAAGTTCGAAAAAAATGGATTTACCAGCAAGACTGGTAAGTGGATTACCTATGAGGAGGTTAACCATGATCGAGGACCTATACAAACAGAAGAAGTCCTTGGAGTTAAGTTGGGAGCAAGAGCATCTTAAATCAGGTAGATATAATCTGAATATGATTACAATTGATCATAAAATTAAAGAGATTATAACTCAGATCAAGTTAGAAGAAGCTCGTTTAGAAGATCTTAGAAATAAGATTTCTGAAGTACGCCCTGAAGTTTCAGTAGCTACTTAATAAAAGCTACATCCCGAAAACATACTTTTCACTACAAGATACCTTGCGCTCTATTCAAAAAAGAGCTATAGATTAATCAGTATACAATTATTTAAGAATGCTGACGAGTATACTCGACGGCCTAGAGACAGCATTCACACAAACTAGGAGGATTAAATTATGGCAAATACAACATTTAGCGGTCCGGTTCG
>VTLG01002883.1_pt1 | contig 16063 bp, 22 predicted proteins | sample 4694571 | NCBI WGS metagenome assembly VTLG01 (sample SAMN12604809, study PRJNA352737) | marine metagenome | biome: ENVO:00000447; feature: ENVO:00000209|ENVO:00000569|ENVO:01000036; material: ENVO:00002151; isolation source: viral sequences binned using virsorter ...
AATGGTATTGCTTTAGTCATTGTGTTTCCTCTCGTATATTTCTTTTTCTAATATTAGTAAGCCTAGTTCTTCTGCTAAATCAATCAATTCTTCTTGTGTCTTTTGACCAAACTTTAAACGTAATTGATAATCTTTAATGTTAATCAATTTTATTATTCCCCCAAGTAAATCGTTCAAGTGTTTTATACTTAAGTGTCCGTATGATTCTTTAATATCCTTCAATAGGTCACTAGTATCAAAGCTACGTGATGGATAGTTATGTATTGTCATTGTGTTTCCCCTTTGTAGTCCATCTACGAAACGTAGATGGCGTTGTTGTTGGTCGTGTGTAATCCTTTTCGATTGTATATACTAATGTATCACAGATATAAGTTAAGGTCAATAGCTTTACTCATCATAAAATCTATCGGGGAATCATCATGGTAACAGAAGAATGATTAGTCTGGGTTGTCTTAAGTGTATGTTTTCTGCGTGTATGGCTACATCATAGACATAAAGAAGGTGATAAACTACGGAGTGCTCATGAAACACTGCCGAACTCATCGAATATAGGTATATATGTGGAGTTCTTCCGTATGCTCTCGTTTTAAGAGCCATCTACGAAACGTAGATGGACTTTATATTAGGGATTGATTGTCTTTTTTGGATAAAAAATTCGTGTTCACCGAACAGGGGAGTCGGAGTCGGGGTGCACCGAACCTAAAGATTTAAGATAATTAAAAAAAATAAAAAAGAAAAGGGAGCCGAAGCTCCCCAGCCTTTATACTAAGTAGGTATAAGCGTGAAAGATAATTGCAGCAGCCATAAAATGAGTTAAGATTGATGCAATAATATATTTTTTAGATACGACTATTTCATCGGCATGTACTATACGATAATAACTATTAAATTTTAATTTACTCATAATTAATCTCCTTAAAGTTTGAGGAGGGATGTTAGGTCCCTCCTCCATTAGATTAGAAGTTATTTAGAGTTAACTTCCTCTTTAACTTCCTCAACATCCCAGTTATTAATCCATTCCTTATAGGCTTGGAATAATTCAGGATACTTTGCATACAACTTCTCCGTTTTATTTCGGTGAGATGTATCTTGCTCTTTAGGAGTCTTGGCTTTATTAGCCTGAGTCTCCCTCAGAACAGTTTCGCCAGTGTTCTTAAACTGAGCACTAACGGTTCGAGCTGACTCTAGATTGTTAACTTTACAATCTTTCATCGCATGTATTATCTGCGTTGCAGTAGCTCCTGGCTTAGAGATAGTCTCAAGCCATGGACTATACAAAATAGCAGATATTTTATGTAGCTTGCCCGTTGTCGTAAAGAACGTAGAATGGTTCGCCAAAGCAATCCTATTTAAGGACCCCTTTAACTCCCTCAATTCTTTATCCTCAACGTTGTTGACGGTAAAGATAGCTTCTGGAAAGAATTTCCTTAAGTTAACTTTGCCATTAGCAATAAATTCCAAATCTTGGTTATAATAAGTAACCTCAGCTTTGGTATGTTTACGCATATTAGAGGTCATCCCTTGCCAATATTGCGTAGCTGGAAAGTCGTACTTATTGACCTTCACAGTCTTATCGGTAATTATACCATCACTCATATATTTTCTCCTTAAAGTTATGAGTTATTGAAAATGATTTGCTTAATTTTTTAACTACAAGCTACAAGTTTTAACGCTTGCGCACTTGGGGAGGGGACTCCTTGCTTTTATCCATCAACTTTGTGGAACCACATAACAGCGTACCATTATGTGGAAGCTCGGCTCTAGTTATATTTGCCTAGACTGTTGATATTAGGCTTATGGCTACAACTCACTACCATTAACAAATCATGTTATAAATTTCGCATATAAAAATAACATTGTCAATATAGGTTCAAAAAGCCTAGGGTTTGAGCCATTTTTTAAAGGTCTTTTTTAAAGGTATCCGTTTAATTTGTACAGGTGCTTCGTTTTATACTATAAGCAGGGGCAGGGGGAAAAAGAGGGGTATGGCGTTGTATATATATATATGGGGGTGGCACATATAGAGCAAAATAACAGGGTCAAAAAAATAATAAAAATAATGCTTGCATTTTAACGGGGAGTTATGTATAATATATATAATATATATATAATAACAATGTTAACTAAAGACTTTAATATGGTTTATATTATTATTACAACACTACAATACTACAATTTAACAATGTAAAGGTACTAATAACTTTGGAAACTATAGAGACTACTAATACTATTCCTTATGTAGACCTATATAATCACCTACATTTAAAAATTCAACAAGATTCTAAGACAGATTTCCTAACATTTGTTCGTAAGATGGCTCCAACACTTGTCTCTGATTGGAAAATGGGTCGCCATATTGAAGTAATTAGTGAAAAATTACGACAATTAGAGGGTGGAGAGATAAAAAGGCTAATGGTGTTTCTTCCACCACGTTCCTCAAAGTCTGTAATCTGTTCTAAATTGTTTCCTGCCTGGTATATTGGTCGCAATCCAGAGCATGAAATCCTTACTGTGTCTCATAGTGACCAATTATCCAGTGATTTTGGTCGGTCTGTAAGAGATATTGTAGATGGAGAACCTTTTCAAGACATATTTAAAGGAGTAACACTACGAACTGATGTCCGAGCAGCAGGAAAATGGAAAACAAATCAGGGTGGAACCTATTATGCTGCTGGTGTTCGCAGTCAAATAGCTGGTCGTGGTGCTCATATAGCAATATTAGACGATGTTATGTCGGAAGAGGACTCTTATTCGGAAGCTGGTCGCAGATATGTAAAAGAATGGTACCCTGCAGGGCTACGAACACGTATTATGCCCAATGGTTCCATACTTATTATTAATACACGCTACCATTATGATGATTTATGTGGTTGGTTACTAAAACAACAGGATGAATACGCTATTGCTCCTTGGGAAGTTATTAGAATACCTGCATGGCTGGATGAAGAAGCTGCTGAGTTGCTGCAATTACCTGTAGATTCCTCTTATTTTCCTGAATGGAAGCCTAAAGAAGTGTTAGAGGTAGACGAACAGGAAATACGAGCATCTAATGGTGCAAGATACTGGAACGCTCTTTATATGCAGGACCCTACTCCTGATGAAGGGGGTTTAATAAAGAAAGATTGGATACAATGGTGGGAAGAAGAGGCTCCTCCTCCATGTGACTTTATTATACAAACCTATGATACAGCATTTTCTACAAGAACTACAGCAGATTTTAGTGTAATACAAACATGGGGGATTTTTTCTAGTTATGAAGAAGATGAACGTGGATATGAAAGCTTTCATTCTAATTTAATTTTATTGGGGAATATGAAAGGTAGATTTGAGTATCCAGAGTTAAGACGTATTGCACAACAATTATATTATGAACATAAACCTGATGTTTGTATGATAGAAAAGAAAGCATCGGGTCAGTCACTCATACAGGATATGCGTAGAGCAGGTTTACCAGTTCTGGAATATACACCAGACAGAGATAAAGTAGCACGAGTGTATGCAGCATCACCCATGTTAGAAGCAGGTCGGGTATGGATTCCTAAAAATAAAAAATGGTCGGATGATTTACTACAAGAAATGTTACGCTTTCCAAATGCTGCTCATGATGACCAGGTAGATGCAATGACAATGGCAATACATTACATGAAAGAGTCTTGGCACTTACTACATCCTGAAGACCCTGATTGGGAAGATGAACCTAAAAAGAAAAGGGTTGCATATTGGCGTGTATAATGTTATAATTATGTTTTAAAGGGGAACCATATGTTTTTACAAGTAATTAGAGGGATATAATAATGGCAACAGAAAAAAATCCATTTGATGCAATACCACAAGAAGTATCAAATGTAATTACACTTCCAGAAAAAATACAGGAAACAGAAGCAACCTTTGAGGTTGAACCTGATGGAGGAGTAACAGTAGATTTTACAGAACAAACAGTAGAGATGGAAGCCGAAGAAGATATTAAAGAATGGTATGGTAATTTAGTTGAAGAAATAAATGAAGAAGATTTACAAGAAATATCTTCTACTGTTATTGATAGTTACACAGCAGATAAAGATTCCAGAGCTGAATGGGAATCTATGTTTGAAAGAGGATTTGATTTACTTGGATTAAAGATAGAAGATGCAGCAGAACCGTTTGAAGGTGCTTGTACTGCTGTCCATCCTATGTTAATTGAATCTGCTGTTAAATTTCAATCCAAAGCAATACAAGAATTATTTCCTTCCAGTGGTCCTGTTAAAGCACAGATTTTAGGTAAACAAAGTGTAGAACGAGAACAACAGGCAAATAGAGTTCAAAACTTTATGAACTATCAGGTAACAGAACAGATGCCTGAATACTTTGACGAATCCGAAAGAATGTTATTTCACTTACCATTAATAGGTTCGGCATTTAAAAAAGTATATTACGATGCAAATTTAAAAAGACCTGTATCTGAATTTGTTCCTATAGACCAGTTTTATGTTTCTTATTATGCAAGTAATCTACGAAAAGCAGAACGGTATACACATGTTATATATCGTAGTCCTGTAGATTTAGCAAGAGATATGCGTTCTGGTATTTATTCTGATATAGAGTTACCAGACGCTACTACTCCAAATGCTACTTCTTTTTCTTCTAAAATGGATACTATATTAGGATTATCTCCTACAGAAGATAGTGATGCACAATATACATTACTGGAACAGCATTGTTATTTAGAAATTGAAGAAGACTTTGCTCTTCCCTATATTATTACAGTAGAAGAACAGTCCAGAGAAATTTTAAGTATTCGTAGAAATTATAAAAAAGAAGATAAAAACCAAGAAAAGATTTCCCATTTTGTTCATTACAGGTTTGTACCTGGTTTTGGATTCTATGGGTTTGGCTTGATGCACTTTCTAGGCAACCTTACAATGACTGCCACAGCAGCCATGCGTAGTTTAGTGGATGCAGGTCAATTTGCAAACCTACCAGGAGGTTTTAAAGCAAAAGGTGTAAGACTTGTTGGAGACAATGAACCAATAAGTCCTGGTGAATTTAAAGAAATAGAAGCTACTGGTGTAGATTTAAGTAAGGCTATTATTCCTCTCCCCTATAAAGAGCCTTCTTCTACCCTCTTTCAAATGCTAGGGTTTATTACAGCAGCAGGTCAGAAGTTTGCCGACAGTACAGAACAAATTGTTGCTGATGGAGCAAACTATGGTCCTGTTGGAACAACGATGGCATTGTTAGAAGCTTCTAGTAAATTCTTTTCATCTATTCATAAACGATTACACAAATCACAGAAAGATGAATTTAAAATTCTATCCAGAATAAATTATGAATACTTACCCTCTGAGTATCCATATGAAGTACCGTTTGCAGACAGAAATGTGTTTAAGAATGATTTTGATGGAAGAGTTGATGTTATCCCTGTCTCTGACCCTAATATTCCTTCTAATGCACATAGGATGATGATTGCTCAAATGGCTCTCCAAATGGCACAACAATCCCCTCCTGGTATGTTTAATATTGAAGCATTAAATAGAACCATTTTAAGTTCTGCTAATATGCCTAACTTAGAAGAGATACTGCCTCCTAAAAAAGAACCTCAACCAATGGACCCAGTATCTGATATTATGGCTGCAACAAAAGGAATACCAATAGCTGCCTTTCCTGGACAGAACCATGATGCTCATATTCAAACAAAGATGGCATACTTACAAGACCCAATGAATGGTGCCAATCCTATTATGCAAAGAATTAAACCAATATTAGAAGCAAATATACAAGAACATTCCGTAATGAAGTATCAAGAACAAATTAGTGGTGTAACTCGAATGGCAGGACAACAAGACCCACAAGCTGTAGAAATGGCAATGGCACAGGCAGCACAGCAAGTATTAAATGCAAATCAAGCAATGGGTATGGCTCAGTCTCCAGAACAACAAATGGTTGCATTAGAACAAACTAAAGTAGAATTAGAAAAAGAAAAATTAAAAATGGATTCAGCTAAAAATTCTGCTGATGCTGCTCTAGAATCTCAAAAACTAGAATTAGAAGAAATGAAGTTATTAAAAGATTCAGCAGTAGAAGGTCAAACAGCAACAATGAAAAAACAAAAAGCTGATTTAGATAGAGCAAGTAAAGAAACTATGAAACAACTTGACTTACTAACAAAAACAGTAATAGCAGAACAACGAGCAGAAATAGATTTAGAAAAAATACGTATGGATGCTTTAAAGAAAGTAACTGAATTAAAAAATATAGATGATAGAACAAGGTCTTTAAAATTACTTGATTTTATGACTAATGCAATTAAAGAAGAAATGAAAGGAAAAGAAGATGCCAATAGGGAACAAAGCATACAAGAATGATGTTAAAGGTATAACAAATGGTAAACCCTTCCATGTACAAAATAAAGATGGAGGAGCTTACGGAGATTATACAAAAAAATCTGATGCTGATGGTGGAACAGGAGCTAGTGCTATACGAGGTGTGTTAAATAAAATTGATGCAAAAGCATGGAAGTATCCTTCACCTACTACAGGGAAACGATAATTATAAATAAAAAGTTAATAGTATTAGATAATGTAATACTTCCAACGCAAGCTGATTTTATAGAAAGTTCTATGATTAGTGTTGAGAAAAATCAATTATCTAGGATTGCTTGGTACTTTGGAGATTCTGTAGTTGATTTAAAATGTGAAGAAAAGGATACGCCAAAAAAATATCAGTATATGTTTGTACATCAGTTTTTTGATTCTAATTGTGGTATTGCTACGAACCAAGAAAACTGGAACCTTATTCAACCATTGCGAGATAAATTAGATGCAGGAAGTTATTTTCGTATAAAAGCTAATTTATATCCTGCTGTGGAAAAAGTATACACACATGGGTTTCATATAGATTTACCTTATTCTAATATATTAAGTGCTATTTACTTTGTAAATTCTAATGATGGATATACATACTTTCAAGGAGATGAATTAATACAAGTGGAAAGTGTTAAGAATAGATTGGTTATTTTTCCAAATGGTTTGTTACATTCAGGAACAACATGCACAGATACAAAAGCAAGAGTAGTAATAAACTTTAATTATATCTGTAGTCTTGACCATCCACATTATAAACATTATTTTAATTAATCTAGGGATATTTTTTGCTTATCGACTGACCTAGCAGACAAGCCAAGACGATAAGTGTAATTTTTTCTAAAGGAGGAAATTATGGCAAACTCAACTTTTTCAGGACCAGTCCGTTCCGAGGGTGGTTTTGAACAAATTAGTATAAACTCTACTACTGGAGCTGTTACTACAAATTTTGATATTGATACTAGTGGTAATATAGATGCAGGAAGTGGTAATATTGCTTCTACTGGAGCATTAACTATAAAACAAAAAATAGATAACTCTACTTTCAATACTGGAAGTGCTGTTACAGATACATTAACTGCAGCAGAATCTGGAACTTTATTTACAATAAATGGAACTGGTGATATTGTAGTTAATATGCCAGCATTAAGTACAGATAATCCTGGAATTTGGTATGAATTTATTGTAACTACTGTAGTTGGTGGTAGTACAACAGTTACTTTTGTATTACCAGGTTCAGCAGTTTCTAATTTTTATGGAATGTTACAACTTGAAAGTGGAACTGCAGCTAATCCTGTTGGTGATGAAGCAGGTGATACTTTAACTTTACCTAATTCAACACAAATTAATGCTAGAGTTAAACTTACTTGTGTGACTGATGATGGTACTAATTCTGTATGGAAAGCTGAAACAGTATCTACACCAATCGCAACGATTGCTTAATAATTAATAACCTTATTGGGTGGTATCTCTATATCACCCAATATACTTATAAGGAATAAGATGGATATATATAATGAAGTTCTTCAAAAAATTGATGAAGAACTTAATTTATTAAGAATAAATATAGCAAATGGACAAGCAGATAACTTTGCTAATTATAAACAATTTGTTGGTCGTATTCAAGGTATTGAATGGTCCAAAGAAGTAATTACATCAATTATGAAAAAAATATATGAAGGAGAAGAAGAATAATGCAAACAGTAGCTATGGAAAAGGCTATCAAAAATGATATGTGGGTATCTAATGAAGATGTACCCTTACCAAAAGTTTTACCAGAACTACCAGGTTTTAATATATTAGTAAGACCTGTTTCTATTAAATCACAAACAAAGGGTGGAATATTTATTCCAGATTCAACTAAAGATGATATGGCATACCTTACAACAGTAGGAGAAGTAGTTGTTTTAGGGGATGTAGCCTATCAAGATAAAGAAAAATTTCCGAAAGGACCTTGGTGTACAGTAGGAGATTATGTATGTTATGGTAAACATTCTGGTCAGAAAATACAATATAAAGGACTTAAATTTATATTATTATATGATGACCAGGTAATAATGAAAGTAGAAAATCCAAAGACATTAGACCCTACTTTTAATCTATCTAAACATTAGGGCTTGTATAGTTTTAATTAGTATAGTATAATTGTAATTAAACGTGAATCCGTTTGTGTCGTAAACAACGAAAGGAAATAAAATGGCAGAAGAAGAATGGTCTGAAGTAGATACAGAAAATAAACAAGAAGAAAAAGATAAAGTAGAATATGAAGTAGAAGGAGAAGAAAAGGAAGAGGTTAAAGAAGAACCTAAAGAAGAGATTAAAAAAGAAGTTAAAGAACAAAAAGAAGAAGAACCAAAAAAAGTAGAAGCTCCTGAGTTAGAAGGAGTAGAAACAAAAGGTGCTCAAAAACGAATACGACAATTAGTTAGGCAACGAAAAGAAAAAGAAGAACAGGTTGCTCAACTAATTAGACAAAATGAAGATTTAGCTAATAGAGTTAAAAAACAAGAAGAAGATTTTTATAGATTAGGTCAACTAAATTTAAATGCTAATGAAAAACAAATCACTGATAAATTAGAATTAGCACGAGTAACCTATGCAACAGCACACGAAGAAGGTAACTCAGAAAAAATATTAAAAGCTCAAGAAGCATTAAATGAAGCTCAAGTTGATTTAAAAAATATACAGGCAACCAAAGAAAATTTTAAACAACCAGAAAAAGCACAAGCACAACAAAATATTCAACAGCCACAACCTACACCTGACCCTCGTGCAGAAGAATGGGCAACAAATAACGAATGGTTTGGACAAGATAGAGTATTAACTGCAAGTGCTTTAGCTATTGATACAGATTTAAAAGAAGAAGGATATGACCCTACCCAACCTGAATTTTATAAAGAAATTGATAAAAGATTGCATGAAAATTTTCCGAACAAATTTGGAAAAGATAAAGAAACTCGTTTGCAGGAAACGTCAAAACCTGCCCAAGTAGTAGCAGGAGCTTCACGTAGCTCTCCTGCTTCCAATAAAAATAAAGTAAAGCTATCGAAAGAAGATGTTAGGCTTGCTAATAAATGGAATATACCACTGGAACAATATGCTCAAGAAAAGCTTAAATCAGAACAAGCTGAAGGAGAGTATACAACAATTAATATGCAGCGTGGAGGAAAATAATGACACGATTAAATAGAACACGTAGTTCAGAACTCAGAGAAAATAATACTAAAGAAACAACAGAATACGTTTTTGAAGAACAAGATAATCTTCACATTCCTGAAGAAGTAATAACACGTTTCAGTAACGAAGGTATGACTCTTGGATGGTTAAGAATAACTCTTAAAGGACAAGAAGACTACAAATATATTGGTAAAAAAATACAGGAAGGTTGGAAGTTTGTTGGAAAAGAAGAAGTACCTGAGATGGAACAAACATCTATCGTGAGAGATGAAGGAAGATATTCTGGAGCAGTCTGTCGTGGAGACATTGCGTTAGGTAAAATACCTACCAAATTATTCCAAAGTAGAAATGAGTTTTATAGAAAAAAATCTGACCAATTAATGGATGCAGTTAATAGTCAATTAATGAGAGGAAATAATTCTCGTATGCCCATTTCTAATACAAGTAAATCAACCGTAACAAAAGGAAGACAACCTACTTTTCAAAAGTAAGGCTTCCTTATAATAAAGGAGAATTAGACTATGGCAAGTAATAATGCCCCACGAGGATTAGTCCTCGCTAAGAAAAATGGTGATGGTTCTAACTCTACTGGTATACGTACTATTGATTTGAATCCCTGTAGTCCTTTAGTGGCTTCAGCATTAATTCCTTCAGATATATTTACAGGTGACCCTATTTTGATTGAGTCGTTAGGAACTATTAAACCTAATCCTGCAAATGTTACAGTTAAAAGTGCAGGAGTTTGTCAAGGATTTAATTACGTAAATTCTAGTGGAGAACAAAAGTTCGCAAGAAGTTGGACTGGAGGAACTACAGCCACAGACGTTAAAGTTCATATTGCAAGTGACCCTGACCAAACATATTTTATACAAATGGATGGTGTGGTAACTGCTGCAGATGGTATGGGTGTTGGAGTTTGGAACACACCTTGGATTTTAGGTACTGGAAGTCATAAGACTGGACAAAGTGCTTATGTCGGAGATGCAGATGGTAATGTAGTAACACCAGCTCATATGAGAGTTATACGAAGAGCACCTTGGGATACAGGTACTAGCTCATCAGTAGGTGAGACAGATTCTTATCCTTGGTATGAAGTTAGAATTAACTCACATATGGATAATTATATAACATGTACTGTTTCAGATGCATAGGAAAGGAGAATAGATTATGGCTATAAATAGAGCTAGTATTAGCAAAGAACTCCTTCCTGGACTGAACGCAGTTTTTGGAATGGAGTATGGTGAAGTTAACAATGAACATGAACCTCTATATGAAGTAGAAAATTCAGATAGAGCTTTTGAAGAAGAAGTACTTTTTACAGGTTTTGGTCAAGCTCCTGTAAAGAATGAAGGTGCTGCTGTTGTTTATGATGATGCAAGTGAAAGTTATACAGCTCGTTATACAAACGAAACTGTAGCTTTAGCTTTTGCTGTAACTGAAGAAGCAATGGAAGATAACCTTTATGATACTTTTGCTAAATTAAGAGCAAAAGGATTAGCAAGAGCAATGGCTACTACTAAACAAGTAAAAGCTGCAAAACTATTTAATGATGGTTTTTCTACAGCACAAGGAGATGGAGTAAGTTTATTTAATGCTTCACATCCAACTGTTGGTGATGGAGACCAAACGAATACAGGAACTGCAGCAGCACTTTCTGAAAGTAGTTTAGAAACTGCTATTATCCAAACTCAAAAAGTGAAAGATGATAGAGGTATTTTAATAGGTGCTAGTGGAGTATCTTTGCATATTCCTGTTGACCTTATGTTCACAGCAGATGTTATTTTAAATACACCTGGTAAACCAGCAAGTGCTGATAATGACATTAACTCTGTAAGACACTTAGGCGTTGTTCCTAACGGATACTTCGTCAATAGACGTTTTACAGATACTAATGGATGGTATATTAAAACGGATGTACCTAATAGTACAAAAATGTTTAATAGAACCCCATTACAGACGAAAATGGAACCAGATTTTGATACTGGCAATCTCAGATTCAAAGCACGAGAAAGATATTCTTTCGGTGTCTCTGACTGGAGAGGTTGGTATGGAAATCAAGGTGCTTAAACATCACTAATAATTTGGGAGGGTGCATGAGTGCTCTCCCATTTTTAGTATAAAGGAAAAAACATGGCAACAAATATTAAAACATACTATAAAGCAGGAAGTGGAGTTGTTGTTACAGTTCCTTCTCCAGATGTAACTCGCGTTATAGCAATTCATGCTGCAACTTCGGCAGCAGGTAGCTTTGATTTACAAGATTCAACAGGTGTAAGTAAAATAAAATTTTGGGTTCCTGGTAGTGCAACAGCAGATATTTATATAGGAGAACTAGGTATACGTTTTGATGGTACAGTAACTGCATCAATGCCAGCAAATGCTGCAAGTTTAACTTTAATAGTAGGATAATTATATGCCTAATTATTCGTATTTAAAAACAGATATAATAAATACAATAGAAAATGATTCAACAGAATTTGAAACACAAATTTCTTATATTGTGGAAAAAGCTGAAGATAGATTAATAAAAGAATTAGATGACCCTGGTTTAGATTCTTTTGCTTCTGTAGCATTTACTGCGTCTAATCCAACGGTAAGCCTTCCTGATGGAACTCTTGTTGTTCGTAATGTAAATTATAAAACAAGTGCTTCTACAACAACAACTCCTGCCAATGTAAAAATAAGTTTATTACAAAGAACCTATGAATATGCAATAGATTATTGGGGATATGTCAGTGCATCTACAGGTGTTCCACGATATTATGCACGTAAAAATAATACTTCTATTTATATTGTTCCTACTCCTGTATCAACAGTAGCAGGTGAAATACAATATACAAAAAGACCTTTAGCATTAGCAAGTGCTACGGATACAAGTGCTACTATTTCTAATTATTTTAGTGAATTTTGTTATAATGCTTTATTTGCTGCTTGTATGATAGAAGCTAATTATTTTATAAAAGATTTAAATAGTGTTGCTACATGGGAAGCAAAGTATAAAAATTCTGTAGATGGTTTACGTAACCAAGCTAGAAGAATGAGACAAGATGATATGGGTATTGCAGCAAGTCCTGCAGGTGGTCCTAATCCTGTTATACAAGGAACTAATTAAGAGTGGATGATATAGATATACCTAATATTTCATCTATAGAAAAACCAGCACAATATGCAGAAGCAAAAGCATATAAACCTAAAAATAAGAAAGTAAATAGAAATAAATGGAAATCAAAAAAAACTTCAATACCTAAAGGTGGTGGTGGTAGAAGATATTTAAGTAAGGGAAATTATGAATAATGGCTATAAATAGAAGTGCTATACAAAAAGAATTAAAAGCATTTAAACAAGGTAATCCTAGAGTTAAAAGTAGAAAACAAGCTATAGCAATAGCAATTAATAAAGATAAAAAAAAGAATAGAAGGATAAAAAGATATGGCTAGTAGAAATGCAAAAGATATATTAATAAAAACACCTGCAAATTTAGAATCTATTAATGGTAAACCTACAGGACAAGGTTATGGAGCAGCTCGTAAAGGACCACAGGTTCATGGAAAAATAGAAGCTGTAGTCGATGAGGAATATCCTCAAGGTAAATCATTTTCAACAAAACTAAAAGAAGTTCCTAATTGTGGAGTAAAATAATTGGCAACTTCAGGTTCATATGATTTTAATTTAGATATAGACCAAGTAATTCAAGAAGCTTCTGAATTAATAGGTGGTGAAGAAACACTTGGGCATACACCTCAATCTGCTCGTAGGTCAATAAATTTATTATTGAATGACTGGCAGAATAGAGGTGTTTTATTATGGTCTACCTTTACTACAGCAGTAACAGTTTCAGCAAGTGTAACAACATATGATTTATCTGATTCTGTTACCGATGCTTTAATAGTAACGGTTAAGACAAGTGCAGGAGGAGCAGAAACACAGTTAACTAGAATTTCATATGAAGAATATAATGTTATACCTAATAAAACACAGACAGGTAGAGCTACACAATATGCAGTTAAACGTAATATAAATAATCCTACAATTCATTTATATCCTGTTCCTAGTAATTCATCCGATATTTTAACAGTAGAAGGAATACGTCAACTAGAAGATGTAAATAAATCTGCAGGACAAAATGCAGATATTCCTAAAAGATTTCTACCTTGTTTAACATATGGTCTTGCTTATCATTTAGCACAAAAAAGACCTGGAATACCTGAGACACGAATAGCAATGTTAAAAACAGATTATGAAGCAACGCTACAAAGAGCGATGGAAGAAGATAAAGAACGAGCAAGTATTTATTTTAAACCTAAATTAGGATATGTCTAATGGCAACGAATAGAAATGCTAGAGCTATGTGTGATATATGTAGTTTTGTATTTCCTATGAAAGTAATGAAATTAAATAGTTATGGATTATTAGTATGTCCTCAAGATTATGAAGGAAGATATGATTTAAAAAATCATCCTCAAAATAAAACACCTAATGTTAGAGATGATGCAAGAGTACAAAATGCTAGACCTGATACAGGTGGAAGAAATTTAGATTGGGAAGACGTTGATAATCACTGGCAAGATGTAGTAACAGTTTGGAGTAACGTATGACTGAATTAACAAATAAAAGAGTAAAAGATACTTATAAACAATTATTAAAAATAGGTGTGTCTGCTAATGTAGGTGTTAGTACTACTCTAACTGCTGTACAAACAGGTGATGGACAAGCAACAGCTATTAAAATATCTAAAGATGCTATGCAAGTTAATGGTCCTTTAGGTATAACTACTAGTGTATGTGTATCTGGAGAATTACGTGTAACAGGAGATGTATGTGCTTCTGCTTATTATGGTTCAGGTAGACATCTTACTAGTGTAAGTCCTAGTGGAGATACTTCTGTTAGTTCTTTAATTGTTACAAATACTGCTACTATTGGAGGTACATTATCCGTAGGTGGTGCAGTAAATTTATTAAGTACAGCTACTGTTAGTGGTGCAGCAGGATTTTTAGGAAGTGTTCGAGTTAGTGGTGCTACATCTTTAGAAGCAGGTTTAGTTGTAAAAGGAAAAGCTGAATTTGATGATGACGTTTGTGTTTCAGGTAATACAGCTTTAGTAGGTGATTTAACAGTTGGAGGAACAGCTACAGTTGCAGGTAATGTATCTATAGGTGGTACTTCAAATATAACAGGTAAAGCAGAATTTGAAGATGATGTTTCTGTATCAGGTGGTTTAGTAGTAGGTGGAACAGTAACTATAGCAGGAGCTAATGTACAAGCAGCAAATGCTAAAGTATGTGCATCTGCATTTTATGGTGATGGAGCAAATCTAACTAATGTTCCAGTAGCTATAACAGGTAATATATCAGTTAATAATGTTACAATAGGTGGAACTTTACATGTTGGAGGTATTACTACAGTAGTAGGCTATACACATTTTAAAGATGATGTTTCAGTAAGTGGTAATGTTCATATAGGAGGTACAACTACAATAGGAGGTGCTGTACAACTTGGTTCTACTTTAAGTGTTGCAGGAGAAACACATTTACAAGATGCAGTTAGTTTAGCCAGTACATTAGTTGTAGGTGGTAAAGCTGAATTTGACAGTGATGTTTGCGTATCTGGCAATACTATTTTAGTAGGTGATGCTACTATAGGTGGAACTTTATCTGTTGGTGGTGCTGTACATCTAGCAAGTACACTTACTGTAGTAGGTAATACTACTATAACTGGTAATTTAGGTGTAGGTGGAACATTTAGAGTATCTACCAATACTTCATTAGAAGGTATACTAGTTGTTGGAGGTAAAGCAGAGTTTGATGGTGATGTATGTGTATCTGGCGATACTATACTAGTAGGTAATGCTACTATAGGTGGTACATTAAGTGTAGGTGGAGCTGTAAATCTTGCAAGTACTTTAACAGTAGCAGGTGCTGTACAACTTGGTTCTACTTTAAGTGTTGCAGGAGAAGCACACTTACAAGATGCTGTAAGTTTAGCTAGTACACTAGTTGTTGGAGGTAAAGCAGAGTTTGATGACGATGTATGTGTAAGTGGAAACTCACAATTAGTAGGTACATTAAAAGTAACAGGTGCAACAACAATAACAGGTAATACAGGTTTCTTAGGAACTGCACGAGTATCAGGTAATACTTCATTAGAAGGACAATTACAATTAACAAAAAGTGCAGCAGCAGTTGTTTGTGCTACAGCAATTAATGGTATAACTTCTGTATCTCTAAACTTTGGAGCTTGTCAAAACTTTCGTACTTCTGTTACAGCAGGACATACATTAGCAAAACCTATAGGATGTAGAACAGGACAGACAGGAAGTATTTTCTTAACACAACAAGGTGGTAGTGGAACAATGGCATATAATGCAGACTTTAAATTTATAGGTGGAACAGACCCAACTTTATCTACAGATAATGGAGCTGTTGATAGATTAGATTATATAATAGTATCTGCTTCCAGTGATGGAGTAGGTGGAGATATTCAAATGATAATTTCACAGGCGTATGCATAATGGGTATATTTCAAAATCATTTAATGGGAGCTGCAGCAGC
>VTLG01015894.1_pt1 | contig 16063 bp, 15 predicted proteins | sample 4694571 | NCBI WGS metagenome assembly VTLG01 (sample SAMN12604809, study PRJNA352737) | marine metagenome | biome: ENVO:00000447; feature: ENVO:00000209|ENVO:00000569|ENVO:01000036; material: ENVO:00002151; isolation source: viral sequences binned using virsorter ...
GGGCAATTTAACGCAACAAATGTTATTATCTAACCAAGACCCTGATTTAGCAGCCGTGCTGCAAAAAGAGGCATCTCAGTAACACTTAAAGATCCGTGATTTAAGAGTGTTATATCTAAGTCCGTGACTTAGGCAAGTAAACCGTAATTCTTAGGAGGAAGGAATGGCTGCACCATTTCAGAATTACTCTGGCGGTGTCCTTTTAGCAGACATCGTAAAGAGAAATAATTTGGCTCGTTATGTCCAAGAGGCAATTAAAGAACGTAGCCAATTTGTAAAAAGTGGAGCTGTCGTAAGAAACAGTTTCTTAGACTCAAAGGAAGGCGGTACACGTATCCAAGTTCCTGAGTTTAACCCGGTAGCACCAACCGAAGAGGTAATGACAGGTGCGGCTAACTGGGGAACAAGTACAAACGGATACTTGACACCACAGAAGATCGGTACAGCAACACAGATTGCTTCTATCGTTCATAGAGGTTTCGCATACGCTGTAGATGACATGGCTGTCTTAGCTGCTGGCGAAGATCCTATGTTGGCTATTCGTAATCAGTTAGCTGATGCAATCAACAAGTTGAACAACGCTCGTTTGTTCTCACAACTTGCTGGTTTATTTGGTACTGCTCTTGCAGGTAACGCACTTGATGTTGCTAAAGCTGGCACTGGTGCTGCTGAAGCAAACTTCTTGACAGCTTCTACTATTGCTCAAGCCCGTAACAAATTGGGCGAGCGTGGTGAAGAGCCAGATATTTTGGTTGTTCATCCATCAGTTGCTTACTACCTATATCAGGTAGGAATGTTGACATTCTCTACCGCAGCACTTGCCGCATCTGGCGCAGTGACTTGGGGTGGCGGTGGCGTTGGCATCGGTGCTAAAGAAGTTGGTCAATTCGCTGGCTGTAAAGTCATCGTTGACGAAGCTGTTAACACTGTTGCTCCTGGTTCTTCAGGTCATCAGACTGAGTACTACTGCTATCTCCTTAAGAGTGGCACAATCATGGAAGGTGTTCAGCAAGATCTAAGGATTGAAGCTGATCGCAACATCTTAAGTAAGCAGAATGTACTTTCTGTTGACTATCACACTGCGTATCATGTAATGGGTACTAAGTGGGTAGATGCTGGCGACAACCCAACCAATGCAAACTTAGCTACTGCTAACAAGTGGGCTGCTACTTATGACATTGACTTGATTCCTGCTGTTCAGATCACAGTTAATACACCTTTGGATGTAACTAACATTTCCTGATTTATAATTAAATCACTAGGTAATGGAATAAACCCTCATCATTTATTTGGTGGGGGTTTTTTATGACGCTACAATATAGAGGAAATGTATTTTAAGGATTGTGGCTGCAACTATCGTTGCCACGTTGAAGTCTGCAACAGCTAATAGCTATGTGACTTTAGCTGAAGCAAACACTTATTTTGAAACCGTCCCAGATTCAACAACTTGGGATAATAAGACTGATGATCAAAAGAATCGAGCATTAATATCTGCTACGAGATGGATTGATAGTCTTAATTTTTATGGTGATCGTTGTGATGAAGATCAGGCATTAAAATGGCCTAGAAATAACTACGAAGTTGATAATGTAGAACTTGCTTGTACTGCAATTCCAAAAAACATTAAATATGCAGAATATGAGTTAGCTAGAGCATTAGCAAATGAGACAGATGCAATAACTGGTAACAAAGGTACTGACGGAACTTACGAAGAGGTCAAAATAGGGGACATGGAGGTTAAATACAACACTGATAGTCAGGGTGTTGGAACGATTAACAATGTTTTTGACGTTTATCCTTGGTTGCAGTCCTATCTTGGTGCTTATTGTCTTGGTGGAAGTGGCAGCTATCAAGTTCGGGTAGTTAGAGGTTAATTATGGCAGGAGCATTAGACACAGCTTTTAAATCTCTAGCTAAAAGCGTTGTTGCTGATCTTGGATCGGCTTTAGATACTACGATTACTTATTCTGTAAAGACAGAAGGAAGTTATAACGTAGCGGCAGGGAAACAATTAGAAGTTACAACAACCTATGCTGATATAAAAGTTCCTATTGAATTTATTAAATCAGAGCAGGACGGAGGAAGAGAATTAAGAGAAGCAAAGTTATATGTCACGCCTGACTTAATAGGAGATCATCAACCTACTTTTAGGGATGAGGTGACATTAAGTTATGCAGGATCAACTCATGTGGCTCAGATTCTTGAGATAGACACAAAAAGAGGTGGGCAAGTTTATTTGTTTACTTTGCTAGTGAGGTTCTAATGGCTAAAAAAGAATTTAAGAATACTAAAGAGTTACAAAAAACGATGCTGAAAGATTGGGAAGATCAATCTGAAGCTCATTTAAGTCAATTTATTAATTCTGTTGCTAGTGACTTGGTTGATGTAAGTCCTGTTGATAGTGGATTCTTTGCTTCTAGTTGGCAAGTTTCCAAAACAAGGATGCCGCCAGAGAATCAATATATTAAAGAACCGTGGAAAAAAATCAAAGAATCAAGAAGGGCAGCAAGAAGAGGTGGGGGAGAGGGTGCGCCATCTTATATTGCTCCAAGATTTAAAGTTCCGACAAAATACAAATTTAATCAACCTATCTATATTGGAAACAGAGCTGAATATACAGGAAGAGCTTTAGAGTCTAAGAACTCTCAAATTGGTGCTTACATTTTGAATGGATCGGGTACATTTACAGAAGGTCTAAGGCAAAAAGTAGATAGAATTTTTACTGATAAACGTCCTAACATAAATGTATTAGGGACAGACGTATGACACTTGTAAAAACAAGGGCAGCTTTTGAAAAAGCAGTTACAGATGCAGTAAAGGATGTCGATCCAACTGTAAAGATGGTTTATGACAACGTGGGTTACACGAGACCAGGAAAAACGGTTAAATATATAGTAATGACAGTTAATTTCGGACAAGCTACTGTTCAAAATCAAGGGGCAGCAAATTCTTTCTATGCAGGATTTGTTCAATGCAGAGTTTACGTTCCAAAGAACAAAGGCACATCTGTTTTAGCTACTGTTAGTGAGTCGGTTATTACAGGTTTAATGTCTATTAATGCTTCTGATTATGTTGATACTTATTCTTGCTCACCAAGAGTAGGTGAAATATCTGGCCCTGGAATTGTAGTTGATGATCAAGACGAATCACATTGCCTAGGTGTCATCACTTGTCAGTTTTCAGCAATCGCCTAATATAGTATTATTATCCTATTAAAGTAAGGAATTTTCTATGAGAGCCGTTGAACTCTTATCCAATAAATTTGGAGTTAGTCAGTTATACCAACATGATGTGAAAAAGGAAGGTGAAGTTGTTCTTACTATTTTTTGGCATCCATTAACAATTGCGGAAAGAGAATCTATTCAGAAAAAATCTGGTAATACAGATGATGCTAATAATTTCGCTTTATCTTTGATGATTCAAAAAGCATTAGATGAGAAAGGGAAAAGGTTATTTGCTGATGGAGATAGAGCAACTCTTCGTAGAGAAGTAGAGGCTGCTGTTTTACAAGAGATACAATTAGCAATGCTTGAATCTGGATCGAATAAGGAGGTAGACGAAGCTGAAGCTGATTTGAAAAGCGAATAAGGAGTGGATTTTTTTATTCTCGTTAGCAAAAGAATTAGGTAAAACCGTTAGGGAGTTAACGAGAGAATTAACAAGAGAAGAAATGATAGGTTGGGTTGCTTTTTTTAAGATTCAGAATGATGAAATGGAAAGAAGTCAAGAAGCAAGACAAACAGGTCGTGCTATTAGATCTCAAAAAGGGTAAGATAGAAGATATTGTTTGGTACGAGAGGAGTGGCTAATTATACCCGTACTGTTGAATTTAAGGCGAAGGATGCTCAGATAAAAAAGGCTGTAAAAGATTTAGGTGTTGGTCTTACTGATGTAAATAAAAAAGCTGACAATATAAATAAAAGTTTCGCAGCTATTTCTAAATCTTTAAAAATAGTAGGGACGGAATTTGTAAAACTTTCTAAAAGTATAGACAGCATAAATAAAGGCTCAAAGAAAAGTCCTTTAAATCAAAAAGCATTAACAAAAGGTGTTACAACTTTAAAACAGATAACGAAGCTTAATAAGGAAATAGCAAAGGAAGGATCTTTGCTTTCTGGTCGTGGAGTTAAAAATGTTGAATGGCAAAATCAACTAAAGACTCTTCAAGAAACTGTTAAAACGCTTTCTAAAGCTGGAGCTGTTTTTTCTAGTAGCGAAGCAGGTTTAGGTCGTCAAATTCAAGCATTACAGCAAGTTTCAAGAGAAACAGATGTTGCCGTTAGCAAAAGTAGTTTATATGCACGATCTATAAGGGCTTCAGCTAAAGCAGAACAAGAATTAGCGTTTAAACAATTAGAAAGAATAAAAGTTCAAAGTAGATTTTATTCTGGTAAAATACGAAATCCAGCAGATTCAGGTTATCAAAATGCACTGAGACTTGCTGACATGGCAGGCACGATAGGACAAGAAAAAGGAATTGCTAAAAATATTGCATCATTAAATGTTTACAAGGCAGAGCTTCAAAAAGCGTTATCTTTAGTCGAATTACAAGGGGCAGAATATAAAGAATTAGAAAAAGCGATCCAAAAGGTAAATAATATTTTAGATGAAGGATCTGCTGTTAGGCGGAAAATTAATGATGAACAAAAGATAGCAAATGATGAAGAAAGAAAAGCAATAAAAGAGATTCAAGAAGGTGCAAAAAATATAGTCGCAATATTTAAAGAACAAGAAAAAGTTGCAAAAAGAGTAGCTAAAGATCAGCAAAGAATGGGCAATTTCTTGATGAAATTAGCCAAGTTAGGTGGTAAGACTCTGATAGGAAAAGGCCCAGGTGGATGGCTTGGTCAGACTGCGGCACTTGTCGGATTAACAGATCTGGTTAATGTTCTTGCGACAGCAGTTAACTCATTAATTCCTGCTTGGGGAAAAACAGAAAAAATAGCGTCTTCTCATCTTCATCAGATGATTAGAGGAGTAGCTGAAGTGAAAGGTACTGCTATTGGATTACAAAAAGTTTTAGGTGCTGTTGACTGGGTAAGTAGTGCCATAAAAGGATTTATGGAATTTGAAAATGCTGCTGCTGAAATAATTTGGAGTGTGGAAAGAAATTATAGGTCAGCGTTTTCTTCTATGGGCAAGATGGTTCGAGAGCTTCCCATGCTTGCATCGGCAGCAATGATGGTCATGCCTGAGTGGATGGGTGGAAGAGGAATGAAAGGGGATATGAAGGATTGGCTTCCTGAAGGTGGTCCAGTTGAAATGAGAAATGCGTTAGATGAGGTTTTAGGCGAACGAATAGCTCGTAGAAGACCTAGCCGTTTGCAAGCCTTAGAAGGAAGACTTACTACAAAACAAAGGAGTTTAGCTGCTACTGATCCTGACGATAAGCAATACAAAAGAAGAAGACAAGAAGTATTTGCGATAGAGAAATTAATAACAAAAGAGAAAAAACTACAATTAGAAGTAGAAAATAAACTGGTTGGAAAAGTATCAACGGAAGAACAAGCAGCAGCAAAAGAAGCCTTAGAAAATCAAAAGAAAAAGTTTGGTTATAGCGAAGACGAATTAGATATTACCAAAAGAAAAAATCTATTATTAAATAAATCAAATAGTCAATACAAAAGAACTGTCATGTATGGCGGTAAAATGTTAACAATAGAACAAAGATTGGAGGCAGTTCAAAAGAGAAAACAAGCAAGACAACTAGCGAATCAAAGACTTCCAGAGAATTTAATGTTAGGAGCTGGTTTTCCTATGTTGTTTGGAGGAGGAGTCGGTTCCGTAGGAGGAGGACTACTTGGTGCAGGTTTACAATATGCAACTGCTTCTCAGGGTTTTGGAGCGCAAATATTCTTTAGTGCAATAGGTCAACAACTTGATACTTTCACTGGAAAGATTGCAGATCTAGGAAAAGCTTTTAATGTTTTAAATCCAGATGTTGATGCAGTCATTAGTTCTTTAGGAGAAACAAATACTGCTTATGGAAAGCATTTAGAAATGTTAAAGGCAATAAAAGGAGAAGGAGCTGCAATGGAAGCAGCAAAAAAAGCTGTAGAATCAATAATTGGGAAAGAAGGATTAGGGAAAATAGAGAGTTTTGGTCAAGACGTAACAGATTTTGGGAATGAATGGGCAAAAGTTGCATTAAGGATGCAATCTTCTATTGCCGATTTGATTACTAGAACTGGAATATTAAAAAGCTTAACCAATGCGATGGCAAAAGGTACATCTTTTGAAAGAGCTAATGCTGCATATTTAATGGGAACTGCAAGTCCAGAAGTGAAGAGCTTATTTGATGAATATATGAGGACAAACCAAACAGCAAAAGGCGGTCTTACACAATTGTTCAATCCAGCCGCCTTAGTAGACCCAAGTGATCCTACTAACCCTAAAAAAGTAAGATCAGGTAAGAGATTAAGAGAGTTAATAATTCAAGCGTATGATGCAAATCCATTTCAAGCGAATACTGATTTACTAAGACCAGGTTCGGATGCTATTCATAAATTTACATCTGAAACTGGTTTTATAAAACAGAAGATGAACGTAGGAGAAAGACAAGCAACGATTGATAAACGTGTAGCAGATGCCATAAAAGCGAATCCTGCATTAGAAGATCGCAGGACGGATTTAATAAGATCTGTTACTGCTAACTTTGATGCACAGGAAACATTTAAGAAACATCAAGATGACAAAAAAGCTGCTGAACAACATAAAGATAAATTAGCCGATTTAGATAAAGAAATAGCTGGTCAAAAAGAATTAATGAATATGGATAACGGAAGTTACGAGATGAGAGAACGAGAAGCTGAAATAAGTAAAGCAATATTAGGATTAAATGTAGAACAAACTGATGCAGTTAAAGGTAGATTAGAGTATTTATATGACCTTCAAGATGTAAATGAAAATATTAGACAACAAGAGGAACAATTACAAGCTGTATATGACGCAATAGGAGTTTCAATTAGAGATGGATTAGTTGAAGGAATTAATGCAGCAATAGATGGTACTAAGACATTAGGAGAAGTTGCTTCTAATACATTTAGAAGAATTAGTAATGCTTTATTAAATTATGCGGTAAATATAGGTCTTTCAAGTCTTCCTGGAGTTGGGCCAATGTTTGCTGCTGCTTTAGGTACGAATGTAGGAAGAACTCAAACAGTAGGATCACAAGTAGGAAGCGATTTAGCAGGTCATTTAGGAAAAGCAAAAGGAGGCCCAGTAACAGGAGGATCACCTTACATCGTTGGAGAAAAAGGCCCAGAATTATTTGTTCCAGGTTCTAGCGGTAATATCGTTCCAAATCATGCAATGGGAGGAGCAACAAATGTCGTTGTTAACGTAGATGCTTCTGGCTCGTCAGTTGAAGGCGATGCAGGAGATGCTGAAACGTTAGGCAACCTTATAGCGGTAGCAGTACAATCAGAATTAATTCAACAGCAAAGACCTGGAGGATTGTTGACTAGATGACACAAACATTTCCTGCCAGTATTAAACCTACTTACAATGTCCAACGGCGAGTAGAAAACAAGCAAAAAGTAGTGTCTTTTGCTGATGGATATGAACAACGCCTTATGTTTGGCTTAGTTCATCAACAACATCCAGATGTTTATTCTTTAACGTTTAATTTGTCTGATGCGGATAATTTTAATAACACTGGGGTTTCTAGTTCAGATACTGTGGAAATTTTTTTAATACAAAGGATGGAAGATGCTGCTTATTTTAACTGGACAGCACCAGGCGAATCGGCTGCACGGAAATGGGTTTGTGATGGCTTTAATAAAACTATTCCTTTTCTTAATAGAGCCGTTATAAAAGCCACGTTTAGACAAGTATTTGAACCATGACTACTTCTTCTCTTATCAAGAAGGAATTACAAAGTAGTAATCCTTCTGCGATTATTGAACTATTTCAACTGGATTTAATTGCAGGGATGCACTATACAACACCTGCAACTATACCTATAAATTATTATTTTCATGCTGGAACTAATGGGCATAACACATCAATCAAATGGGTGAATACGGGTAATGTTGTTGTTGATTACTCACCCATGCCTGTAGAAGCAAAAGGATTTGCTGTAACCAGAGGACAACTACCTAGACCTACAATATCGTTTGCTAATTTAGCTGGTACTCTTAGTACAATTTTATTAGGAGTTAATAAATTAAGCGCAACTACAGTTGCATTTGACAGCCTATCTGCTAATACAATATTAATTAATAACGACCTTACGGGAGCAAGAGTTACAAGGAAAAGAACATTAGAAAAATTTCTTCCTACGTCAAATTATCCCACTGGTGCAGTACCTACATTTAATCAATTTGATTCTTCCTATCCTGAATTTCCCGAAGAGATTTATTTTATAGATAGAAAAGCTGCTGAGAGTAGAGAAATACTACAATTTGAACTTGCTGCAAACTTCGATATGGCAGGTGTTACAGCACCTCGTAGACTTGTTACTAGAGATCATTTTCCTTCCGCAGGATTATTTAAGTAATGGAAGATTGGCAAATGATGGCGCAACAGGAAGCGTCAATGGAACGTAAACAAGAAGTTTGTGGTTTGGTTGTTAATGTTAAAGGAAAGAAACTATTTAGACGTTGCCGTAATATTTCTAGGCTTTCTGATCAGTTTATTTTAAGTCCACAGGATTATGCTATTTGTGAAGAGTCAGGGCAAATATTAGCGGTATTCCATAGTCATCCTAACGGCAGTTCCGAACCATCAGAGGCGGATAGGATTAGCTGTGAAGGTTCTAAATTACCTTGGTATATTTATAGCCCTTTAATGAAAACGTGGCATCAGATATATCCTACAGGATATAAACCTTCTTTATATGGAAGACCTTGGGTTTGGGGTTTAACTGATTGCTTTAGTTTTGTGAATGATTGGTATAAAGAGTTAAAAGATATTGATTTAAAAAAAGTAGAAAGACCATCTAGCTTGGAGAAGTTTTTAGAAGATCCTTTGTTTGATCAAAAAGTTAAAGACTTCTTTGAATATTTAAATTTTAAACCGTTGAAATCTAATGCTCCTTTGCAAAAAGGTGATGTCATTTCAATGCGTTTAATGCACCACAAACCTAGTCATGTGGCTGTATTTGTTGGCGATGGAGAAATTGCCCATCATTCCAATAACAGGTTAAGCTGTAGAGAAGCCTATTCTGGTTATTACCTTTCATGCACAGAAAAAAGGTATAGATATGCTTACTGAAATCAAGCTATATGGTCATTTAAGAGAACATACAGGACGTTCTTCGTTTAAAGCAAAAGTTAATAATCCTGCTGATGCAGTTAAATTCCTTTTGGCAAATTTTCCTTCACTAGAAGGAGAAATGATAGAACAATATTATCAAGTTGCAGTTAGGGGAGAATCGGTAAGTAAGGATCAGCTTCACGACCCTACTGGGTCGGGGACAATAGAATTTATCCCTGTTTTAGTAGGGCAAGGTAGTGGTTTTAGAAATATTATTATTGGTGCGATTATAATTGCTGTCGCTTGGTACGCTTCCCCTGCCGCACTATCAGCATTTGGCACTGCTGGAGGAGGGATAGCAGGTGTAACAGCAGGTCTTGGCAAGATGGGAATAGTTGCAAAGACTTTGACATATATGGGTGCTTTTCTTGTGTTTAACGGAATAGCTGAGTTATTCGCACCAGGGGAAGAGCCTGATGCAAAAGATCCTCAGTCGGCACAATTCTCAGGGGCAGTAAATACAACCTTGGCAACAACTCCTATTCCTATAATTTATGGAGAAGTGATTACAGGTTCAATTGTTATTAGTGCTGGAATAGATACTGCCGAATTAAATTTATCTTCTGCTGCTGATTCTTCTAATTTAACAAATTCTAAAGGCAATTCAGTTAGTGTTAATACAGATGAAGATGGAACTTACAAGTCTGAATATAAGAGAGTAGGTGTAGCAGGAGAACCGTGGGAAGACGGAGAAGGTTCTCATCTAGATAGAATGAATATAAGAATATATAGAGAGAATGATGATGATGGCAATGTAAAAATAGAACTTCAGAACGGAAATATTCAGGATGACGATGGATATAAATATGCAGGTAGTTATACAGATACAGAACTTAAAACCGCTTTAAATAATAACTTTGCTCAAAATAATTTCTCTTTAGGAATCCAAATAAGCGATTCGTCAGATGCTAATGTTTTTTATCCTGGTACGTTAGTTGAAAAAATACCTGACAATGAAAATCAATTTCCTACCGCAGGTACAACTGATGATGGAGACGATGGCACATGGGAAAATGGTTTTTATTATTCTGTCATAATAGGTGCCAAGAAAAAAACCTTTTTTAATTCTTTAATTTGACCTTACATGACCTCTATAAATAATAAAAAACTTGCTATTACAGGTAATTTTGGTGGCGGTGGTGGAAGGAAGCCGAAGAGAGATCCTGACAACTTAAATAATACTGAATACGCAAAAGTTATAGATGTCATATCTGAAGGAATAACAGAAGGTTTCGCTACGCCGTCTAAGAAGATGGATAGAACAACTTATGATAATTCTCCTGAACTATATGACTTTAGTGAAGCAGATCAGGCTCAATATAGAGCCTATGCGATGGAAGATGTCTATGTAGATGACACACCTCTTCGAGATCCAGGCGCAGGAACTAAACAAATAGGGATTGAAGGTGAGGAAAGCTATCTAAAAGGAAATTTTAATGGTTTTCACGATCCTACTCATGGCAATTTTGAGGTAAGGCATGGAACACGTAACCAAGCCTTGTTGACAAGTATGGGGGAATTGACAACTGAAAAAGTCACTCAAGTTGGTCAAACAGTAGAGACTGATGCGCCAATAACGAAACAAGTTGTTGTAGGAATCCCTTCTATGTCTACAACTCAATCGTTAGCTCCTGAAGCTGTAAAAGTAACGATAGCGACTAATGGATTACAAGAAAGTCAAGATGATGGAGATCTGCTTGGAAGAACGGTTGAATTTCAGATCATATTTCAATATAAGGGTGCTGGTTTTACTGATCCAAATCCTACGGTCATGGTTCAAGATAAATTTGAAGGAAGGACAGGAGATATGTATAGGCGTGAATATATTATTCCAACTGAAAGCTTTAACAGGGATAGTTATAAAAGGTATCCTTTAGAAATTACCGTGAAGAGGCTTACGGCTTCTAATCAAAATAATGATAAAATTCAGGATGATATTCAGTTCTCTAGTTTTACTGAAATACAAAAACCTGTAACCGATTATGAGGGACAAAGTTTAGATAATAGCATCAATATTGATAACGGAGATGATACTTTTTCTTCAATAATAAATGGTCAATTTACTTATCCTTATACTGCGTATTCCTTCCTTCGTTTTGATGCCTTTCAATTCTCAAATATCCCTAGAAGAACTTTTAGATATAGAGGAATAAAATGTCGTATTCCAGGTGAAGATGGTGCGTCACTTTCTCCTACGGTAGACGCAACAGGAAATGGAAGAATTGAATATCCTAACGGATATATTTTTAATGGAACATTAAGTAATGGACTATTTTGGACAACTGATCCAGCATTTATTCTCCTTGATCTTGTATTAAATACTAGATATGGATTCGGTAAGTATATTAAAGAAGCGGAAGTAGATTTATATTCTTTCTATCAAGCAAGTCTTTATTGTAGTGCGTTAGTAGAAGTACAAGCAGGTCACGGGATTGAAGCTATACCTGGTAAATGGTATGAGCCTAGATTTACATTTAATGGTGGTATAAATAGATCTGTTGAAGCTTATACGCTTATAAAAGAAATATGTGGAGTAATGAGAGTTTATCCTGTCTGGTCGGGAGGAAAACTAACATTAATTCAAGATAGACCATCAGATCCAGCTTATATTTTTTCTTTAGCAAATACGTTAAATGGATTTAGTTATTCTGGTACAAGTTTAAAGACAAGACATGGAAAAGTAGTTATTGAATACTTCAACATGAATACAAGACAGTTAGATACTGTCGTTGTTACTAATAACCAAGTTTATAGTAAAACACATAATATAAAAAGGGTTAAAGCATTTGGTACGACTTCTTTTTCACAAGCAGTTCGTTATGGTCGTAATATCATTTGGTCGGAAAACAAAGAGACAGATGTTGTCACTTTTGACGTGTCAATAGAAAGTGGTGCGGTTGTAAGACCAGGGACAGTTGTAAAGATAAACGATCCAGTGAGAGCAGGTATAAGAAGAGCAGGAAGAGTAAGTGCTATAACTTTAGATGGAAACGGTCATTTAACTTCTTTAACAATAGATGACAGCACACAAACGGATTTACCTACAGAAGGTGATGCGTCTGTCATGGACAGGCAAATCGGCATCCTTGATACTTCTGGAACGTTAAAGACGGGAAATATCGCTACTAATGGTATTGCTGGTAAAGTTATCACTTTAGATTCTCCTTTAGCACCAAGTACAAATTGTACTTTTCAAGCTAATACTATGTGGGTTATTGAAAATAATGTTCAATCTCAGCTATATAGGATTGTCGATGTAGAAGAACAAGGTGTTTTATATAAGTTTACAGGTGTGCCATATGATGCTGCTAAATATGATTTTATTGATTCAAAATGGATCACAACTTCAAATCAAAGATACTCATTACAGAACCCAACATTCGCTCCTGACGCAAGAAGTATAAGTGTTCTAGATCAAGACAGAGGTGGTCCTGAATCTGTTAATCATACAGAATTTTTACGACATAAAAATGGCACTGTAGTAAGTGTTTTATCTATCAGTTTTGCGAGCGTTTTAGGGTGTAATCGGTATCTAATTAGATATAGGCATAGATCAGGAAGTCTCAACACTCAAAGCATAAATATATATGGTCAACCAAGTATTTCTTATAAACAAAGTGATGTTTATGGACCATACGCAGAATTTGTTACGGAGGCACTTACGTTTGAAATTAGTCCTGCTCGTATTGGAACGTATCAAATAGAAGTTTTCTCTGTAAATCCTTTAGGGGTTCAAAGCCTTACTCCGAAAATAGTAGATATTGAAGCATTAGGGAGGATGGCAGCACCAGCTTCTCCTTCTGCACTTAATTATGTAGTTAGAGATAACTCTCTTTTAGAATTATCTTGGGACATGTCTTCAGATATAGATGTTACTGTGGGTGGTCATACCATTCTTAGATATAACGCAGATACCACTGGAGCCGCTACATGGGGTAATTCTAGTGTTCTTGCAATACTCCCTGGGACACATACCAGTACAACTGTTCCTTTATTAACAGGTGAATACTCTTTAAAATTCCAAGATTCAAGTCTTGTTGAATGTACTACGGCAGCAAGTGCAATAGTTACTAAACCTGATTTTCTAACCGATGAAATAACTGTTTCTACTAAAAATGAAAATGGTGGTTTTGCAGGTGTAAAAACAGCACTTGTAGTCAGTACAGATCCAGCAGGTTTGATTCTGAATAATGCTCAGAGTCTTGTAAATATTGATGATGTAAAGGCAGGATATAATCCTTTTGGTTTTGGAGAAAAACCAGAAATAGATGATCTTACTAATTTTGACACGTTAGATGCTCCTGTTGCCGTTACTTCTGGAACGTATGAGTATCACGAAGTCTTAGATCTAGGAGCAAAATATCTAGCTACTTTTGAGAGAATTTTAAAGTTTGAAGGGTTTAAGGAAAATAATTTATTTGATGAGTATGTACCTGCTGTTGTTTTGGACGCAAATGGAAATTTCCTGAGTGGTGGTGTGGATGCTTTAACGGATTTTGATGCAAGTATCTATGAAAATGCCAGTGCTTCTGTAGAGGTAGCAGCAAGTGATGATAATAATACATATACACAATTTAATCCTTTCTTTACTAGCAATATCCAAGGTCGTTATTTTAAATTTAGAGCAAAGTTGAATAGCACTACTACTAGCTTAAATATTGTTGTAACGGAATTAGGTTATAAAGTTACTATGGTAAAAAGAACAGAGAATAGTGATACAAAGACTTCTAATGTTCAAAATTATACATTTACAAACGGGTTCTTTACTACATTTGGTAGTTTAAGTGGCTTCGTTCCGTCAGTAACGATAAACCCTCTTAATTTAGGGACTGGTGAATATTACGAAGTAACGAACATTAGTGGTACAGGTTTTACCGTTACCTTCAAAAACGCAAGTGGGGGGACTTTAACTAATAAACAATTCACTTACTCTGCAAGTGGCTATGGAAGTAAACTGTAATATACTTATAAGAAAGATCGAAATTCATGACTAACAAAGATGTAACGATTGCGAACGCTAATGGACAAACTGTAAGAGAGGACATTCAGGACAATCTGCGAGCTTTAAAAAATAATAATTCTACAACTGACGGCAATACTCCATCAGGAGCAAATGTTTTAACAGATTATATGTGGTGGGCAAATAAGAGTGCTAAGAATCAACTTATGGTCAATAATGGAGGATCTGTTTTTACTCCTGTCATAGACATATCAGGAGGCACAGGAACGGGTCGTCATATGGCTGCTGGAGGTGATGCCTCTTACCCTGGTTACTCTTTTACACGAGGAGATGGAGTTTCAGCGCAAACAGGGATGTTTTCCAATCAAAACGACAGGATTGGATTTAGTATTCAAGGATTAGAAAGAGCTTGTTTTCTTGGAAATTCTTTAGGAATAGGAACAACAACACCAAGCGAAACTTTGACTGTTAATGGTAATCAAAGTATATATACGACTAATGCCGATGCAATTTTAAATATCAGTGCTATAGCTAGTAATAGTGGCAATAACGCGTATATTGATCTAGTAGCAGATACAACAAACACCGATTACGGTGCAAGATTTATTAGAGGTGCGGGAGCTACTGGTTCAACTACTTTAAGACATAAAGGCGTAGGAGGTGATTTGATTGTTGAGTGTGATGGTGGTGCTACAGGCGATATAGTATTAAAGGCTAACGGTGCTGATAAGTGGAAGGTAGATTCTACGGGTTCACTTGTAGCATCCGCAAACACGACAACATATACTCCTCACTCAGGCAGTTTAGTTGCTATTGGGATACGTTCTAGGCAAGGGACTGCCACTAACGCAGCTATAGCAAATAGCTATAACTTCTATTGGACTGGAACGGTTTTAGAGTGTTGGATTGATGGTGTTGATGTCGGTGATGTCACCATAGTCTCTGATTATAGAGTTAAAAAGAATGTGGCTCTACAAACCGAGTCAGGTATAGATAGAATCAAACGTTTAAAGCCAGTAACCTTTGAATTTACAGATTATAAGGTTTTCAAAGCCGATGGTGTATCTAGAGAAGGATTTATAGCACATGAATTGCAAGAAGTTATCCCTAGTGGTGTTACGGGGGAAAAAGATGGAGAGAAAATACAATCTTTAAAATTAGATGCAATCGTTTCTGTTTTAACAAAAGCGTTACAAGAAGCAGTTGCTAAAATAGAAACATTAGAAACTAAAGTCGCTGCATTAGAGGCAAAGTAAATGGCAATCGCACCTGGAACGTATGACATGACGATCCAGAGGAGATCGGATCATTCTGTTAATTTTGAAGCAAAAGTGCAAACAACTAACGCTGCCATTAACTTGACAGGTTATACATTAACTTCGCAGGTTTGGGATTCAGGTCGTACCACCAAGGCGGCTGATGCGACAATGACTATTACTAATGCAGCAGGAGGATTGTTTACTTGGAAAGTAACCGATACTCAGACAGCACTTTTAACTGCTGACGAATATAACTACGATATTTTATTTACGAATGGATCAGGTGACAAAGAATATTGGGTTGAAGGTACAATTTATATGAGTCAAGGATATACAGCATGAGTAATACAGTTACAGCCACCGAAACTCAAAACACGATTAGTGTTAATGAGACAACTAATACTGTCACTGTTACTGAAGGTGCGGCAACAATCGTCCGAGTGGCTACGGAAGGACCGCAAGGACCACAAGGCACTGCTGGATCAGGTTTTGATCTAGACAGTTCAGGTAAAGTAGATAAAAGTGTCGTGTACTACGACTCGTCTGCTGGTCAGTTCAAGGCTGACAATCTTCAAACAATTCTCAC
>VTLG01008169.1_pt1 | contig 16061 bp, 13 predicted proteins | sample 4694571 | NCBI WGS metagenome assembly VTLG01 (sample SAMN12604809, study PRJNA352737) | marine metagenome | biome: ENVO:00000447; feature: ENVO:00000209|ENVO:00000569|ENVO:01000036; material: ENVO:00002151; isolation source: viral sequences binned using virsorter ...
TATAAACACCAGGAGTAGTAATTCCATTACCAGCAGATTGTGCCACTGCTGTAGCTCTTTCACTAGGAACAGCAAAAGTAACCTGATCATCAATAGCATAACCACTTCCGGCATTTCTAACTGTTATAGAAGCAGTAATGATATCACCATTTGCATCAACCTGAACATCGGCTGTACCATTTGTTGAATCTTGTGATCCACCACTTGCAAATACTGCAACACCTGGATAATATCCAGCTGGAACAACTTGATTATCGTATCGTTGAACTTGAGTATCATCAACAATACTAATCAAACCACCAGACTGATCAGCACCAGTAGCTAATCCATAAGAAGTATGATCTGATGTTCCTTTTAAAGGATCAACTACCAAACCAATCTTACGAAAATCGTTATCAACAAAGACTTTACCACTCTGATCATACTCCAAACGAGTATTAACCATCACATAAAATCCACCCAATTCTTTAACAGCATCAAAACCATGTCCACCACGAGGAGATACAACGGCTCTTGAACCAGCAACAGCACTATCGTCAACGGCATTAACAACAGAAACATCACCACGGAAAGCACTAGCACCACCACCAATAGGAGTTGATGTAATACCAGAAATTTGTCCATTGGCTTGAGTTGCAGCTACTTCATTTCCATCTCCGACTACTTTATAGCTTCCATTAGCAAGAGCATCACCAGGACTAGATACACTCATTAAACGAGTAACATCACCATCATTAGCAGCAGTTTGAATACCACTTTGCTCACTCTGATAAACATTAGCAGCCTTTTCATCATAATTATATACAGTTTGAACTGGAATCCATTCAGGAGTTACAAACTTAACAACATCAGCAGGAGAAATAGAATACATCAGTTTCCAAACATATCCATCACTTGTTGAGATATAACCATCTGTTTTTACTTCAGCTGGCTCATCATATACAGGCGAATTTCCATTATTGTCAATACACTTATAGACACGATAATCTCTATTGATTACATAAAATGGCTTTTCAAATAAATATGTATCAGCATCATCATAAGCTGCATAAGTTTCTCCACTAACCCAATTATATCTAGGAATAACAAAAGAAACATCAGCAGAACCAATACCCTTAGCTGCCAAAATCTCATCCCATGTAGACATTTCATTAGAAACTGTATCATAAGGACTTGGAGGATTAGTATCACTAGCTGCATCAGCTATTTCCGATCCTAAATCATATTGACTAGCTTGAGGACCTGGAAGACCAGCCTGAGGATTAAATGGATAAATGCTACCAGCAGTAGATCCATTATGTTGTGATGTAGTTAGACGTGGTTGTAAATAACCATCTCCATCAGCATCTCCACCTTCCCAAGGAGTAGACTTCCCAACAAAAAGATAAAATTTTGATCTACTAAGACCAATATCGGGGTCGCCATCAGCAGCAGAATCTTGAACAGGAACATCCTTAAAATTCTCCATAAACTGATATGCGTTATAAAATCTAAATTTATTTGTAATTATTGCAGGCATTTAAAAATCTCCTTCATGTTAAATGTACTATTATTTAGTAACGCTATATTCTAAAACTTCTAACATATCCATCAGGCATATATTTTTTTCCAAAATTTTCATTCCATATTTCATCAGATACAGTTTTGAAATTTTCTATAGTTGTATTATTATTGTCTCCAGAAATATCATCAATAAAATCCGCTTGTCCTGGAAACTGCTTTCTTCTTCCAAAGGATGTTAAACTTTCATCTGCTTCCATCGAATAGGAAAATGAAGTTTGTTCCTTAACACCATTATTATTTATAAAGAAGGTATCCCCAAGAGGTATACCAACCTGACCATCAGCTTCATAACCTTGTCCTATATACTGCTCCTCTGCAGGACCAGCATTATCTAATCTATTCAATTCTTGATATGGAATATTTTGCTCAGATGTCATATTACTAGTTTGGAATGGTAAAATATTCTCACCAGTTCTAATACCAATTGACTCTCCATCATTGGTATAAAATAATACATCTTTAACATCATCAACACCTAAGCTAACATGTTGTTCATTAAGACCACCAACTTCAGTAGAAGCATAACCAGCAATAGTTGAATATTTCAAATAGTCTATCATAAATCTTCCAATATTTCTACTAAAATCATTAATAAATCTTTGTCTATTATTAATTCCTACTGTATACTTATTTTCAGATCTCCTATGACTTGCAAATGAAACTAAAGGTTCTATCCTTACCTCAAGATCATTCTTATCATAGGAATAAACAGGAACAGTAATACTTGTTTTAACACTATTTTCAATCTTCTTTGGTACAATAGGTTTAAGCAAGGAAAATGCATAGACAGAAATTTCAAAATCATTTTGCAGTTTTGTAGTAAGATGCAAATCACTAGATAACTCATGAAGATCAAACTTAACCTCAGTAACCTCAGGTAATGAAGTAGTTGCCTTAATAGTATAAACAGAAGTATCAAGCTTTTCTTTAGAAACTAAATTATGTGTTATTATAGATTCAATATTCTCAATAACATTTTCAGATTCTAATTCATATGTCAATACATTATCAGATAATCCACTAACTTTACTGTCTACAATAGAATGCCAAGTTGTTTTAGATGGAACTGGAAGTATATTTCCTTCTGCACTACCCTTAGAAGTCAACTGATAATACGACTCTTTACTAAAGTCAACAGAAACATCAAGATGCAATCTTGGAGTTATATGTGATAATGGAATTATGTTATTATGACTTTTTACTTTACTTTCTCGGATAGTTTTATGGAAAATAGCCTTAGTTTTTCCATATATAGTTCCCCTCTCATTTTCTTCTGTAGTATCGGGAAATCTAATTCCCATATCTAAATGATATGAAATTGGCTGTGCAGGATAATCTATTTTATATTGTTGATAATTTGCTTCATATAATCTTGTTTTAGGAGTTATATTAGTGGTAAAGACTTTCCTAGTCCATTCAAGCAATAACTTGGCCCCACCCATAGTTCTTCCTTGATAATAATACTCAATATAACCAGAATCTTTAGTTTCTCCAACATCAGCCTTTAAAGTTGGCCAAGTATGACTAAATTCAACATCTATATCATCCGTAACAGGATTATTATTGACATTTTTAGTAAAAGATAAACCATTTGGACTAACTTCTAATGAAGCATTTTCTTCTAACAATTCTAAATTCAAATCAGAATTTTGTGCAACTTGTTCTTCTTCATTAACATCAAAGGACATTCCAGAAGTAGAACCAACACCACTAGGAAAAAATATCGGATCAGCTTTATTTTCACCAACAATAAACTCAAAGCGATTTATATCTTGAATAGGTCCAGCTTTTATATATCGTTGATAACCATGTGTTAAGACCTGTCTATAATCTATGTGCTTCTTAATTCCTATAGTCTTCTCTGGAACTGAAAAACTAAATGGCATCTTAGCTTCCATCCGTATATCAACAGATGAAAACATAGCTGTACCAGCAGGATGGATTAACTTCTTAACTATGTCTCTCCATTCGGAACTAGGAATATCAGTTTTAACAACATAAGAATAATTCTGATAATATATACCATCATGTATTCTAGACATTCCACTAAGATTGGATCCACCACTAGAAGCACCAACATACTTTTGTATAACACCAACATTAAAATCTACTTTTAATTTTTCAATTGGAAGATAAAAATGCTCCAGATTACTAGACTTATATCCTATTCCAATATTTTTTAAAGAAAGTATTTTAGCAGATCCTATACTCTTACTAGTTAATTCTATTTTTGCTCCTGTTCCTCTAATAGTTACACTACCATCTTCATTAACTGTTTCAGATTTAATATAAGCAGAAGGTAAATACTCAAAGCCATTACCACCATCAATAACACTAAGACCAGTAACTACACCATCATCATCAACATCTATGGTAAGTATATCAACACCATAACCTTCTAATCTAACAACCTTTACAATTCTAAATGTAAATTCATTTCCTTCTGTGTAAACTAACTCTCCGCCAAACCATCTTCCCTCAGATTCATCACTATCAAAATTTATTTCTGGCGATTCATTATCAAACCAAACTCGATTAGTTACAGTATCTATCTCCCTAATTACTGCTGTTGCTTTACTAGAATTACCAACAACCCTCAATCCTATCAAATCATCAGCAGAATATCCTTCCATTATTCTAAAATCATAAGTATCAAAATAATCCTTAACTAAAAATACAGGATCAAACTTGCTATAACCACTACCACCTGAAAGGATATTAAGTCCTTCAATTGATCCCTTTCCTAATTTATCTACAACAACAGAAGCCTCTTTACCTCTTGGATTATTTTTCAATATTCTATCATCAGTCAAAGAATCAAAAATAGGAATTTCTTGTGTTTCGTAAAACCCATAACCAGCATCTGTTATATCGACACTTTGAATACCTGAAATTATAGTACCTGTCAATAAATCTGATCCACTCTCTAGTGTTACAAAACTACCATCTTCCTTTACAAAAGCAATTGACTCATCTCCTACAAACTCGCCCTTCAACTCACTCATATCAATAAAAAGTTCAACATAGGATCTATCACTTCTAGTAATAATTTTAGAAGATTTTACAATTGTTGTTGCATTACTTGTAAGACCCTTAAGAATGTAACCACCCATTCCTGAAATATCTTCAAGAGTAGTACTATTCGGATCACCAGTCAAAGGAGCAAATATTTTAACAGAATGGGGAACATTCCAAACTCCACCAGAAGCAATTAATACATTATCTCTTGGATATTCAATAGCTATTGTGGAGTCAAATAATACACGAAATAAGAATTCAAAAGATTTTTCAGATCCTTTAGACTGATAAAAATCTCTAATGTTTTTTATTAATTTGGATCTATCAGTCTTTAAATTGGCAGGCATTGAAGATGCATATTCTGCATCAAACATTTTTAATAAAGAATAGGAAGTGCTATCAATATCACGATATTGTTGCAATTTTAACAACTGAGAATAAACAGAACCTGTATTTGGCTCTGCATCCATTATCTTTGTAGACTTTAACTCATCTATCAATACTGTCTGGAAATAATTAACAGTAGGCTCATATTCCTTTTCCAACCACTTATAATAATGTTCAATCAAAGAAACAAACTTACTATAATCCATTCCCTCAAATTTATCAAAATCAAATACCATATGTTCTGGTAATTGACTTCTTATCAAAGGAGAAAGAATATGCTTATAATTCATGATTAACTATCCCTTATAACTGAAATATTAATATCTGCTTCTTCTATTAGAAGAATTTGCTCGTTAAACCCTTTTACATCTGACCCAAGAGGAACAACAGTAAAATCAACACTATCTTCCATTTCTGACGTTTCGATGTTTAATGGATTCAAATCAATAACACCAGAACCATAATTTATAGAACCAATATTCACATTAACAACAGTATCTCCTGTCATTAAAGTAGCCTTTCCATTATAATCATCAGAAATATAATATGTTTTAGAGTCTCCATAAACCTTAAATTCAGATGAGTTAAAAGAACCCGGCTCAATGGCATTATAATAAGACATTGAAAATGTCTGACCTGTCCCATTAAATAAAGGATAAATCTTTTTCTTTAAGGTGATATTTGTACTATTACTAACTATACTTTCTTCGACATCATCTATCATTGTTGTAAAAACGGAAAATCTAAAATCAACATCAAATTTACCAAGAGAATCAATTCCATAATTGATCATGCTATTTGAAATCTCTGTTTGCAAAGTTCCTGCTGTTTTTGGTGTTAGATTAGGATTATATCTAACAGTAGAATTGATTCCCATATAGATAAATTCAGGATCAACAATCTCAGGAGAAATAGTTACAACTCTATATTTCTGAATAATAGTTTTTATGGAATTTTTCTCAGAATCTGTTAATTTCAAACCATCTAAGGGTTTAATACATATAAAGACTTTACCATAAAAAGCAGGAATATTATCTTCTCCTCCCCATATCTTTATAGCACCAATATTATTAACCTTTTCCTGAAGTAAAGATGAAAAATCATCAACAACAACTGCTCTTTCTTGTCTCTCATAAACTTTTGGAGCTTTGAATTTTATAGAATCAATTGACTCAGCACCACTAGTTCCACCACTAGCAATAGAAGTAACACTAACATCCACATCACCCGTTGTCGAATTTCCATAAGGAATCGGACTACTTAAACTAAAAGTTCTATTAGAAGCAGTTTCATTAACTCCAATATTATTAGCAACATCGCCATTAGTTACAACGTACTTCATCATAATTAAATTGCCATTTTCTAATTTTTTTCCTAACACCCCATCTCCAAAATATATCTCATACTTTCCTTGCTCAACTTCTTGTAAAAAATATACCTTATCTTCTCCTGTCAAATTAACTACATTTTCAGCCTTTGTATATGTAAAAACTTCATTAGGATTTGCATATGAAGTAGCCAAATTGACAGTTAATAGAGAAGTATCAACATTAGTAGCAGGAATTAAAAATCTCTGTTCTGTATCATTAATATTAACAATATAATTAAATTCATAAGAAGTACCCTCAATTATCTCTATTCCAGTAAAATGAAAAGTCCTTTTTCCATTTAAATCTGTATAACTGTTTGAAGTATGTTGGTCGATTGTTAAAAAATCATAATTAACATTATTTTGTGTAGTTGTAAATGTAGTATATTGAGGAATACTTATATTCTGAACATCCTCAGTCAAGGGAGTAGAAACATCTAAATTAACAATTGCTTTGGATGCTGAAATAGAACTCGGCACATATCCCAAATGTTTGGCTATACTAACTGTAGATTCTCTAGTAGTAGTGGAATCTAAAAACATCTCATTAGCCACCATATTCAGATAAAAAGAATTCTGATAAGTGTTATATGCAAGAAGATCCATCAAGATATTCAAAGCAGAACCTTCAAAATCATAATCATTGAACTCATCCTGTGAGGACATATATTCAATGAAATTAGCCTTTATGCTATTAAAATCAAGATCACTAATATTTATTTCGGCCATTATCTTACCCTCTCTGCTAAAGTTACGGTTTGACTAATAACCGTAGTAGTTTCTCTCAATTTATAATACAAACCTATCTCATATCCATCATCACCAGTCATTGGCAAAACAACAACATCAATAACTTCGACTCTAGGTTCATAATTATTCAAAGAAGTTATAATCATATCCTTTATTTCAGAAGCAATTGTATCCGAAATTGGTTCAAAAAGAAATGCTCTGATCCCACAACCCCATTCTGCATTAAACATCCTTTCTCCTGGAGAAGTCAGTAATAAATTTCTAACTGCCTGCTTAATAGAACTTTCTTTAGTTTTCTTACGAATATCTTTAGAAATAGGATGAAATCCGATATCCATATCCAAATCAGAATAAGAATCTACTGTTCCAATTGGCATAAATTACTCCTTATTATTTTATATTTATACTTCTTCGTTGCTTGAAATTTTTACCTTTTCACTAAAATACACCTCATCATCATTTTTAGTTTTAACTGAATCAATTGTTTCGACTGTAGTTAAAGTAACTTCTTCTTCGATACCTGTCTGTAAATCTGTTTTGGAGTCAGTAGTAGAATACCAAGTTGTTGAATCTCCACTTTCTAAAGAAGTTGAACCAATACTTCCACCAGAAGCTGCCTGCGAAACACTAGTAGCATTCCCATCAACATCAAAATTTAAACTATGACTGTGTGTTGTTCCACTAATACCATGACTATGAGATGGAATACTATGACTATGAGATGGTATTGTAAATGTATGATCATGATCGGGAATAGCATGATTGTGTTCCGGGACCTGGTGTGTATGATTCCCACACCAATCAATCAAGTCTCCTAGAACTTCTTGTAATTTATTAGCTAAAACTAAACTATCATCAGGATTAGAAGATGCTAAATTCAGCTTTTCTTGTAATAATGTCAATTCATTTGACACTTGTACTGTATTTCCTTCTACCAATATATTACAATTTCCATGCACATGCACATTATTATCTTTTAAAATTATATGATAATTATCCCCAACAACCTTAGTTACTTTAGTTCCATCTGGTATAATCTCCTCAATTGTACCAGAATTGTGCATAGTAGTAAGTCTTTCATTTCCTGGTGTATCATCTATTTCTGTTAAATGACCAGATTCACTCTCAACAACTTTATTAAATGGATATTCTGTAATTGTAGAAACATTAGGTTCTGACAACAATTCTTGTCCAACTTGAAAACTATCTAAATTCTGCCTTCTAACTTCATAAAATTTTGTATCTTCTATGTTATAATTTCTAGCTAATGGATGCGTATTAACTTCATTTCTAGAAATTTTACCATAATTAGTTGCTCCTAATATAACAGGCTGTTGGGCATTATCTCCATCTTGAAAAAAGCCCAAAACCCATGTTCCCACCTCAAGACCTGCAGGAACAGACTTCTGAGGAGTATTAACTGGCATCATTGGATATGCCCATGGCAAGGTGTCTGTAGGTATTCTCTGCCTATTATCTGTGTGATAACCCATTATCCTAACTCTACATCTTCCTATTTGCAATGGATCATTTCTATCCTCAACAGTGCCAAACCACCAACGAAAATTATCTAATCCTTTCATTTGATCTCCTAGAAGGAATCCTTAGCTACTTCCATTACTAATTCATATTTATTCTGATCTATTTTATGCCTCAATCCAGTAACAAGATAATATCCCGAGTACAAAGGATCAAGACCAGATACACCAGATCTAACATCTCCCAAATTTACCTCTACAACCTTACCAACATTTATATTCATATGACCTTCTGTCGTTAATTCCAATTTCACATTTTCTATCTGTTGTAATTGGGACATCCTACTTTGCTTCCACAAATCAGGATAATTATCAGATTTAGGTTGATAAAAAATATAAGAATCAGAGTCATAATTGTTTATGGCAACATCCATTCTCGACAAAGGTTCTTCATTTAAATGCACATGAGGATAAACATTCCTATAAGTATGCTTATAATTCAAATCATCTTGATATGACTGTCTATAATCATATTCCACCACTTCATAATTCCTCTCAACTAAATCATGATATATCATCTTACTAGAATACATTCCTCTCTGTATATTCTCAACAACATTAGGACTTTGAACTACATTAACAGAAGTTATAATTTTATTTCCATATTGTTGTCTAATTTCTTCTGTTGTAGATGGAATTCCTGTGAAATTATAAACCAAACTTCTATCATTTTCTACTAAATTCTTACCAATCTCAAACAAAGTTTCTAATGAAACAAACTTAAATCCTTCTAATGTTTCAAAAAATAAGAAACTAGCTCCCTTAGCAACAACACCAATCGACCTAGCAGCTAACCAATGTATAGTAGAATATACACACCAATTGGGAATAATATAATCGGCAATGTATTTAGTTGACTGAATATCAATATTAAACATATTGTTATTTGAAAATACTTCAATATCAGAAGAATTCTCATCCACACTAACTTCAACATTTTCTCCACCAGAAAGACTATTAACAAAATTCATATCAGCTTCAGGTAAATGACTATTAGGGTAATAAACTGAATGTTTGCTATTATAATATTCCACAAATTGCTTCCAAACATTTTTAACTATTTCACTAGTAGTAGTCTTTGGATATGCCTGAGATATCTTAAAATCAGAATTCATAATCTTTTCTACAGACATGAAATTGATAATATAAATTATTTGTCCTCGATTGACTTGATTCCTTTCACTAATTTCATATATACGAAATAATTTATCTATAACAGTGTCATTAAGATGATCCCTCATTGTTACTCTAATAAACTCTCCACCTCTCACAGGATAATTGGAAATGATATTATTAGTATCAGCCACTAAAATGTTACCAGAAAGAGAATCAGAATATATATCCTCATAGATATTCATCTCAAGAAATATGTGATTCAATGAAACAGGAGTCTCAGTATAATCTCTCAACAACTCCACTGTTTGGATAGAAACATTTCCAGTTCTTATTTCATTCATATTACCCACCCAACAATTTAATATATTCTTGAATATATGCTTCTACAACTTCAGGTTTGAAGTATGTAATTGTTTGATTATCCGAATTTCTTTCTACTTCATAGTCCAAAAAGGACTTATATGTTTCTGTATATAATCCAGACTGTGATGGAATTGTACTAACAATTGATCCAATAGTTATAATTCCATATGTAGATCCTATCTTTGCTAACACGGGCTGTTGTACATTTCCTATACCCTCAACATCCAAAATATTATTATCCCTACTTATAGCACCATAAGAAACAATATGACTATCAAAATCAGTTATATTTTGTTGAGGATCATCAGCTACTACTATATCAGATATAATAACTGTATCAGAAATAGAATATGAAACACTATCATAATCCAAATAATGCATAGTTCCATTTTCTACTATTTTACCATTAGTATTGGTGTTTGTATTAACAAATATTTCTCCTACTTGTGGAAGTAATGTAATGTTATTGTACTTCAATTTTCTATTTGAACTTCCATGTAAAGTCTCTATATGAAAAAATTCATTATTACCAAATACACATTTATCTCCAACATTCATTAACATTATAGGATCAAACTCAAAAGAATAGTAATTTAATTCTGAAACAGCTTCTGCTGATGTAGCATTATATGATCCCAAATACTCATCTTTCAATGTATCATCTTTATAATTAAACATAGAAAATGATTGTTCTCCCAATATCCTCTCTCCATCAACAAAGGTACCATTTCTCGACTTTATAAATAGCTCTAATGTATTAACATTAAAATGCTTAACTATAGCTGTAGATCCCGAATCTGCACCCTTGATCTTTTCATTTGGAATAAAAAAGCCAGCCTGGCCATAATAATTTTGAAAACTGGCTGCCTCTATAATTAAATAATCCCTAAATCTTTTTATTTCTCTAATAAAAAATACGATATTACCATTGGTAATCCCGGTATATGCAGTCTCAATATCATCTATAAGGTCCTGCAAATAATCAGAAAAATCATCATGCATATAATCAAGAAAAGATAAAATAGTAGATAACTTATCATTATCCCAAAATGAATTAATTAATTCATTTTCCACAGATGTTCTATCATCATAAAACTTAAGCAAATTATTTGTAAATAATTCTATTTTTAATTTACTCGAAGAATCCCTTTGGACCTGTTCTATTTGTGTAACTAAATTTTGCTTACTATTATAATCATCATCTAGAATAATAACCTCATCTGGATATTTTTGCTGAATATAAGAATTAAATACTTGAGAATTAATAACCCAATCACTAGAAGGATTCTTTATTCCTGAAGAATGTAGAACTGTCCAATCATAAAAAGAAGTAGAATAGAGCATAGAAGATACAGTATCCGGTCTCATATTTGTATCAATTATATCTTGTTCCAAACTCAATGGCCCTAAAGAACTAGGTTTAATCCTAACCCTTTTCAAGACATCAACTACAGGATAAGTCTTATTATTTAACTTATAATTTATTTTAGGATAATATTGAAACATAATTTCTCCTTAATAACTATGGTCTTGACCACCAAAAAGACTACTATCTAATTTTTCCATCTCAACAAATGATAAGGACAAGTCAATCTCGACCGGTTCTCCATTATCATGAGTCACCATTCTGTTTGAGGAATATCCAACTTCTACACTAGCACAAACACATCTTCCAATTTTAGGTAAATTCTTATTTAATCTTCCTTTATGTTGAAATTCCAAAATAAACTCTGCAGGATAATTATAAAATTTAGAATTGTAATTATTTACAATTTCCGGATGAGCATGTTTATTAAGTGTTTCTATAATCCCTTTAACTGTTTTCCATTCTTGCAAATCCTTTGGAATAAATTTCCAATCAAAATCAAAAGTTCTAACATCCAGTCCTCTAAAATATTGCTGTACTGGTTCATTAAAAGCAATTCTATTATTTGCAAATAAGGTTTGTGTTATTAAATCATCATTATCCTTTGCCATAGTTGCAACAAGACTACCAAGTACTTGTGTTACACCATCTCTTTGAGTAATTGCATCAACTGCTGAACCAATCTCTCGTAACTTCTCAACTGCCTTATTTTGATCTTGTTCCCATGAAAATGAACTAGTTGTTGAAAGTTCAGGAGCAGGCAAATATATAGAACCGATAGATTTTTCTGGTGGTGGTGGTGCTAATATGTTTTCAAAATGCTCCTTAAATTTCATATCACCAGTCAATAATTGATTACGAGTATTATCATTATCATTGTTTTGTGATTGTTTAATACTTATCCTCAAGCGATTAGAATCAGAAGCTTCTGCATTAGGTGCCACATAGAGTTTGGAGCCATAACTTTCATTAATCTTTAACCCCAATCTGGTTTGACGATTACGTTCTAAATTTCTAGCCAACTCATCCAATTTCTCCAGAGCTTTCTTAGCATCATCTGCTGTTGGTTTTCCATCTTCAGTTTCAACTTCTGGCTCCTCAGCAGTAATCAATAACAAAGGCAATTGCAAAAACATAGAATTCCTCCTTTTATAAATATATTTATGAAGTACCATAAAGGCAGATTTGTGCCTAAGAATATTTATAAATATAAAGGAGACCACTCTAGGATATATCACAGATCAGGTCTAGAAAAAAGATTTATGATCTTGTTTGATAAAAATCCAGCAGTACTAGAGTGGGCAAGTGAAGAAATAGTAATACCATACTACTCTACTGTTGATAGAAAAAGACATAGGTATTATCCAGACTTCTATGCTAAACTCCAAACTAAAAATGGCATCAAGCAATATGTTTTTGAAATAAAACCTAAGAGCTTATTTGAAAAAAGAAAAACACCAAAGAGAATAACAAAAAAGTTTTTACGAGAAATGGCAGAAATAGAAATCAACAACAATAAATGGAAAGCCGCAAAAGCATTCTGTGAAAAACTAGGATGGTCTTTTGAAGTATTAACCGATAATAGTCTAAAGAGGTTTCGTTCATGAATACACCTTTTCAAATAATAAGAAATAGAGCTAATAATAGACAACAACTCTCAGAGGAGTGGTTACAAGAACAAGCTCAATTACTTAGGGTAACTCCAGAAAGATTTCTACAAGATACTGATAGGTTGGTTAATCGTCCTATGCTTGGAAGAATGTATATGTTTCAATATGATCCAAAATTGAAAGAATCACTAAGTTTCTATGATACCTTCCCTCTCGTAATACCACTAGAATATAATAGAACAGGATTTAAGGGATTCAATTTACACTACTTAAGACCAAGTGTTAGAGCAGATGTACTAGACATTCTAAAAGAATACTTAACAGATAATAGAATGTCAGATAGAACAAGAATAAATATAACATGGGATAGGGTCCAAAGAAGGTTATCCCTAAATGAATTGAAAAAATGTATCAAAAGTTATCTGACTACTAACGTTAGAAGCAGATTTTTAAATTTATTAGTTGAGGATTGGGACTTGGCAGTATGGATGCCAGCAGATAGATTCAAAAAAGCAAGACGAAAAAGAGTTTGGGAGGAAGCATAATGAATTTCGACATAGACGGTTTCAGAGCAACTTTGGATAAATCAAACGGTATCAATCACGGAAATATTTTTGACGTAATGATTGCCCCTGGTTGGCTAGGAAACAATAAAATATCCAAAAAGTTCTCAGCACTACTAGGCGGAATGATGCTTGAGGGATATGGAACCTGGGGATCATTTACTGAAGTATGGAAAGAAATGAGATTCTTATGTCGTGCTGCTTCAATTCCATCCAAAGACATATCAACTTCTGATTGGTCTGCTTATGGTCCTATTGGAAAATTTCCATATGAATCATCACATGGAGACCTAGAATTAGAATTCATGATTACTAATAATAAAATGTTAGAAAGAAAGTTCTTTGAAGCATGGCTAAATATTGTAGAAGATAGTGGAACTCATACTATTGGTTGGCATAAAGATTATATATCAACAATAAACGTCCACATATTATCACATGGAAAACATGGATATAACAGTAGCATCAACACAGACTTGGGAGGAGGAAGAACAAGAAATACCCCAGGAGAACATGACAATAAAAGAATTGGAACAGTAGAAATAAAGGATGCTTATCCAGTAAGCTTAAGTGAAATAACACTAAATCATGACAATGAAGGATTACAAACCTTCTCAGTAACATTAACATACGATCAGTATGCATTTAAAGGTAATACTGCATCAATGATGAGATAAAGGAGCATTATATTATGGCATTACCAAAGTTAGTAAGTCCTACTTATGAGCTAACATTAGAATCAACGGGACAAACTTTAAATTATAGACCATTCCTAGTCAAAGAAGAAAAAATACTTTTAATGGCAATGGAATCCAATGAAGAACGTGATATGGTAAATGCAACCAAACAAATTATTAATAATTGTGTTTCACAAGAACTTGATGTGGACCAATTACCAATGTTTGACATGGAATACATTTTTTTAAACCTTAGAGCAAAATCAGTTGGTGAAGTATCCCAAATTGGATTTGGATGTCCAAACTGTGAAGCTGTTAATCAATTTAACATTCCTCTCGATAAAGTAGAAATTAAAAGAGGGGAAGGACACAAGAACGAAATCAAACTAACAGAAGATGTTGGTCTAATAATGCGTTATCCTAAAGTAGAAATGATGAATGAACTACAAGGAGAACTAAACGAAAATGATGTAGAGGGAATTTTTAAAATTATTGAGAATTGCGTTGACTGTGTATTCGATTCAGAAGAAACATATAAATTAGATGACTATTCTGATAATGAAAAGAAAGAATTTTTTGAAAGTTTAACTCAGGAACAATTTAATGAGGTTAGGGAATTCTTCGATACAATGCCCAAACTAACTTATGATTTAGATTATAAGTGTCAAGAGTGTGGACATGAAGAAGTATTACCTGTGGAGGGTCTACAAAATTTTTTCGCATAGCCATGAGTCATAACAATCTTCAAAACTATTATATGTTAAACTTCGCAATGATGCAACATCATAAATATAGTTTAACAGAGATAGAGAATATGATGCCATATGAGTTATCATTATATACTCAGTTATTACAGCAACATATTAAAGAAGAAAATGAGAGGCTGGAAGAAGAAAAACGTAGGAGCAAAATGTAATGGATGAAGCAGTAGTCCTTGGACAACAAGCAGAACAACTATCAATAATGATACCAGAATTAACCGATCTGATTTTACCTTGGATTGGAGTATTAATTTCTGTCGTGGTCTTTCTGTGGTTCAAGGACTTTGCTACTAATTTAGCTAAAGGCTTAGCCTTTAAGTGGGATCCACACTTTCAAGAAGGAGATGTCGTATTTTTAGATGATCATCCTGCTGTTATAGTTAAGATTGGAGTAACACAAACAATATTTGGTATTGTTAATGGACGTGGTTGTATATGGAGATTTATTCCCAATGAAGAAATATCACAAGTTAGATTAGAAAAGATGATTAGTGATAAAATACACTACGACACAAAAGCAGAAGAATCAAGAAAATTAAGAGAACTATTGGCACTAACAGAAGAACAAGATGAAATGATTGCTGAAAATAGAGAAAACGATAAGAAACAAGATGATTTAATTGCACAAATAGAATCATATAACCACATGCAAGATCAAAAGATGGAGAATCATAGAAAACATCTAGAATCTATGATCCAAAAAGTCGAAAAAGAGATAGAGAAGGGAGGGTAGTGTGAATGACGAAATGAGAAGGAAACTTGCAGAATCTATAGATCCTAGCGGTCAGCTAAACAAATCTGTAGAAATGGCTAAAGCGGCAGAAAAGATTGGAAACACTCTAGCTATCTTTAGTGGCAAGGGACCTCTAGCAACTTTAGGCAAAACTCTAACAGTTGCAGGATTCGCTAACTCCCTACTAAAAAGAGAAAACAAACAAATAGCAGACAATCTCTCCCCAAGAAATTTAAAACAATCAATT
>VTLG01010657.1_pt1 | contig 16061 bp, 22 predicted proteins | sample 4694571 | NCBI WGS metagenome assembly VTLG01 (sample SAMN12604809, study PRJNA352737) | marine metagenome | biome: ENVO:00000447; feature: ENVO:00000209|ENVO:00000569|ENVO:01000036; material: ENVO:00002151; isolation source: viral sequences binned using virsorter ...
TTGAAGTGCCTGCCTGTGGTATGATAGGTGGTTATCCCTTTAGAGGTAAAGCAGACGTATTAGGTAAAAACAAAATCATTGACCTAAAGACCACAACTGATGTAAAGGGCTTCCCTTACTCAGCTCGTAAGTATGGATATGATATACAAGTGTATATTTATTGTGAATTATTTGACGTACCTTACACAGAGTTTAAGTTTGGTGTAATGGACAAAGGAACTCTTGACATAGCGATATACGATGTATCAGAAGAGTTTTACAATGAGGGGAAAAGAAAAACACACGAAGCCATAGAAGTTTTTGAAACCTTTTTTATACATGGCGCAGACTTAGATAATTATTTTTTAACAGGAACATTATGATATTAAATACAAGAGCAATAGATTTAGCAATAAAAATACAAAAGCTAACAGGTGTTAACGTCTTAAATAAAAGCAGACAGAGAAGCGTAGTTGAAACAAGAGCGTTGTTCAACAAAATACTTTATGATTTTAGTAACATGACCTTAGCTCAGATACGAGATTTTTATATAAACAAAGGTAAGCCCATGAACCATGCTACAGTATTGCACTCGTTAAGAAACTTTAATATGTATAGAATATACAACCCAAAGCTCAATAAATACTTTGATGAGATGATAAAGCAATACGAGTTATCGACTAAACAGGAAAAAAGAAATTCAATACAGCAGAAAATAAAATATCTGTCTGATGATAATTTAGATAAAACACACGCATTAGTAAACAAGCTATTTACAAAAGAGCTTATTGGATAATGGCAACAAATGATTTTATATGCCTTGACGATGAGTTTAGCTACTCACGTTGCGTGTTTCAATGTAATGATTGCGCGCTATACGAAAAACAATTACAACAAAACAAGAGTGCTCAAAATCCTAAATAATTACGTTATATATTTGAATAATCAACTTTTTTCAAGATGCATGGTGGCGCAAGACAAGGGGCAGGTAGAAAGCCCAAAGCAGACGAAGCTAAATTAGTAGAACGCTTAGATGCGATTATAGATAGTGATACAGCACTCGCAAAGTTAGGGGAACTCGTAGCTAAAGGCGATATGAGAGCAATACAACTATATCTAAGCTATCGTTATGGGAAACCCAAAGAGAGCATGGATATAAACTCATCTGAGGGGCTTAATATAAACTTTAAGGACTTAATTAAGTTTGTCGATTAACATACATAAAAAGTACCTACCAATATCCACAGACGAAAGTAGATACTTTGTTGTTACAGGTGGTAGGGGTTCAGGTAAGTCTTTTTCAATTAATGCCATGCTTGTTCTACTTACTTACGAGCAAGGGCATACAATACTATTCACAAGATACACACTTACGTCTGCACGTATCTCTATCATCCCTGAGTTTATTGAGAAGTTAGAGCTGATGGATTGTATAGGCGATTTCCACGTTACCAAAGACGAGATAATTAACAAACACTCAAACAGCAAAATAATCTTTAGGGGTATCAAGACAAGCTCAGGCGACCAAACAGCAAACCTCAAATCCCTAACAGGTATTACCACATGGGTAGTAGATGAAGCAGAGGAACTAACAGACGAGCAGAAGTTTGACACGATTGATTTGTCAGTAAGACAGCAAGGCAAACAGAACAGAGTTATCCTGATACTTAACCCTACAACTAAAGAGCATTTTGTCTATACACGATTTTTTGAGGATAAGGGTGTGCAAGAGGGTAGCAATACACGAAAGGACAACACCACCTACATACACACCACCTACTTAGATAACATTGACAACCTATCTAAAAGCTACATAGAGCAGATAGAGGAAATGCAAAAGCGCAGACCTGAGAAGTACAAGCAACAGATGTTAGGCTCATGGATGAGTAAAGCTGAGGGTGTGATATTCACTAATTGGACGATAGGCGAGTTTAAAAAGAAAGGTGTAAGCGTGTGGGGTCAGGATTACGGATTTGCAGCAGACCCCTCAACCCTTGTAGAGACAAACATAGACACAGACAATAAAATAATCTATCTAAGAGAGTGTTTTTACCTGCCACGACTCACAACCTCACAGATAGCACAACTCAACCTTAAACACGCTAAGGATGGGCTTATCGTAGGCGATAGCGCAGAGGTGCGACTACTACACGAAATAAAAGCAAAAGGGTGCAACGTAAAGCCATCAATAAAAGGTCAGGGTAGTGTTACCTATGGTATATCTTTATTGCAAGACTACGACCTTGTGGTAAGCCCTGATAGTACAAACCTTATCAAAGAGCTGAATAATTATAGGTGGTTAGAGCGCAAATCAAACACGCCTGTCGATGCTTACAACCATTTAATTGACGCAATCCGATATTCTGTGGGCTATCAATTACAGAACCCCAACAGAGGTAAATATGCAATTAGATAAAAAAAATTAAAAAAAAGTAATTAAATTTTGTTAATAAATAAAAAAGTTATATATTAGCATCATAATAACATTAAAATTAAAAACATGTCAAATCCAATAATTGAATTTTTATTAGATAAACAAGCAAAAGGACTTCCCATGAACATGGGCGAAGCAATGTCCAAGTGTGATGTTTGGGGAAGTAATGAACCGGGGACGGTCGGTCCTATGATAAACGCTTTCAGAAAACATTGGGAAGAAAATAACAAATAAATTAAAAGCAATGAAATTAAAAAAAGACGATACCTATATTAAATATCTTGTTAATGACACGAACATTTGTGAACGTCTTAACACTACAATTAAAAAGATTCAAGGACGAATTAATTACATAAACAGAAATTACAACGTTTCTGTATTTGATTCAAACCCAACAAACAAGTGGCAAAGACTTAAAGTCAATCTTTTGTGGTCGCATCTTAATGATTTAAAAGATGCAAAATCTGCAAATGATGATTTTGACATAGCATGCGCGATTTACAATTACGAATGTGATTTGTCATTAATATAAAAAATAATATAATTAATTAACAACCCCCTTTATAGGGGGTTTTTTTATGTTTCAAAATCAATTTTTTTTACGTTATATATATATGAAAGTAGATATAGAAATCCCTGAATCACTTAATGAGATAACCTTAGACCAATATCAGAGATATCTAAAGATACAAGACAACAACGAGGACGAGAAGTTTTTAGCTGTTAAGATGATTGAGATATTTTGTGGGATTCGTGGCGACCACGTTCTACTCATGAGGGCTACTGATATCAATAGTATAGTGCAGATATTGACTGAGATGCTAAACAACACCCCCAAGCTGCAAACTATGTTTAAGATGAAAGATACGCAGTATGGATTCATACCTAAGTTAGATGATATGAGCTTTGGCGAATATATAGACTTAGATACGTTTATAGGCGATTGGGAAAACATGCATAGAGCTATGAATGTATTGTATAGACCTATTGTAAATCAATATGGGGATAGGTACAATATAGAAGAGTATAGTGTAGATAGTGCAGAAAAGATGAAAGATATGCCTATGAGTGCAGTATTAGGCTCTATTGTTTTTTTTTACAATTTAGGGATGGACTTATCGAAAGCTATGCTGAACTATTTGGGGAACAAAGAGATGAACTTAGCGCTGCATCTAATTTCGGAAGAAAATGGGGGTGGTATCAATCACTTTACGCACTCGCTCAGGGGGATATTGGACGATTTGAAGATATCACTAAATTAAATACTCATCAATGTTTATATGCCCTAAGTTTTATGAAAGACAAAGCAGAGTTAGAAGCAAGACAAATAAAAAGTAAATTCAATGGCTAATCAAGGTGCAAGAGGTTTCTACCAAATAACCAACACAATCAAAGATCAACTACTCGCTGATGATAACATCAATACAGTTACCACAGGCGATATTACAGACATTGACCTAAACAAGCAAACCATCTTTCCACTTGCGCACATTGTAATTAATAACGTAACATTGGAAGAGCAAGTGCTTAGATTCAGTATGAGTATCCTTACAATGGATATTGTTGATCAAAGCAAGGATGCAGTTGTAGATGTATTTAGGGATAACGATAACGAGCAAGACGTACTCAACACACAACTTGCTGTTATCAATAAAGTAATTCAGGTGCTTAGGATAGGGACGTTGTACACATCAAAGTATCAGTTAGATGGCGACCCAAGCTGTGAACCCTTTTACGATAGGTTTGAGAACTCTGTTGCAGGTTGGGCTACAACCTTTGACGTACTTATAGAAAACGATATAAACGTATGCAGCTAAAAGAAACACAGACAGCTTTGAGGGCTTTCGGTAAGTATGTAGTGCAACAGGCACGAACAAACCTAACTAAAGGCAGAAAGAATGTATCTAAAGAGTTGTACGATTCTCTTGGGTTTACATTAGAGGAAGTAAGCGCAGGTTTTAGATTGTTCTTTGAAATGGAAGATTATGGCATGTTCCAAGATCGTGGCGTAAAGGGTGTACGTGGTGGTAAGTCTTTAAGCAACTTTAGTTACAAGCAATCCTCTAATCTCGTTGGGTTAGAAAGTGCCACAGGCACGTTTGGTAAGTGGGCATCTGCAAAGCGCATACAGTTTAGAGATAAAAAGGGCAGATTTTTAAGCTACAAACAAACAGGATTTGCACTTGCTACGATCGTCAAGAATTACGGAATCAAACCATCACTTTTTTTCACTAAGCCCTTTGAGAAAGCATTTACGAACCTACCAAAAGAATTACAAGAGCAATTTGCTAAAGACTTAGAAAACTTAATATAATGGCTACAAAGATAAACGTAAGAAGCCCTTTTTACCTAAAGGTATCACAAACAAACATAGCAACAGCTACACTCAACTTATATATCTATACAGGTACGTTTGTAGCAAACGCATCAGTAGCCAACCCCAAGTACACGATCACAAAGGATGTGCTTACATCAGGGTTTATTGTGTTTGAGGTGGCAGAGCTTATTCGAGATTATCTCGAAATAGAATTTGATGGTACATATAGTAGTCAAGTTGTTTGGGTCAATGCAGTAATATCAACAACTGTATCAAGTGGATCTGCGAGTGCTACAGTATCGCCTGACAACACAAATGGTTTTGTAGCTTTTGATGGCTATGGCTACTTCCATGAGGGTACAAACCCTGAGCTATCCAAAGGTGCTTTAATATCAAACAATACTATATTTAGATTAAACGATAGCAACGTAAGAATCCCTGTCTATACAGGCGACACAACAAGCGTAGCATTTTTCTATCAAGGCGAAGAGAAACGAACACAAGCAATAAGCACCTCAACAAACACTAACGCACAAATAGATTACGTTACAGTAAGTGGTCAAGATAACAACGACAGCTACGAGGAAAGAGTTGTAGCTGATGGTGGTACGCTTGAAACGTCAAGGTGCTTAACAGATTTTCTAAGGCAGTTAGATGTTGGTCTTGTGGATGAAGTTTATGTAGCATCCTCAACAGGCACAGAGATTATCAAAATACTAAGCACAGAGGAATGTAAATACGAACCCTACAAAGTTACGTTTGTCAATAAGTATGGTGCTTTACAGGACTTAATGTTTTTTAAGAAATCAGTAGAATCAACCAACGTAACATCTGAGCAGTTTAAGGCATCTATATTTGACCAAAGCACCCTTAGCTACAAAACACATCAACACCAACAACAGGCGTTCTTAGCACAGGGCAAAGATAGAATCACAATGAACACAGGATACGTTAATGATGACCATAACTCTGTAATCGAAGAGCTGTTGCTTAGTGAGCAGGTTTACTACACAGAGATTACAGAAACAGCAGAGGTTGTGATACCTGTAATACCTTTGACAAAATCTGTAACATATAAAACAAGTGTTAATGATAGACTTGCAAATTACACAGTAGATTTTGAACATGCTTTTGATAAGATAAACAATATAAGATAGTGCAGAGCATACAGCTATTTATCGAGGGGCAAAGAGTAGATATGTTTAAGGATGAAAGCGTATCTATCACTCAGTCTATCCAAAATGTTAAGGATATTGCTAAGGTGTTCACAGAGTTTACTAAAACTTTTACACTACCTGCATCAAAAGCAAACAACAAGATATTTAAGCATTACTATAACTTCGATATCACAAATGGATTTGATGCAAGGGTAAAAAAAAGCGCTACACTTGAACTAAACAACTTGCCATTTAAAAAAGGCAAGATCAAATTAGAAGGTGTAGATTTAAAGAATCGCAGACCAAAATCTTACCGAATAACTTTCTTTGGTAATACTGTAACACTTAAAGATTTGTTAGGGGATGATAAACTTAACCAACTTACAGCACTAAATACTTACAGCGAAAACTTTGGGGCTACTGACATTGAGAGAGCTTTAAAACGTAATTCGTCAACTTATCAAACAGGCACAGTTGATTCAATTAGTAGTGCTAACATTATAGACAATAGTGGCTTTGGTACTGTTAGTGCGGGGGATTTAGTTGTAAACACCACAACAAATCAAACCACTTTTATAGTAAGTTTCCCTACATCAAACACAGTTGTTCTTAATGAGCAGATATTTACAGGTGGTCAAACGTATGAAATATCAAATCACGTTTTAGTTCCACTCATAACCCACACAAAAAGACTTACATACGATAGTGGGGTAAACATACAAGGCGATGGAAATTTATTTTATCAAGCAGGAACAGATGTTACCTATCATCATGGAGTTGCTTGGAACGAATTAAAATACGCTATTAGACTACAAAAAATTATAGAAGCAATACAGACTGAGTATGGCATAACTTTCTCGACCGATTTCTTTACTCAAACAAATACTGCTTTTTTCAATCTATATATGTGGCTGCACAGAAAAAAAGGTGTTGTTACAAGTGGCGGTCAAGTTGCAAGTTTTACAAAAGTAATTGATGGGTGGTCAACAGCAACAGGCGATACAGCAGATATGATAAACTCGTCAACTATAAAAATTACAAATGACAATTTTATTGACGATTTTAGATTGACCCTTACACGATCTGATACCACACCCTTTGACTTGACTTTATTTAAAAACGGCAGTTCAATACATACAATCACAAATCAAACAGGCACAAGCATTTCATTAGATATTGATTCAATAACAACTGTTAATGACGATGATGAGTTTTATGCTGTGTTAACATATCAATCAGGTACTACATTTAGTCAAATAGAGTGGTCAATCGATTTCACAACGCCAAGTGGTAGTGATGTAGATAGATTCCAAACAGGAACTTTCACAACAACAGCAGTCTTTGAATTTGCAATAACAGAACAAATACCTGAGATAAAAGTAATAGACTTTCTGACAGGTATATTTAAGATGTTTAACCTCACTACTTTTGTTGAGGATAGCGGGACTATATACGTTGACACCTTAGATAACTTTTACACAAATAAAAAGTCAACAAGCACAGCATACGATATAAGTGAATTTGTCGATGTAGATTCAACTCAGGTTAATGTAGCTTTGCCTTACAAAGAGGTGTCTTTTAGTTTTGAAGATACTGACTCATTTTTCGCTGCATCGTTTAATCAACTTCAAAACAGGGAATGGGGTAAAGCAGAAGCAACTAACATTATATCATTGCTCACAGGTGCAAATGAAACAATAGATGGTTCTGAGTATAATGTTCTTGCGCCTTTTAGTCATTTTCAGTTTGAAAGACTTGTAAATTTAAACAACGATAGCCAAACAGATATTCAATGGGGTTGGGCTGCTGATGACAACCAAGAAAGCTATATTGGTAAACCATTACTATTTTATCCTGTACACGAAAACCCAACACAGAGTATAAGTTTTATAGACAATGTAAGCTCAACAGGTAGTTATGACGATCACAAAGAAATTACAGTTGCTATATCCATGCCATCAAATAGTGTTGCTTTTGCATCAGGCACATCTACTGCAAATATAAACTTTAACAACGAGCTAAACGAGTACACTCTTGATGCTTCATTTACAGGAACTTTATTTGAAAACTATTACAAGACTTACATTACAAACATATTTAAAAATAGTAATCGTTTAACTAAAGTAAAGGCATATCTACCCCTTAGAATCCTTTTAAACTTTACACTTGCTGATAGGTTTGATATCAATGGCAAAAGATATAAGATCAACAGCATAGACACAAACTTAGCAACAGGCGAATCAAACATAGAACTATTAAACGAATTATGATACAGAATATCTTAGAGTTACTACCCTATGTAAAAGATGGCTCGGAAAACATCCGAATAGCTAAAGGACAGAACTACCTGCCTAAGAATTTCAAACAGGCATTTAAACAATTTAAAAACGATATGGAATGGCTAAAAAAATCCAAGTAGAGTTAGAAGCTAAAACCGACAAGGCGATAAAAGAGATTAAGGACGTAAAAGGCGAAATCCAAAATCTCACTAAGTCAACAGAAGATGGTTTTAAGGATGTAGGGGATGCTACTAAAGGTGTTTCTAAAGGAATTAAGGGTATTGGTAATGCTCTTAAAGCAGCAGGTATTGGTCTTGCGATCGCTGCATTTGCACAACTATCAGAGATATTTAAGCAAAATCAAAAGGTTGCAGATGTATTCAACACTACCTTTGAGGTGTTATCACTTGCTTTTAATGACTTTGTAAACTTTATCGTAAGTAACACAAGTGGTGTAGTTAATTTCTTTAAAGCAATTTTTGAGAACCCTAAACAATCTTTACTTGATTTTGCTGATGCTTTTAAAAGAAACATACAAGAAAGATTTGAGAGCTACTTAGACACTTTGGGATTTATAGCAAGTGCAGTAAAAAAAGTATTTAGTGGCGATTTTAAAGGTGCTTTAGAGGATGTTAAAAATGCAGGTAAAGAAAGTTTAGACGTACTTACAGGTGTCAACAACACTTTTGACAAAGCTACCGAAACAGTTACTAAGGTTGCAACAGCTACGTCTAACTATGTAAATGAAACTGTCAAGGCAGCAAAAGCAAATGTAGAACTCGGTAAACAAGCAGAGATAGCAAGAGTACGTCAACAAGGTGTAATAGAATCTTTTGACTTACAAGCAGAGAAACTAAGACAGGTGCGTGATGAAGAGAGGAACACTATAGAGGAACGTATTGCTGCAAACAACAAACTAAAAGAAACTCTTGACGAGCAAGAAACTGCGATGTTAGCAAATGTAGATGCATTGGTTGCTGCTGCTCAAGCAGAGTTTGATAAAAACCAAAATCAAGAAAACACTATTGCTCTTTTAGAAGCACAACAAGAAAAAGAAGCAGTATTAGCGCAGATAGCAGGTTTTAGAAGTGAACAGTTATCAAACGACCTTGCGCTTAATCGTGAGAAGTTAGAGCTTGAGCAATCCATAACTGATGCAGAAAGCGAAAGAGCAATAGAGGAAGCAAAGTTTACAGCAGAGCAAATAGAGAATGAATATGTGCGCCTACAAACCCTAAAAGATGTAAACGAACAGGAAAGACAAATAGAGGTTCAGAGATTATCTGAGAAAAGAGATGCATATAAGCAAGGTACACAAGCATTTCAAGATGCCCAAAATGAGCTTTTAGTGTTTCAATCTGAAAATGCTAATCAACAAAAGCAAATAGAGAAAGACCTTGCAGTAGCTAAACAGCAAGAGATTACAAACGCACTCGGTAATATAGCAGGTATTGTAGGGCAAAACTCTAAGTTTGGAAAAGCCATTGCGATTGTACAAGCGATTAGAGATACTTACGCAGGGGCAAACAAAGCTCTTGCTCAGGGTGGTTTGTTTGGGTTTATAGGGGCTGCTGCTGTTATAGCAGGTGGACTTGCAAATGTTAAAGCAATTACATCAACACAAGATCCTGCATCGCCAAGCTTCGCACAAGGCGGTGGTAGGGGTGCGCCAAGCGTAGCTGCACCTACTGCTGCTGCTACACCCCCTGCATTTAACATAGTAGGTGCATCAGATACGAACCAATTAGCAGAAGCGATTGGGGGTCAAGCACAACAACCTGTCAAAGCGTTTGTAGTGTCAAACGATGTAAGCACAGCACAGGAATTAGACAGAAACATTGTAGAGGGTGCTTCAATAGGATAAATACAAAAACTAAACTAAATACGTTATATAGATATGCGAATTGTAGAACTGATTTTAGACGATGAGGAAATCACAGGGATCGAAGCAATATCAGTTGTAGAGAATCCTGCTATTGAGGAAGAGTTTATCGCACTTAAAAATGAAGAGATAAAACTTGCTGAGGTGTCTGCTGAGAAGCGTATCTTGCTTGGTGCGTTACTAATACCTAACAAGCCCATATACAGGCGTAAAGGCGAAGAAGAGTATTATATATACTTTTCAAAAGATACTGTTTTAAAGGCATCGCAATTATACTTACAGAATGGCAATCAAAGCAAAGCCACATTAGAACATCAACATAGCATTAACGGATTAACACTTGTAGAGAGTTGGATAGTAGAGGACGAAACACACGACAAAAGCAGAAAGTACGGACTAAATGTACCTGTGGGAACTTGGATGGGGGCTGTAAAGGTCAACAACGAGCAGATATGGGAACAGTTTGTAAAAACAGGAAAAGTTAAGGGCTTCTCTATTGAGGGTTACTTTGCAGACAAGATGGAACGCCCTAAAGAACCTATCAATGACTTTGATGAGGATGAAGCTAAGGATATGCTTAAACACATCCGCAGGATTGTAAAAAAAGATGGCAGGTACAAAGATGGTCAAAAAGAAGAGTTTGAGTCTTACTCTGATTATCCAAGTGGCGTAAAGAATAACGCAAAGCGGGGTATTGAGCTTAACGAAAAAGTAAACAACAAATGTGCTACTGATGTAGGTAAGATACGAGCGCAACAACTTGCACAAGGCAAACCGATCTCAAAAGAAACTATAAAGCGCATGTACTCATTTTTATCAAGAGCAGAAGAGTACTACGATGAAAGCGACACTAAAGCGTGTGGCACTATCTCTTATCTACTATGGGGTGGTAAAGCAGGTAAGCGTTGGTCTGAAAGCAAGTTAAAAGAATTAGGCGAAATAGAATTAGAATCTATGGTAGTCAATAAGAACATAGCCATCATTGACGATCGTGTAGCTTTTAACACCAAAGAGAAAGCATTAGAGATAGCTAAGGACTTAGGTTGTGAGGGTTTTCATGAACACGAGTTTGAGGGGCAAACATGGTATATGCCTTGTGAGTTTCACAAAAAAGAGGATATGGCTTACCACAAATGCCCAAAGGGCTATAAGAAAAAAGATGGTAAGTGCGTTAAGATGGCTGAGGTTGGCGAACGTGGTGGTATTAGACGTTCAAAGAAAGCCCCTAAGTCAGACACGCCAAACCCAAAACCAAAAGGTAAAGGAACAGCTAAAGGCGATGCTTCCACAACAAGGGGCGCAAAGGTATCTAAGAAAGACGAAGCTACCTTAAAGAATAAATCAGACGATTTTAATAAAAGATACAAAGATAAATTAGGTTATGGCGTAAACGTAGGTATGCTCAAAGCTGTGTTTCAACGTGGATTAGGTGCATTTAACGTATCGCACAGCCCAAGAGTTAAAAGTGCTTCTCAGTGGTCTTTTGCTCGTGTCAATGCGTTTTTGTATTTAGTAAAAAATGGCAGACCACAAAACCCTAAATACACAGGGGATTATGATCTGTTACCAAAAGGACATCCAAAAAAAAATAAATAATTATGAGTATTAAGAATGTAAGTAAGATGCTGTTTAGCAATCAAGAGAAAGTAGAGTTAGCAAGAAAACCTGCATCTATTTTAAAAGAATCACAAGCAATAGATGGTCGTTTGGCAAAAAGCTCTGCTAAGATAGATAGAGCATATTTAGATTATGTAAAAGCAAGGCAAAACTTTATACAAGAGATTAATGGATATGAGCAAGATGTAGAGAAATTAATTGATGATAGTGCCGAAGTGGCTAAACAACTTATAGACTTGGGTTTAAGACCGAATGATATACCTGAGATTACAAAAGCAAATGAAAGCAATGTAAAGTTAATTAGGATAATTAATGACTACAAAAAACTCTATCCTAAAATATAATGGCTAAGAGAATAGACTACATAAAAGTATTAAAGCCAAAGGTGCGTAGGAAAGGTGTACACGCTAAAACAAAAATGAGTAGTGTCAAAGGCAGTAAGCTATATAAGAAAAAATACAGAGGTCAAGGAAAATGATTAAACGACTGAAACGATTTATCACACCATCAAGGACAAGCCCCAAATCATCAAGACGTGGGTGTTTATGTGAGGATAATACATATCACGTTAAGTGTTGTGATGGCTCATTGAGAGCGCAAGGGATAGGAAAGGTTTAATAAAAATTTAAATATAAAAACAATGAGTAAAAAAGTAATGCAAAAAATCGTTTTGATCGAGAAACAAGAGCTATCTGCTGAAAAGGTGGAACTTGCTATTGCTGATGATATACAGCGTGTAACAAATGCTTTAAATTCTCAAATATCTATTGATGAAAGAGTTTTAAAAAAAAGCGTAAAGTATTATAGTGATTTAGTAAACAACATACCTAATGCAAAACAGCAAATTAAAACAAACAGGAATGTTGTTAAAGCAACTGATGGCAAAATTAATATCGCTGAAAACACATTAAAAGAAGCTAAAAGAGCTGCTGACGATTTAGGTGTTAATCCAAAAAGTATTGACGTATATAATGAATTAGAGCAGTTGATTGATAAGGTGCAAAAAAGCCAAAAAAATGTAGATGAGATTAGCGACAGACTACAAAGATTATTTTAGAAAATACAAATTAAATTTTAAACACGTTATATAGTTATGAAAGCGACAGAAATTCTAAGTAAAATCAAAACCTATCTTGGGGAAGATACTGCTGATATTGTAGAAAATGTCGAGCAAGACCAAGAGGTTAAAGTAGAGTTAGCACAAGTGAAACTCGAAAATGGAACTGTCCTTGAAGCGGAAGCGTTTGAGTCAGGCAAAGAAGTCTTTATCCTTACAGACGATGAGAAAGTAGCTGTCCCTGTTGGCGAGTACCAAATGGAAGATGGTCAACTCCTTGTCGTTCAGGAAGAGGGTTTGATTGCTGAAATCAAAAAAGCAGAAGCCAAAGAGGAAGAGGAAGTGGAAGCATCTGAAGAGGAAGAGCTTGATAAGCACGATGAAGAGGTGGAAGCTAAGTATGCTACAAAAGAAGAGTTAGCAGAAGTGAAATCATTGGTTGAGGAAATCAAGCAGATGATTGAAAAGAAAGAGGAAATGAGCGAAGTTGAAGAGCAAGTAAAAGAGGAACTATCCGAAACACCTGCTGCCGAAGCAATCACTCATAACCCTGAGCCACAACAAAAAGTTAATCTAAAGTTTGCAAAAAACAGAAAAACAAGCACTTTGGATAAAGTAATGTCAAAAATTGTTAACAGTTAAATATAAATAAAAATGCCAAATCCAACTATTACAGGTTCAAGTTATGCAGGGGAATTTGCAGGTAAGTACATTGCTGCATCCTTGTTCTCTGCTAAAACTTTAGATGAGGGATCGATCACAATCCTACCTAACATCAAATTCAAAGCCGCTATGAAAGTAGGTGCGTTCTCAAATCTTGTACGCTCTGCTGATTGCGACTTTGATTCAACTACATCAGGTCTTACTCTAACTGAGAAAGTCTTGACACCAACTGAATTGCAAGTAAACTTACAGATTTGTAAGAAAGAATTGCACTCTGATTGGGAAGCCGCTCAAATGGGCTTTTCTGCTTTTGATGAGCTACCACCATTGTTCTCTGACTTTGTTATCGCTCGTGTAGCTGCTGAGGTAGCACAAGCTACTGAAAACTCTATTTGGGGTGGAACAGCAGGGGAAGGTAGTTTCGACGGATTCAAAACCCTTTTACAAGCAGACAGCGATGTTGTAGATATTACAGGAACATCAGTAACAGGTTCTAACGTAATTGCAGAGCTTAATAAAATTGTAGAAGCTATCCCAAGTGGTGTATATGGTTCTGACGACTTAGTGTTGTATGTTTCAACTGCATTTGCTAAAGCATACATCCAAGCACAAGCTGCTTTAGGATATCGTGAGCTTTACAACGTAGGACAAACTGAGATGAACTTTCAAGGGATTCCTATGTTTGTAACAAGTGGATTGAACACGAACAATGCAGTCGCAGCTCGTAAGTCTAACCTATTCTTTGGAACAGGATTACTTGATGACAGAAACGAGGTCAAAGTAATTGACATGGCTGATATCGATGGATCACAAAACGTAAGAATTGTGATGCGTTATACAGCAGGTGTACAGCATGGTATTGGTGGCGATATCGTTCTTTACTCGTAATTAATAATTGTCTAACTTAAAAGGGGTGGGTAAGCCGAGTGCCTACCTACCCTTTTTTATTAAAATAAAATAATATGGCATGTGCAGTAACAAACGGACGTAGTTTACCATGTAAGAGTGGTGTCGGTGGAATAAAGTTTGTCTTTATCGCCCCCTATACTACGACCACAAAAGATCTTGTTGTTGATACTGATGGCGATGTTACTTTAGATGGTTCGGTCAATTTTTTTAGATACGATGTTAAAGGCAACTCATCACTTGAAACAGCAATAAATTCAAGCAGAGAAAATGGCACTACTTTTTATGAAAGTACGTTAAACCTTACTCTGACTTTTTTAGATAAAGCTACACAAGAGCAAATCAAGCTCTTAGCGCATGGACGACCACAGGTTGTCGTTCAAGACTATAATGGCAATAACTTTTTAGTAGGTAAAGAGCATGGCGTAGAGGTTACAGGGGGTACTGTCGTAACAGGGGCAGCTATGGGCGACCTTAGCGGATTTACCCTTACAATGACAGCTCAGGAAACAGCACCACCATTTTTCTGTACTGCTGCACCTACTGATGATTCAAGTAGCCCAATTAACCCAACTCCATAATTTTTTGTATATTAGCAAAAGATATTTTTCATTAAGTTTGGTTTAGTTATAGGTAGGGGGTGTAAAAGCCCCCTTTTTTATTACACAAAATTTACAATCTATACGTTATATAAGTATGCATATATTGACTACATCGACAGGTTCTCAAAGTATTGATGTAATACCACGCAGGGCTGTATCAGGTGCTTTGTCAATGTTTGTAAGAAACGAATCAACAAACTTAGTTACTGAATATACAGCAGACCAAGATTGGGATACATATACAGCTACGTTTAGTGGTTCACAGGTAGAGTGGGATGGTAGTGGGTTTTCGTTTTCAGAGGGTTCTACGTTTTTGAGAATAATCAACAGTTACACTCTTACAGAAGATACATACTATTCTTTTGTGTTACAGGATACAGTAGGTAAGATATTCAAAGGCATGATGTTTTGTACAAATCAAACGATAGACCAAAGTACAAACTCATACTATCAGATAAACAAAAACAAATATGTATCACACTCTGCTGACAACGAGTTTATAATACTATGATAAAGTTAACTACATCAACGGATGCTCAGACCATAAAGATTATACCACGTTCTTATGCAACGAATGTGAGTTTGATATTTAGGGATGATTCTACAAACACATCTGTTACATATACATCATCTGCTACCACGAACAAAAATCACTTGGTTATTAGTCAAGCTCTTGCACTTAAAGAGGGTAGGTTTTATGATTTAACAATAAAGGAAGGTACAAGCGTTATATATAAAGACAAAGTGTTTTGCACAGATCAAACAGTTGACCAAGACACGAATAACTATTATACAGTTAATCAAGGGGAATACACGACAGAAACTACCTACGATAACGATTATATTATATTATGAGAAACGATTTAAGAATAGTAAATTTAAGTACATACACAAGCCCTGTTGTAAAAGAGGTGCGTAATCGTGAGTGGGTTGCCTATGGCGATGACAATAACTATTTTCAATATCTTATAGACAGATATAATGGTAGCCCTACTAACAACGCTATCATCAACGGGATAAGCGAGATGATTTATGGTAAAGGGTTAGATGCTACTGATAGTAACAGAAAACCTGATGAGTATGCACAGATGGTATCTTTATTTAACCATGATTGCGTACGCAAGTTAGTTTATGACTACAAACTGATGGGTCAATGTGCTTTACAAGT
>VTLG01000247.1_pt1 | contig 16058 bp, 24 predicted proteins | sample 4694571 | NCBI WGS metagenome assembly VTLG01 (sample SAMN12604809, study PRJNA352737) | marine metagenome | biome: ENVO:00000447; feature: ENVO:00000209|ENVO:00000569|ENVO:01000036; material: ENVO:00002151; isolation source: viral sequences binned using virsorter ...
CCGTCACAGGTAATAACATAGGTACAGATGCGAGTAGCTTGGTTCCTCCAGCTCAGAGTGTTACTCAGTCAGTAAATGGTGTAAATTCTACGTGGACAAACTTAGATACAACAAATATGCCAAACTTCACGGTGACAGATACCACCAAACCTTGGCAGTTGACTACAACTCTGAGCCAGCCAGGATTAAAATCTCAGACAATAATACAAAGAACAACAGAGATAACTTCAGTCACAGACACGGTTTCAACCTTCAGTCAGTAAAATATTTACTATTAGCTTTAAATATATTTAGTACTCCTATTTATGCAAACGAAGTGGGAGGGGTGTCCGCAACGGCAAACCCGGTGGCAAATTCTAGTGGTTCCGTATCCAATTTGGCTGTACAAAATTTATCGGGACCATATATAACTAATACTCACGGAAATGGTGTTTCTTGTCAGGGAGCAACCCTTAGTGTCACTCCGTTTGCAACCCTGCAAGATTCATGGAAGGAACCTTATGAGGCAAGTTATTTAGATCCAGTATTTGATAATAGTGATTTAAATAATGACGGAGTATTAGATAATCCAGGCTCTATTCTTTATCACAAACCTACTAGAACTGGTCAAAAAACTAATCATAGTATTGGATGGGGTATCAGTATGAACATAACCATACCACTAGATAAACGTCATAATGAAGGTTGTTTGAGAGCTGCTAACACTCAAAATGAATTAAATAAACAATTATTAGCTAATAAAAGATTAGATTTTGAGATGGCAAGATTAAAACATTGTGCGGAGCAGAAAAGGCTTGGGGTAACATTTCATCCGTCAAGTCCAGCTGCTCAAATATGTTCAGATATTGTAGTTGCAAATCCTCACGGAGTTATACCTAATCATCAGCACGAGATTCCGAAATAAGTTTCTTTTTTCTTTTTAAACCTTTAAATTTTTCTCTATCTTTTTTACCAAAAAAACCTTTAATTTTCTTAGTTAATTGTTTTATTAATGGCTTTATTAACCTTAATAATAAAGGTGTTGCTGCTGCTGAAGCTGTTGCTACTACAGCAATTGCTGCTGTAGTACTAACTTGACTCGTATTCGGAAGTAGTTTTTCTACTGGAGAACTTGGTTCATACAATACAACACAAGTAGTTCCTTGTATTTCATGACCTACAACTATTTCTTCTCCATTTCGTGTTAAATCTCCCACTCTTGGTTGATTTGGAGCAGGGCATTCAACTTCTTTTTGTGGTGGAGGAAGATTATCTAAATTTGGTTGAGGAGTTTCTAATTCTGGAGCTGGAGTTACATTAGGTGCAGCTACATCCTCTACAAAAACTAAATCTTCAGGAACATAGTCCATAGGGAAAAAATATGGTACAGTTCCATCACATAAAACTCGATTACCTCTATCATCCTCAGTTACAAGCTTTATTGATTTTTCATTAGCAGGATTAAATACAACACAACCTGGCACTTGAATTATGGGATTACCAATCGTTAAAGTTACAGGAGGGCTAAAAGGTATAGATTGTATAGGCGTATGAATATAACTATTGATAGGAATTATTTCTAATTTATTTATATTTATTTGATTAATTTCAGACAATTTTAAAATTGATTAATAAATATGATTTTTCATATCATGTTCATCATTATGATAATTTCTATAATGCATAGGTAGAGTGGGTCTGGGAATTACATCACCAGTCATATCAGGTATTGGCAATGCATCTTCTATAGCATCTCCTAAGCCTCCTGAGATCGACTCTAATGCCTTATCTTTTATATTATTGATGATTGCATCTTTATTTAGATAAATGCCTAATCCAGCTCCTACAACAGTCAAAGAAACTATACCCGAAGCAACAGCTATCGCATTAAAAATTTTTTGCATTTTTTTTTAAAAATCTCTTATTTTTATTTTACTCTAAAATTAAAAACTAACCAGTCTAATCAGCAGCTTCGGCTGTATTTCCCTCTGCTACCCACGCAAGGTAATCTTGGTAGTCGGTGTTTGCTTCGTCAAATGGAATAAAACTTTCTTTTCCATCTTCTGTTTTACGAACAGTTGGACTAGCATTACCAGTAATAGGGTCTTTTGTTAATTTGTAAGAAATAGTCATAATTAAAGTTCTGATGAAAAACTACAAGATGTGAGTGTTCTAAGTCCTGCGTTGCTATCAGCGTCCCAATAAAGTGTACCAGCGTCAGTATACATTCGTTGTGAACCATAGTTACCACTTAAACCACCATTACCAGTAAAATTTTCAACTGTAGGTGCTGCTCTCATTGTTACAGGAAATTCAATAGCAAGTCTTCTATGAGTAGAAGTAGTATCAATGCAATGAAACCATCTTTCCATAGTTCCACCACCATTTAAAGCATAAAAATACCTCTGACATAAAGCAAGCTCCTGTGCATGTGACCTATGCTCAAAATCTGTTGCCACGCTGCCTACTTCTAATTGAACTCCTGTAATTTCAAATGTTGCATCATTTGTTGTCCACCATGTAGTAGCATAATCTGGTGCTCTCACTGTACTATCATAAGCACCCCATTGATTTAATGTTATTGAACCAGTTTGATCGGTTCCTCTATAAGCACTTAAAAATATACTAAACCCAACACCATTATCATTATTTATTGTTAAATTAGAATTTCCAGGAATTGTTTTTGTTACTTTAGTCCAAGTGTCAGCAGTTAAAGAACCTGTTTCAAAAGGATAAAGGTAGGAACTTCCATCATGTGTTCTAAGATATCCATAATAGTTTTGGGCAACACTTGCCTTTACCCAAAAAGATAAGGTTATATAACTTGTAGCAGAAATATAATTCCAACCACTATTTGACATATTTTGTGCTTCAAAATAATGCGTCATAGTAGCATGATCTGTTGTCCCTGCTCCACTTGTTTGGTTTCCATTAGTTAGTCGAAATGCCTTTCTAAAACCTAAAGTGTAAGGTGTAGTTCCTGCTGCAACATCTACTTGTGCTTTTGTGGTTGCCTCATCAGTTCCATTATCATCACCTCGCCACCTATCAACTGTTGCGTAAGCATTACTTGTTGATGAACTAGCCCTTTGGGCAATTTGAAATGCTCCGTTAATTACTAAATTACGATTACTTAGGTTATTAGTAATATTGGCAGTACACGTTCCATCAGTATTATTAATACTTAAGGCTGCCGTTGTTGCAGCAACTCCTTTTATCGAATTTACCTTGATCTCTGACATAATTAGGTATCTCCTATTTTCATAAAATTAACGACAGTATCTAATCTGCCGCTAGATACTATTAGTTTGTAAGCATCATTTCCAGATTGAACTGAAAACTTACATTTGTGTGTTGAGGTGTCAGTAACATCAAAATAAAATTCAGCTATAGGGTTTCCAAATCTTTCTCCACTTCCAGAAACAATACCATCTAACCCCATTGAAACATTTGAATATGAACCACCATTATTAGTTGTTACATATATTTTATTTTCTGCATACCTATTAGCTGATGTACCACTATCTAGCATTACATTTGAACGAAAACGTAAGTGATAAATTCCAGTTGAGGGAAAAGAAAAAACTTCACTTGATTTTGTCATTCCTGTGCCTATTACAGCAGCACCAGTTATGTTTCCTGTTACTCTGTCAAAATTGGTATTCATAAAAATTTCTTCACCAGCAGTGCCAGATTTTTGAGTGTTTAAATAATATTGATCTAACATCGTTATTCCATTAACAGTTGCCATCGTTGCATCTGCAATATCTGGTAATGTAAAAACTCTGTTATTACTAGAAGATGATGGTGCTTGTAAGCTGAAAGACCCACCACCTGATGCTGTGTTTAGTTTAATCTTTGCTGTCATGGTTTTGGATACTTGTCTTTGGTTGCTTTAATAGTAGCTTTCCAACCATCTATCCCATTATGGTAGATGTCATCCAGCTGATCAAAAATACTAGGATATTCTGCTGCTCTATTTCTTGACCATTCTAAAGCATCTTCTATTGCTTGTAATCTTAAAACTTCTGCATCAAGTTCAGATTGTGTAGGTGCAGTTACTCCTGTTTCCCAAGTCCATTCACCACCACGACAGTTATAACCTTTTCCAGGTCTTAGACTTTCAGCTGCATCAAAAATGTTATAAATTTTCTTCATTATTCAAACTCAAAAATTGTCCAAAAACTGTTATCTTTTCCAGCTCCACCTGGCCCTTCGTGATCTCTAATAGCAACTCTATGATTATAAGAAGTTTGCTGTCCATACCTAATTTTATAAGTCTGTTGTGACGTTGAACCAGGTGTGTCTTTTGCAACCATTATTATCGTATCTTGACAAGTAGGAGCATGACCACTTGAATGTCTGTTCATATAATCGTGCTGCTGCGAATATTGTTGAGCGTTTAATACAGTATTATCATTTTTACATACAGCAAAATTTCCAACAAGTTGTATTCCTGACGCTATATTTAAAGCAATAGGTACAGTCATATGAATCACTACAGTACTAGTGGCACTTGTAGGGGTAAATGTAAAAGTAAAAGCATCTTGTGGGTAAACACTGGTTGTAGCATATTGAGTATTATTTGTGCCATATTCTGCTTTCAAAATTTTACCACCCCCTGCTTCTGCAAACGCACCATCTCCTCTTAAAAATGTAGAACCTGATGCTGTTCCTGTTGTTGCTAAATCAGCTAATTGAATAGATCCATCAGGCAAACCTCCTGCTGAAAGTCCTGTTATTGATCCTGATCCATTAATCGAAATAGGCATAATTTAAACCACCGTATAGACTGAACCGCTAGGTATCGTAACCGTCACGCCTGCGTTAATTGTAATCGGTCCAAAGCTACCAGCATTGCAGGTAGCTCCGAATGTAGTTCCGATTGTGTAGTTAGTTGTTATTGTTGTTCCATTCTCTATTATCACCTTGTCATTTCCACCACCAGTAGCTCCAGATGGTGCATCAACATAGGAGAGCACACCAGCACCATTAGTGGAAAGCAGCTGCCCTGATGAACCTGTTGCTGTTGGGAACTGAGCAACTTTAGTTCCATTAGCAACAATACCAATCTGTCCAGAACTTACTCTAAAAAAGCCAGTGTCGGTGTCCGAGGAGAACGTGATACTTGGAACTGAAACTGTGCCGTCAGGAAATGTTCCTCCTGCATTTAAGTAATCTGCACTAGCAAGTATTACTCCAAAGAAAACTTCACCTGAAGCTGGAGCAGAACTAAAAACTATATTTGTTCCTGATAATCTAAATCCTGTTGAACCAGAAGAGTCAGGTTCCTGAATTACACCACCAACAGATATTAATAATTGAGTTTCATATTTTGGAAATGGTGTAGGTGCAACTCCACCTACTAAAAGAGAAAATGATGTTGTACTTCCATTAAAAGAACTCGATATATCATCTATCGTTTTATACGCATTATTCGATCTGAGATTATTACCTAAATATGGCATACTTACTGAAATCTTTTATTGCTTCTTCTATTTTACAGAGGCTAATTTTAAGTATTAGGACCAGCAGTTGATGGTTGTGTCGGCCAAACAACATCATCAGGAGTCTTATCTTTATAAGTCTGAGGAATATCTCTTATGTTTTGTCTATATGCAGCCCACTGAGCCTGATCTACAGTAGCTCCAGATGTCATTGTCCAATCTGTATCTCTTAATATCTGATCTCTTGTAGCTCTGATACTATCCCAAGTTGGTGCATCTTCATCAGCAGCTTCGGCTGTATTAGTCTTTGCCCACTCAAGGTACTCCTGATAGTCGATGTTTTCGTCGTCAAATGGAATCCATTTTTTACTTTTCCAAATAACCCCAACATTTGTAGTTTGGTTTACTGCATCTTTGTAAAATTTGTAATCTGCCATAATTAAATCTCCGCACTAAAAGATGCACATAAATCATCTGTTGCATCTGATAAACTAAATAAAGTACCAGCATTATTTTGAAATAAACTATTACTTTTAGATTCAAAAGCATTAGGTGTTGCACCAGCCCATGAAGCATTCCCTTCTAAAGAAAATGTAGGTCTAGTTCTTTTTTCTACTTTATATTGATATTCAAAATTAGAAACACTTCCAGATGCAGCATATCCTTTAAAAGCTGCTGTTCCATCTGTCATGTAGACACCTTCGTAATATCTCATACACTTCATTAATTCATCTCCATATGAGCTGTGTTCAAAATCTGTTGCCACGCTACCCACTTCTAATTGCAAACCTGTAATTTCCCAAGTAGCATCATCTGTTGTGTACCAAGTAGTGGCATAATCTTTATAATTTTGAGCATTATTTTTTGTTTCCCATGTATCAAAAGGTCTTGAATTTGCTGTGTAGTTTGTCCCATAAAACTGAGGAAACTGTATAAACATTCCTAATTCGTTTGTATTTCTTAAAACATTTCCAGAAGCACCAGGAATTGTTTTTGTTACTTTTGTCCAAGTGTTAGCAGAAGGTGTATATTCAAAACAAAGTTCTTTTTGATCCCCACTAGCAGGGTACAATCTCATGTTCACTTGAAACTGCTGTGCAACACTTGACTTCACCCAGAAAGAAAGAGTTATATTACTTGAACTTGAAGTATAATCCCAGCCAGATTGTGCTAAATCTTGTGCTTCAATGTTATATGTCATAAACAGTTCATCAGCAGCACCAGCACCACCTGTTTGATTTCCATTCTGAATTTTAAATGATTTTCTAAAACCTAAAAGATATGGTGCATCAGAAGCTCCTATATCTGCCTGAGTGAAAGTAGGTGCTTCATCAGTATTTGCATAACCACCATATATTCTATCTATGGTTTTATAACCAACAGCAGTAGATGACGTGCCTCTCTGTGCAACTTGCATCGCACCATTAATTATCAAATTTTTATTCGTACCTATCTTTTTGGTAGTTGCTGTATTTAGTCTTTCTAATCCAACTTGATTAAGAGCCATTTGTTATACCTCCTTAAGTCTGTTCTAGATAACTTACAGTTACATCTAAAGCACTTGCTGTACCAGCCCTCACTCTTAAAATATCATTAGCTTCCATAATTACTTTCGATCCACTTATAAGTTCTAAAGAACTTCCTGATGGAACTGGAGCATTTCTTATTAGGTGAACATCATCACCACCAGTCACAAGAAAAACATCAACTTGAGCACTGGCTCCTGTTGTATTTGAAACAAGGACACTGAGAAGAACAATAGTTGCACTTCCTCCACATGTTACAACATTCGTATTAGTGCTACTGACAGCATCTGTTACGACGTTTGTTTTTGTGTCACTTTTGAAGGTATTTGCCATATCAGCCTAGAGCTATTATTAATGCAAGTTGGTCAGTAGAATCAAATACTCCACTTACAGTTAACGAACCTGTTACGGTTAAGTTTCCTGGTATTGAGACTGATCCATTAGAATCTATTGTAAGACGGCTAACTCCTCCAGTTACTAAAGATATATTATCTGCAGAAGGACTAATTAAACCTGTATTAGAATCTCCTTGGAATTTAAGACTGCAATTAGTAACTGATCCTAATCCTAAAGCAGAATTAGATCCATCTTGTCTTAGTAATGGAAATCCTCCATTAGTTATTGCGTCGTGTATTACAACAGTTTTTAATGAGGTATCTACTGTGACTTCACCATCAGCACCTTTAAATCCTGAGTGCTCTGCTGTTGTTCCTCTTCTAAATTGAACTTGGGTTGCCATAATACTATCCTAAAGCCACTGCTATTGCGGTAGCAAAGCTCTCCGTTGCAAAAGCAGTCGGCATATTTATTGTAACTTTGTTACCTGTTGCAGCAGTTGTGATATTAGTCCCTCCTTCTATATCTAAAACTTCTGAATTAAGATCAATAGCAATAGTTCCAGAATCAGCTTCAATATCTAAATCTTCAGCCGTAATCTGAGTATTTACATAGGCTTGAGTTGCTATAGTTCCATCTGCATCAGGGAAGGTTAATGTTCGTGTCTGACCACCTGTAATAGATGCAGAACTAAAAGCTCCAATTTTCGTATTATCTGAATTATTTCTAATTCTAAATCCACTATCATTTGTTACGACGGCAGTAGAAGTTATGGATGCTAATCCAGTGAATGTTGTTGCACTTGTTCCAAGAGCAAGTCCAGTGCTTCCAATGGTCACAGCACTATTAGCTAGGTTACTGTTAGCAATTGAAGATGCAGTGGTAAGAACAGTTCCTGTTTCGGCTGGAAGAGTAATGGTTACATCAGCAGTCGCTGCAGGTCCTATAAGAGTTGCAGAATTTGTTCCATTATCAGTATCTTCTTTAAAAATTATGCTACCTGCAGAACTAGAAGATCCTGTAAGAGTTGGGGCGGTAAGACTTTTATTTGTTAAAGTTTCTGTCCCTGATGTAGAAACTAATGTGGCATCTGAGACAGCAGTATTAAATTGAGCAAATGTTCCAGTTAAAGTATTATTTGCAAGGTTTACAGATTTATTTGTTAAAGTTTCAGAACCCGTTGTAGAAACAAGTGTTGCATCAGTAACAGCAGTGTTAAACTGAGCAAAAGTTCCAGATATTGTATTATTTCCAAGAGCAAGAGTTTTATTTGTAAGAGTTACAGAATTAGTTAGAGTAACTGGATAAACAATATCGCTTGTTAAAGCAACTGTTCCACCTGCGTCTGGAAAAGTAATTGTCCTGTCAGCAGTTGGATCTGTAACAGCTAAAGTTGTTTCAAAATCATTAGCAGTAGCTCCTTCAAATATTATTTGTCCTGAGCCTATAGTTATGCTATTTGTTTGTCCAGTGGTAAATGCGGTAAGCGTGTTAGATGTTAGAGAAGTTAAACCACTAATAGTCGTGGCTGTACCCCCAAGTGCTATTGCAGTTCCTCCAATAGTTACATCATCATTTGCTAATTGAGAATTAGGTATTGCACTGGTTCCAAGAACTCCAGTAGAAGAGTTATAAGTTAAACCATTTCCAGCCGCAACACTTACTGATCCTCTAGCTCTTGCTTGTGTAAAATATTCATTTGTACCCTCACTTAAATCGGAAGTACTATTTCCAGCAAAATCTAATTTATCAGAAGAAGAATTTAACTCCTGAAAAAGACCAGAAACAAGTACTAACGCCTTCCTAGTTGCCATTTAATATCTCGATCAAGCTCTTAACCAAAAGAACTTATTTGTATATATTTTACGATGACCAAACTGTCAGCTTAAAAGTATTGGTCGCTCCGCATTTACTATGAATTGACCAGTGCTTCCAGCTTCTCCTACCCTAGTTACATATTGCCCAGCACTAGATGGGGGTGTTTCAACAATTGAACCTGCAGATGATGCCGATAAAAAATATTGATCACCTGTATTTAAACCAGAAGTTGCAACTATACCAGCAGTAATTACTTTTAAAGATTGACCAGCAGGCTTTGTAGTCTCTGCAACTCCTGCAACACAAGCTTTGTCAAATGTATCATTCGCAATAGCTTTTCCTACCTGACCATCACTAGCTCTTGAATACAAAGCATCACCTTGAGTAACATTCTCAAAACAGGTAGTTTCATATCCAGTAACCTTAAACACTGTATTACTAGGCATTGTAGATTTTAAATCAATCAAAGCCTCTGTTAGACCTTGAGCATTAGGTTCATATGGGATGTAATTTTCTACACTGGACATTAGCTTAATTTAATAGGTGGTTCGATACGGATTGCAAAGTCAGTCGCTGTAGAGGCTTCTCCAACTCTAACAACAGCCTGTCCAGCACTTGAGGGGGGAGTTAAGGTTATTGCTCCAGCTGTAGATGGAGATAAAAAATATAAATCACCTGCATCCAAACCACTCATAGTCTTTAGACCAATTACAATAACTTTCACTGTTGCAGAAGCACTAGCATCTGCATTCGCAAATCCAACTACTTGAGCATTTTCTTGTAGACCATTCGATGCACTAGCTTTACCTACCTGACCATCACTAGTTCTCATATATAAAGCATCATTTTCACTAACATCTTCAAATGCAGTAGCATCAAATCCAACCTGTAATGGAGCAAAAGTAGGAAATCCTTCTTTTAAATCAATAACAGCATCAACTAAACCTCTGTAATTAGGCTCGTAAGGTTGACGAGTCATCGTAAAACTATTTGCTATCATCAAGTCTCTAAGGACAGCTATAGCACCTTCTATATTTGGTTCGTAACCTGTAGCCATAATATTTGCATATAATTATCTATTTTAAACTGTGCCTACTATTATAATTAAGATATGGAACCTCAAGTTATTGCAGCAATTATTTCAGGAAGTATAGGAGCTTTTGCTGGTATAACTAGAGCTCTCGGAAATTTTAGTAAGAAATTAGATAGAAGATTCGAAAATATTGAAAAAAACGTAGAAAAATTAAAATATGAAGTTTTGCATGATTATGTATTAAAAGAAGATTTTTTAAGAGAGATGCAAGCGGTTCATAGTAAATTAGATAGAATTTTAGATCATTTACTAAATAAATAACTACACAGCCTGCCAACTAGAACTTGCAGATAAATATATTTTTAGAGAACCTCCAGCATTTGTATCCCACACTAATTGACCATTCACAGGATTAGCAGGTAATCCAGCAGAAACGGATGCAACTGCTTTTACAACTTGAAATGCTGAACCATCATGGACTTTGAATATGTGAGTACTAGCCGTATCTAACCAAGTTTCTCCTTTACTAGATGATGTAAACCCAGCAGGTGAACTATTAGGTGCAGTACTCCCAATATGGACGGGACCTACTTTAATTAAACCTGTACTTGGAGATGCAGTATCATCTGCAAAGAATAAACCTGGACTTACATTATTATTATTTACCGCTAATTCACCAGCTCCTAATCTTATTGGGAAAGGTCTGTCATGTGCTGTACTCGATCTACGAGATTGAATTTGTACTGCCATAATTAAACATTTATATATAGTCCTGCATCTACTACTGTATCTTGGGCAGTCTCTGGATTATATGTTCCAGCATCCATATTACTTGTATTAATTGCAGCATCTAACAACTCTCCATTTATGTAATCTCCAGCTTCCAATAATCCAGCTTCAAAAACATTAGTAAATTCTGATAATGGTTTATTTACAATTCCAAATTTCACATCATCTAAAACTGTAGGAGCTTTGTTGAATAATTTATTTACCATTGCAATCATTCTATTTGTCGTATTAAGAGCTTTACCTTCTCTATTTAAACCGCCTGTTTCATCTCTTTTTAAACTATCAGTCAGCGTCATAGCAATCACAGATGGGTCAAAATTAGCTACATCTTGAGGTAAATTAAAATCACCAATAATATTTTTATTACCCTCCCATTTTGTTGAACGATTATATAAAGCAAAAATTTCCACAGCTTCTTGCATTTTTCTTTTTTCTTTAGCCCATCTTTTTTCCCAATTTTCATAACCTTTTCCTAAAGGTTTATCATTTGGTTCTAATAACCATGCTCCTACATACTCATGTTTTTTCAAATTTTCAACAGTTACATAACCACCAGTCGTTTGTGTAAATGGATAAACAACAGTAAAACTATTTGGATTTGGAACATCGGTGATTGTATATTCTCCTGAAATAGCATTTCCACTTGTAAAATTTAATTGAATTTTATCGTTTTTATTTAAATTATGATTTTCAAAATCAACCGTAATATTTACACTATTTTGATTATATTTTGCAGCTAACTTAAGTGGTTCATTGCCTTCATCATGGAGTATTGACCACATTGCAGCGTAAATATGCTTGCACCAACGTAATTGATAATATTGTAAATTCTGAAAAGAATCTTGTTTTTCATCTTCATATTCTGGCAGCTCATAAAAATTATTTATTGTGACATAACCTAAATCTCTAAATACACCAGGCTCATCTCTTCTCTCATCTAAAGAACCATCATTTTGAATTATATTTCCAGGTTTTGTATCTCGAATTGCAGTTACAGGAAATTTTTCATGATTATTCTGACTGAATAAATCATAACTATCTCTTCTTGAAAAATCCTGACAAGAACAATTCCATCTTAATTCTGTAGTTAAAAATCTTCCTACTGCAAAACCCCTATGAGCAGGAACAGTTGTTTTAGCTATTGTATCTACAGTTTTTGCCCCATAGCTATCTGCTTTTTGAAAAATAATTTCATTTGTAGTTGCATCAGACCCAGTAACTGTATATCCAACATAATCGTCATATCTAAATCCTCTTATCAATCTAAATAAAGTTAGATTTCCTGAAGTAGTACCAGTCGGAATCGTAGTGAATTTAAATTGTGTGGCATTAATAACTTCTATTGTATATCTTCCAGAAATAACAGCTCCTGTACTTACATCAACAAACACTCTATTGTCTGTAGATAGCCCATGAGCAGAACTACATGTCACAGTTACTGTAGATCCTGATCTTGCATATGTTGAAGATATCCCAGAGTCTCTTTCTACTATTCGATCTGCCATTCTTTCACCTGCTAGGAAAGCAACTTCTGTTGGCAATGATCTTAGTTTTACTCTTACAAATCGCCAACGTGTGTCATTAAAAGCAGTCGAGTTGTGATAAATAACATTACCTGATGTTGTTGCAGATCCTGATGCAGTTAAGGTAAAAGTATTCTGCGTCTTACTTACGATTGTTAGAGTCTCATCTGTCGCACTACCTGTAGATATATCTAAATAAACATCATCACCTGGAAATAAACCATGATCATTTTTTGTTACCACTAAAGTCGTTCCGCTTTGAGAATATGTGGCATTTACTTGAGGTGCTAAATATCTGACATCTAATATTGGTAAACCAAAATCGTAAAAACTAAATCCATCTGTATCTCTCATCCCACATATGTGCTCACCTAACTCTTGATTAGTAGATGGAAAGGTAAATATTCTTGCAGGTATAAAAACTCCAGGAAACTGTTGAAAAGTAAAAAACAATCTATAGTCTCCTCTCTTGTCTCTTTCTTTAGCTGTAGATCCTAATATTTGTTGTGTAAAAGTATATAACTCATACCCTCTTCTCCATCTAGTCCATAAAGAATCTTGGTTATAAAATTTAATTTCACTTTCCAATGCATAACCATCGGATCCTCTCGGATAGACACTAGGTCTTTTTGGAATATTATCAAAATTTTTAAAATTATTTTTTAATTCAAAATTTGATTTATCTTCGAATTTTTTGAATTCGAATGACATAATCTTTAATAGAAACCGCCCTGTACATTACAGTAGAATCCATTTGTCAACGCAGTAGCACCACTTGCTGCTACATATAAAGCTTGCCCTCTTTTTAACATTAAACCTCTTTGCTTTGGAGCAATTTCATTATTAGATCCAGCAAAGTTTAAAGCTCCTGATTGAACTGTAGGATGATTGATTAAAGGTAATTTTTCAGTAAGTGTTGTACTTAATATTTGATTTTCTGATACCTGTGGAATACTCTGTGTAAATAAGGGGAAAAATTGATTAATGTTTGTAATTGTACCTGTACTGACGAGGTAGAAACAAAAATCAATAGGTAAAGAGACATTAACATTACCAGTTATAGTTCCTCCTAAAGAAGGAATAGTAACATCAAAACTTGTAGCAGTAAAATTAACAGTGTCCGCAACGGTAAAAGTATCATCCTTTGGAACAGCACCTGAACTATATGTAAGAAAATCTAAAAATACTTTTTGACCTATTTCTAAATTGTGTCCACCTGATAAAGTCACAGTACAAGTCGTACTGTTCGCAGAATAAGTACCTTGAGTTGGTGTTACAGCATCAAGTTTTTGTATAGATCTTTTTGTATATGTAAACCAAATTTCATCAATATAAGCACCGCTAATTGAAGTATCAGTTAATGCGGAGTCAACATCAAATATTTTTGTTGCATTACCAACAGCTGTCGGAATCAAACTCGTTAAAAATGATTGTCCTGACGCAACTGTACATAGTGTTGAATTTGTTGCTGGACGGTCAACCATTAATGGTTGTTTGTTTGAACTACTACTTGCCACGTTATTTATTCATAGGACTTGTTTTAATTATATAGGAAGGCTTTTTACTTATCTTTCTTATCTTTAGCTTTAGTAGCTTTATCTAAAGCTTCTTTACGCTTTTCTTTATCAGACATTTCCTTACCATCTTCCTTCTTTTTATTCTTATTTTTAAAATATTCCAATAACTGTGGTGGCATTTTACCTTTTTTATTTGTCATTTACTCTTCCTCCTCCTTTTCAAATGGAATGTCTAAAGTTTGTGTAAATCGTTTAGGTAGATTAGTACCTTTCGTATAAGAAAAAGGTGCTTCATCAGGGCGAACAGAAAATATATCTACTCGCTTTTCTCCTGCCATTCTAGTACGCCTTCTTCCTTTGAATGGACTAGCTTTCTGACGCTCTTTAGGTGAAATAATATCTCGATCTCTTTTTATACCTAAAGTGTACCCAAGTTTAGTAGATGGTAAAACCATAATTATCTATGACTAACTTCTAAAAGTAATCTTGTTCCTACAGCGACATCTGCTGGTCCAGGTAGTGCTTGTATAAATTCTGCACCTTCTCTATTAAATCTATATCTTGCTTGAGCTGGATTCCTATAGTTGGGAACATACAGATGCATCGCTAATCTATCAGTCTCATAAATATAAATTTCTGTCCAAGTTTTCAAAGTTTCCCTGAAATCTGAAGTTGCCACTGTTCTATCAACATCACCAGCAATACTCTCGATCCTATTTCTTGGAACAGTATCATTATTAATACTTCCTGTCATATCAGTTCTTTTCTCTGCTTCGTCACAACGTCCTATTTGCTCAATAATTTTACTAACCCAAAAAGAATCTTGAACATTATTCAATGCTTCTTCTAATCTGGCTTGGTCACCAGCTGGTATCGAAGTTATGTTATAACCTAAATGCCAACGTACTTTTGATTGTATAAAGGTATCGAGCTTCATTCAAACAGGGAAATTTACCTGTTACTAGTCTACTCTCACTAAGTTTTCTTTGAATATCTCATCCAAATCAATACGCTTGATACCTCTAAGTTGCTCTAACTTTGTGAATCTTTCACCTGACAAAGTAGTTTGTAAATCTTTTATATCCCTAGCAGTTTTCAAACCAACCCCTGGTAGAGCATCCGCTATTTGTCTTGCTCCAGCTAAATTTATATTTAATCTGGTATCTACAGGGAAAGTTTCTTTGTTACTTACTTTTGCTTCTTTATCCCCACTTGCATTTAATTCTGCTTTAAGTCTCTCTTCTGTTTTTATCTTCTCTCCTGTAGCAGCTACACAAGGTATTAAATCTTCGTCATTGACATACTCAGTTTCATCATTTGCATTTATAACCATAGAAACACCTTCTCCATGCTGAGATATCTTTTCTACGATTCCTCCTGTAATCTTGTGTTGGTACAACATAATAAAAAAAAATCCTTCTTTAAATAGAATAACTCAATAAATTTTTCTTGACAATGAAAAAGCGAGCCATAAAGACTCGCCTTTTCTACTAATTCTAAATATATGAATTAAGAATCTGTGCCGCCTACTTGAGAAGCAAAGTCGATGAATGATGAAACATCACTCCATGCAACTTCTGCTGCTGGACGTAAGTAGTTAACACGACAAACTAGGTAAGCTGCTTTACCTGCAGTAATGTCATCTGCAGATATAGAAACACCATCACCATTAACAGAAGTATCTGTTATTGCATTGACGTTAAATACCTTGAATGTTGTGTCAGCTGTAACCTTGTACATCATGGAGTTAGCTGCGTTAGCTGCAGTAATACCACCACCTGTAACTACTGTCCAGAAAGGTAGTTTTGCTGTTGTAACTGCACCTGTTCCTTGAGAAATAGTGGTTCCACTAAATGATAAAGAACTGGAAGCTGCTGCTAAACCATTTTGCTGAGTTGAAGGTACACCGAAAGGTGAACCACCATTGTTAGGACCAAGAAGAAGAACTTCTGTGTTAGTTCCAACAAGATCAGCTGTAATAGGAGATGCTGGGAAAGAAGGAAGACCACCTGAAGGATCATCCTGAGCAAGAGATATAGACGCACCATAAACATATGCTGGTCTAGCTGAACTTGCTTTTACAACTAAAG
>VTLG01005425.1_pt1 | contig 16055 bp, 10 predicted proteins | sample 4694571 | NCBI WGS metagenome assembly VTLG01 (sample SAMN12604809, study PRJNA352737) | marine metagenome | biome: ENVO:00000447; feature: ENVO:00000209|ENVO:00000569|ENVO:01000036; material: ENVO:00002151; isolation source: viral sequences binned using virsorter ...
AATCTGGTATAATATCTGATATTAGTAATGCTAGCGCAGTACCATCTCAGTTATATAAACAGATTAGTGTACCAATATATAGGAAGAATAATAAATATGATATGACCGTAAAAATTCCAGCACCATTTACAGCTACACTTGTCTCAGCTAGTTGGGATGGTCGATACAACACTCGACGACATGTACGTAGATAGTAAATTTATTAAGAATTGCACCCCTCAGCTAGCTCTTGAGGTAGGAGAAAACCTAAGACGAGATGATGCTAGGGAAGTAGAAATGACTTTAGGACTGTACGCTCCAGTGGCAGTCCTTCAGTCTTACTATAACTCAGCTTTTTCTGTTTACTTCCATAATGCGCACGGCGAGGCCGCCGGAGTTGCAGGAGTAACGCCAGACAATCGTATATGGATGCTTTGCACACCATTGATTGAAACTAAACCACATACCTTTGTAAGGGAAGCTAAGCGATGGCTAGATAGTTTACCAAATCCTTACTTATATAACCATGCAGACATGCGTAATGAAGTCCATATAAAACTATTAAAGTTTTTAGGATTTAAATTCATTCAGTATTATGTTTACAATGGTGTACCCCTTATATCATTTATAAAACCATCATGTGTGGAGTAGCAGAAGCTGCCATTGGCATGGGGGTATTAAGTATGGGTACTGGGATTATGCAAGCTCAAGACGAAGCTGCATATGCAAACGCAGTAGCTCAACAAAAATACCAACAAGCCAAAGCTCAGGCAGAACGTAATAATCAAATAGCAACTCAACAGTATAACAATAGACTAAGAATTGCTAAACAAAAAGATGAGATTAAAAAGCAAGACTACGAAGCTCAGTTAAAAGCTCAGGAAGCTGCAGTGCAAGCAAGTCTTGATAAAAGTAATCTAAATGCAGCTGAGTTTAATAGAGCATCAGCAGAAGTTGGGCTTAAAAAACGACAATTAGAAATTGAAGCTGCATTTGAAGTAGAAGAGCAACTTGCTGAGATGATAAAAACACAAGGACAGTTACTATCTACGGGTGGTTCTGGACAGTCATTCTTAATGCAAAGTTTAGATAGTGAGAAACAGTTTGGAAGAGCAACTGAAAAAATTGGTGAAGTAACATTCAACCAACATCAACAATTAGGTCTTCAGCAACAAGGTGTCAGTATGGATTACTTAGCTTCAGAATGGGCTAACTTTAATAACGTACCTGGTACACCAACGTCACAAAGAGCTGGACTTTCACCTTATGAACCAATTAAAGATATGGGCCCAGCAGCACCTATACGTAGGTCAGCATCAGCTGGAATCGCATCAGCAGTAGTAGGCGGCATTGGCGCTGGATTAGCTACTGGAGCCACACTATCAGGTGGCGGAGCAATGTCAGGATGGTAACTTAAATTATGCCTTTTAGAGATAGAACGGGACCAGATCCCTCAAAGCGTCTGTACGCAGAAGCTAAGGTTAAACTACAACACCGCAAAGAAGAAACTACTGATCTAATTAACCAGCTGAATGGACAATTAGAAGTGATGTCTAACAATGATAAAAACATTGCTAGAAACCAACTACATGCACTTAATGACTTCATTTCAGCTGGTAAAAAACATTTAGATGATAAAGCTAAACTTAGAAGTACTATACTAGAGACACTACAAAAAGATGTTATGCCTGCCATCAGAACACAGATGGTAGAAAATATTGCTAAAGAAACTATTAAAGCAAGACAGAAACAAAGTAATGTACAAGTAGTTCCACAAACTAAAAGTAATATCCCAGCTCCTCACCAAGATAACAGTTCAAAGGATGATACTACGTGGATTCCTTCTGGACAAGAGGTTGCTCAAGGTACTTTTATTGGAGATCCATCTGATCTTACACCTAAGTTCCTTTCAAATGGACAAGGTTTATCTCATCAAGCTGATGTAGCTGATGTAAAAACCTTAACGCAGATATCATCTTTGTCTGATTTGATGGACGATAAGGTAGCAGCTACTCAAATTGAACAGCAAGCGAAAGGTATACATGCGTTTAAAGATCGTGTTATTAATAGAGATAATATCTATGAAGCAGTTAATAATTTAGATACAACAATACTTACAGGACTGGTTGAGGATGATAGAATAGTTACTGTTCAGCTTTCTGATGGAGAATGGACAGGTGCAATTAATTCTTTAACTATAGAACACTCACCTGAACTACGCGAAGCTATTGTAGGATTTCTAAGAGCTGAAGTTATGGCTGATATAGCTATAGGTAATGGTCTTTCTGCTACAGAAATAGTTGAAAAATATTTACCTACTGCTCTTAAAAGAGAAGCTGAGTTAAATAGTGAATATAAAACAAACTATGTTATTAATAAAGTACAGAATAATGAAATAGCTGCTGTTAGTAGACTTACAGACGCCCTTAATACAAATAATGAGGACATACTACCTTTTGCTCAAAATCTTTTTCAACAGATTAGTACAGGACAAACTCGTTTACAAGCACTAGGTATAACGACTAATTCTGGTAAAAGTACTTTAGATATTTTTGAAAATAAAATTAAAGGTGTTATAGAAACATTAGTTGATAGCGGACGGGAAGCTGAAGCAAGAAAACTGGCAGCTACAATTCCTCTGATTGAAAACAAGTTTCCTCATATTGGCCCTAAAAATGGTAAGAAGTTTGGGTATAATTCTGAAACAAAAGGATCTCATATTGGTAAAGTAGATCCAAGATTTAGTGAAGCTACTATGGCTGGAAACGTTGATGATGCAGTTGCAAAAAGGGAGGAGAAATTACGGCGGATTGAAGTTGGTGAGATGAGATCAACTTTACGTGCTTATGAAAAAGCAGTATTAGAGGGTGATCGAGAAACGCAGTTAGAAATGTCTCGGAGATTTACAGATAATAAGTGGCATATAGATCCTGTTGGTCAAGGTTTATGGGAGCAATTCTACGATCCTAAAACTAGTGATCTACCTACAGGTAATAAAGCATTTCAACTACTAGATACTGCTTGGAAAGATAATAAGGGTGTAATACTTCATTCAGTTGCAAAATCAGTTGCTCCTCAAGCGTGGGCACAGTGGAAAAAGAAAATGGAAGATGAGGGTAAAGAGATTGACTTAAGATTGTATCATTTTGGACTACATCCTCAAGTAAATAAAGAAGCTATAAAAGATGCTAAACTGAAAATTAAAGGTTGGACAGGATCTATTGATGGTAAATCATCAACCTTTTTAACTGCTGATCAAGTTCTAGGTAATCATGAAGTACAGAAAGATATATTTGATAAAGAACTACCATTATGGATTGCCCAAGTCAGAGAAGCCCAAAAAACAAGTGCTGGTAAACCAGGTTTTGTTTTATTAGGTGAAGATGAGATAGTAGCTGAAGCAGTTAAAGCAATGCTAGCTGATTTAAGTAAAAGGAATGAAGATTGGAAGGAATTAAAAAGAAACAATCCTAATCTACCTGCACCACCATACGTTTTTCATAGCACTGCTGGTAAACATGGAGGTTGGACTGCACATACAGCTTCAGGTAGTGAATACACTCAATATAATCAATCACTTACTAGAACACAGGATATTATTAATACTACAAACCTTGATGCAAAAGGTAAATCTGGGACTGGAGCTTATCTTAATATAACTTTACCGAAAGACGGAAGAGAAGACTTCTTTAAACCTAATCTCCTTAAGTCTACTGATGTACAAGGAATGGTTACAGAGTATCCCTACTTAAATAATCTATGGTATCAACTAGCTGCCGCAAGCGGCCACGAGTATAAAGCAATAGATATTGCTCAAGCAGCTGCTTTAAAGTATGGTATTAAATTAGAGATTGAACCAGGTGTTCTTCAAGATATGAACACTATTGCCGCTAGGTTAGAAAATAGAATAGATCATAAGACCGGTAAAAAAGATCCAATTAGACTATTCACGCCAGGTACAGTAGAATCAGATAATCAAATTCTTGAACAAACTGGAAATGTTACTGCAAGAACACAATACACTAGTGTACCTGATATTGATCGTAATCTTGTCTCTCCAACATTCTTTGGTACAGGTCAATCTAGTATAGCCGGAATGGATTTAAGTAATAACAGACTTAGAAGAAAGATTAAAAAGGTTGAGTTTAGAAGAATTGTTGATATATCTAACGAAGCAGAAAGGAACAAAGAAACACAAGCACAGGTGTGTTCGACAGTTCGATCAAAAGCTCATGCTGAACAATTAGGAATCACTCAATTAGGTACTCATTACGGCTGGAATGCACCCCCTGGATATGGTATAACTGGACAAAAAGATCAGAATAACTGGCCAATCGCTTTTAATAATTATGAAACAGCAGTAAGTTTTACTACTATGAGTGATGATTATTCAAGGTTAAATAATGGTAATAAGCTAGACAAACTTGTTATATCTAGTAAGAGGCTTGGTAAAGATGATCCTGGTAATAGAATAACTGTAACACCTGAATTATCAGATTGGATTCGTATAAATGATCCAACAGGAGCAATATACGGATGGACAGTACAAGATGATGGGTCTTATATGTATGATAATAGAGTTCATACTGGTAATGCTTATCATGATTGCAGAAGAGGAGTTTAATGGAAGAAGAAGAACTACAACAAGGTGCTCCAGAAACGGTAGTTGAGACTCCAGCTGAATCTGATGCTATAGTTGATGCTGCTAATGCAGCAGGTAACGAAGCTAGGGCAGCTTTATTACAGCAAGGGTTACAACCTCCTGATATGGCAGGAGCACTTAATGATGCAGTAAATAATGCATCAGGACAAATAGCAGGTGCTGTACAAAACATACAGAGTAACCCTGCTGTACAAAATGCAGCCGCAGCATACGGATTAACACCACAACAAACAGCACCTCCAGAACAAGATCCAAATATAATTAGTGAAACAGGTGCTGCTATTGCAGGTGGTGCAGCTGATGCTGTTGAAAGCGTAGGCAGTTTTGCTGAATTAACAGGAGATACATTAAAAACAGGTTTTAATACCTTATTTGGTAGACCTATTGATGAGACACAGAATCCATTCAGTCAATATTATCAACATCAAGATGCTGGCTGGTTAGATATACCTGATTATTTAGTACCAGAAAACAAGACTGCTTTAGGTAATCTTGCTCGTGGACTAGTAGAGTTTGGTTTATTAACAGCTGCTACAGGTGGAGTTGGTAGTGGTGCAGTAGGTGGTGCTCGTGTAGGTATACGTGTAGCTGCTACAGCAAGAGCTGCAGGTATAGGTGTTAGAGGTACACGCTTCATTAGATTTATACCAAAAGTAGCTGCAGAAGGTGCAGTTGCTGAGCTTGTATCTAGTGCAGGAGAAGATGCTAATCTTCTAAACCTTATTGATGATACAACACCATGGATGTCACCATGGGCTAAAAATGTTATAGGAGTAAATGCTCTTAAAGTTAATCCAGATGATAACCCATGGCTAGCACGTATCAAAAGTGTAGCTGTAGGATCTGGAATCAACCTCGTAGGTTATGGTATATCTGCTTATGCTAAAGGAATGTGGAAAGCTAAGCAGGCTCGTAAGCAAGGGTTATCTATAGATGAAGCTAACGAAGCTGGAAATGATATCCTTCAGAAAGAGCTGCAAAGAGAACTGGAACTTGATGAAAAAGCAGCTACAGAAAAGGCTGTTGATCAGTATTCTCAAGGGCATGGCGTTAGTCACGCGGATCCTAGAGACGAATACTTACGTACCTATCTCAGTGAAGAAGAGTATGCGAGATATCATTCTCCGGAAGCAGCTGGACGTTTGGATGACGGCCTGGGGAAAACAGAACTAAATGACTTAGCAGATGCACGAGGTGCAGAAGCTGGAGATGTATGGGATTTAAAAGGTAAACATAGTACCAAGCAACTGGAGCTATTTAGGCAAGAACGAGCTGATCCTTGGGTTAATCCTAGAAAGTTTGGTGACTCAAATAAAGCTATGTTCCGTCCTGAAGAACCAAAACCAACAACAGCTAATATACGTGAAAGTATAGAAGACTTGAAAAATGGTGGAGGTGGACGTAGTTATAAGCCTCTCTTTACTGAAACTGCGTTAAAGCAGATGAGTAGAGGAGACGCTAATATACGTCAGTATATTCTAGAAGTAGCTGATGATATCTCTAGATCTGCTTTTAAGAGTTTAGATAATACTTTAGATTATAAACAAGTACAAGAACTTATTATCCGTCAAGCTAGTGATATGCATCAACATCTTGAAAGAGGTGGGGATATAGCTCAAGAGCTTAGAAATTATTTCAAAAATAGTAAGGATAATATTGTCTGGACTCATAATGGTAATGAGGTTGTAACAGGTACAGCATCTCAGAAAGCAGCACTACAACTTGTTATCAATACTTTAGGTAAACAAGCTGAAGCTATTGCAACAGGAGCTGTACACTCAGCAGATGATATCCCAATTACTCGTCAAGTAGAACAAGTGTTTGATGCAATGAAAGTTGCTATGATCGAACATAAAAAGATAGGGTTTATGACAGGTACTGAACTTGCCAATCAAAAGAACTTTGTCTTATCTCCTAATAGAGCCAAACAAATTGGTAGAAAACTAGAAGAGATTACTAAAGAACAGAATGAGTACTGGGAAAACTTACATGCTTTAAACAAGAAAGGTAGATGGCATGAAATGCGTGACCTTATGGAGCTTAATGCTTTATCTAAAGGTGATGTCAGAAGCATGGAAATGGTTCATGACTGGTTACAAGCTAAGTTATATGGTGGAGATGTAGGTGGTGGTAAGATTACTGGTAGATTACGTACAGAATTACAAAGTGTATTCTATAATTCAATACTAAGTTCACTGAAAACTCCCATTGATGCTATAACAAGTACAGTAATGATAGGTACATCACGTCCTATGATGCAATATATAGGTGCTGCTGTAACTTTTAATCAAAAGGAAATGGCAATTGCAGCTGCTGGTATAGATGCTATAGGTAAAGCTTATAGAGAATCTATAGATATGGCAATGCATAACTGGGATTTAGGTCTACAAAGAAAAGCACAGAGCTATTCAGGTAGATTTGATGTACAAGGTGATATAGCTGAGTGGCAAGCTTTAGCAGATAAGTTCTCTAACTATGGTAGTCCTCAACAACAAAGAGCTTACGGTGCTATAAATAATCTTGTTAATATGAATTCCAGTCCTTGGATGAAGTATAGTGCTAATGCTATGGGAGCTGGAGACGCTTTTACACGTACCATGTTAGGTAGAGTAACTATGCGTATGAAAGCTGCTAGAGAAGCTATTTATAATCAAGGAGTAGATTTAAAAGACTTACCGGCTATTGCTAAAAAAACTGAGGAAAATTTTAGGCGAGAAATTTTTAAGAAAGATGCATATGGTAAGTGGGTTGTCCATGATAAAGGAGCTAATTTAGCTGGCGATGAAGCCACTATGACAAAAGCTCTAGAAGGATGGCCAAAAGCTTTTGAAGGTATCCAAAAAGTACCTATAATGAGGGCATTTTTCCCCTTTGTTAGGACTGGAGTTAATGCTTTAGACCTTACATGGCAGAGTAGCCCGCTAGCTTTTACACATAAAAAGTGGAAAGACTTAAATAAAGGGCTACATTTAGATGATTATGGCATAAAACCTGAAGAATTAGCAGGTGAAATTGCTATGATGAGGGGTAGATTAGCTGTAGGTAGTTCTATTACAGGCATGGCGTTTATAGCTACAATGTCTGGTCAAATGACAGGTGATTATCCTTATGATAAAGAAGGAAGAGACCTATGGAAGGCAGCTGGTATACAACCATACTCATTTAAAATTGGAAATACATACGTATCTTATAAAGAATTAGAACCTTGGAATACTATATTTAGTGTAGCTGCTAATATGGTACAAAATGGGGATACTTTAGGTGAAGCTTACATAGATAAGTGGCAAGAAAAGCTTGCTTTCATGGCATCAGCTGTACTAGTTGATAAATCTATGCTTTCAGGTGTAAAAGATCTAACAGAAATTTTTAATCCTAATCGTGCTGAAGGTGCTCTTGCGAGAACATTTTCTAAATATGCACGTTCTCATCTACCATACTCTGGTTTGATGGGGCAGTTAGGAGAAATAATGGATGGAAACGCTAGAGAAGCACAGAATTTCATGGAAATGATGTGGAAACGTGATGCCATTGCTAAGAATGCAGTACCACCTAAGTATGATATTTTAAATAAAGATCGTTCTGGTAAAAAGTTAAACCTAGCCGCAGAAAGTCCTATATTTCGTTTCTTAAATGCTGTTAGTCCTATAGCAGTTGTACCTATTGCTAATGATCCTGTTAAACAAGCTTTAGTAGATATACATTATAATCTACCAGAAATGATGAATTCTTATATGGGAGTACAATTAAATTCTCTTGAGAAATCTCAATTAATGAAATATATGTCAATGGATGTAGATTTCCGTAGAGACTTAGAAATAATCATAAAGAACCCATCATGGCAAAAAGAAGTACAAAATTATAAAGATGGAGGATATAGAGAAGAAAGAGGTTATAAACTTTCTCATCAACTATTCTACCAGCAAGTAAATGCAGTATTTAGAAAAGCTAAAGCAAAAGCTTGGCAACAAGTGTTAATTAACAATCCTCACTTACAAGCTAATATAACTGATAGAAAAGTTAAACAAGAACAAAGTAGAGTAGGCTTACCTCCTAATTCGATTGAATCTTTACAACAGTTCGGCTATTAACCCCTAATAAATTATGGCAGTCACACAAAATAGTTATATAGTAGGAACCGCTGGAGGCGGTTATGGGGGTTCAACAGCTGGACCTTATCCCTACTCTTTCCCACTAATCGCAGATACCGACGTTTCCGTTATTGTAGACGGTGTTCTTAAATCACTTACTACACACTACACCCATGATTCTAGTAATAGCAGAATAACCTTTGTTAGCGGTCAAGAACCTAGCAATGGTAATAAAGTTATTGTATATCGTGATACCGATGAAGATCCAATTAATGCAACCTTCAATGCAGGATCTACTATTAGAGCAGTAGAATTAAACGATAACTTTAAACAGGTTTTATATATTGCTCAGGAAACTGAGAACCAGGCACTAAGTACCCTTGGTGGTAGTATGAGTGTTAACCTGGATATGGGTATCGGTACAAAGATAAACTTTGAAGGGGCCACTGAAAACGCTTATGACACTACTCTTACTGTTGTTGATCCTACAGCTGACCGTACTATTACCCTACCTAATGTTACAGGCACGGTAATAACAACTGGAGATACAGGGACAATTACAGCTACTATGTTAGCTGCTAACTCTGTTGATTCTTCTGAATTAATAGATGGTAGTGTGGATTTATCACACATGTCTGTAAACTCTGTAGATAGTGATCAGTATGTAGATGGTAGTATTGACTCAGCACATATAGGAAATGATCAGATTGATTCACAACACTACGCTGCAGGATCAATTGATAATGAACATTTAGCAGCTAACTCAGTAGACAGCGACCAGTATGTAGATGGTAGTATAGATCATGTACACCTAGCAGCTGATATTATAGATGGTGATAATATTCAAGATGATGTTATAAACTCTGAACATATAGCGGCAGGTGCTATTGATCTTGAGCATATGTCAGCTAATTCAGTTGACAGTGACCAATATGTAGACGGTTCTATTGATAATGTACATATTGCTAATCTTACTATTACAGGTAGTAAGCTAGTTAATGGTACGATAAATACTGATCAGATTGCAGAAAATGCTGTAACTGCTATTGGTCTTGCAGATAATGCTGTAGATCAAAATGCTATTGCTTCTGATGCTATAAATGGGAATAAAATACAAGATAATGCTATTAATTCAGAGCATATAACAGCAGGCTCTGTTGACCTGGCTCACCTATCTGCAAACTCCGTAGATTCATCTAAGATTGTAGATGATTCAATTGTTAACGCTGATATCAAATCTGATGCAGCTATTTCACAAAGTAAGGTTGCGCTTGACGCGGAACTTGTTACTCTTGCTGGAATGCCTAGTACTACCGCTAGTATTCTTGCCACCACTAGTCCCGCTCTTACTTCAACTACTACCGAGCTTAATATCCTTGATGGCAAAAGCTTTGTCACATCGATTAGCGGAAGTTCTACTGACGTTCAAATACCGTCTGCAAAGTCCGTTAACGATCAAATCCTCGCTATAACACAAGCCCAAGGTGGCTTCTGGCCTATTGATGATGAACTTAAATTCCCCAACACTAACCCTGATCCTAATAATGACGCTGGTACTATTGTTTCCATTGCAGATGCTGGGGGCATTGTCGTTAACGGTTCGGGCGTTAGTACAACTGGTAGGACTCTTGGTGGCGCTACTGTCACAATTAACGGGATCGACTCCACCCTCCGTAATACTACCATAGCAGCTGGTAAAGGTATGCTGGTACAGACAACAAGTACCTTAAATACCTATACTTACCATAGACTAGTAGTAGACGAAGGTGGTGTAGCTGCAGCTCAAACTCTTGTTACTGATTTCAATCAAAGATATCAAGTAGCTGGTAGTGAACCTAGTAATCAACCTGATGGAACAGCATTAGCTGAAGGTGATCTATGGTTTGATACGAACGCTAATACTATGAAGGTCTATGAAGGATCTCAGTATAATGTAGTCACATCCGTTGGAGATTATAAGTTATTAACAGTAGTTCCTGATGGAGCTACATCTGGTTCACCTGTATTTAATGGGTCTAATGTATCCTTTGATTTAAGAGATGGAAGTAATGCAGCTAGTGCTACATCCGCCGGACAGCTCTTAGTTAGTCTAAATGGTGTACTACAGAAACCTAATGCTGGTTCTTACAGTGCTAGTGAGGAAGGATTCTACTTAGAAGGGTCAAATGGAATTAAATTCTGTACAGCTCCTCCATCTGGATCTAGTATCTTTGTAACTCTTATTGGTTCAGCTACCTCAGTTAATGTTCCTGCTACTAATAGTGTAGTAGAAGCAGCAATACAGACAAATGTAGTTAGTGAAGGAAAGCTTAAGATAACCAATAGCCCATCAGCAGGTAAATTCCTGCAAACAGATGGAAGTGGTAATATGTCTTGGCAGGATGCTACTACACCTGTACTAACAACTAGAGGAGATATACTTACTAGAAACGCTTCTACTGAATCAAGGTTAGCTATAGGTACTAATGGACAAACATTACAGTCCGATGGTACTGATTTAGTATGGGCTGACTCTGCAGCAGGTGCTACAGGTGGTAATTCAGGTGCTAATAAGGTATTCTGGGAAAACGAACAGACAGTTACCCATGATTATACTATAACAGCAGCTAGAAATGCAGGATCTTTTGGGCCTATCACCATAAATAACGGGGTAACCGTTACAATTCCGAACAATAGTAACTGGACAATTCTTTAATTATGCCAATAACAATCAATGGGTCCGGTACCGTTACCGGAATAAGCGCAGGTGGTCTACCTGATGGAGTAGTGGATGAAGATACACTTGCATCTAATTCAGTCTCCAATGCAAAAATGAAAGACGATGCTGTAGCAACTGCAGAACTTGCAGATAATGCAGTAGATCAAGCAAGAATAGCAGATAATGCAGTAGGATTAGCCGAATTAGCAGGTATTGCTAGAGGTAAGATTATCGTTGGTAATGCCAGCGGAGATCCTTCTGTACTATCTCCTGGTTCAGCCGATCAAGTATTAACTTCAGATGGTACTGATGTGTCTTGGGCTGATGCTGGAGGTGGTGGAATAGGTGCAAATGTTATACATAATCCTGAATATAGAGTATGGCAACGTGGTACTACTGTAACAGGTGTAGGTACTGATAGTTATGCTCCTGATAGATGGAAACTGTGGAGTAATGGTGGCTCTCATGCCATGACAGTTTCCCGTTCAACTGAAACACCAGCAAATTCTACTGCTGGAGCTGTATTTATGTACAGTGCTAAGCTAGATGTTACTACTTCTGCTACCGGAAACGGTGCTACGTGGTGGTGTCAGCGAATTGAGAAGGGTGATGTTTACCATATTTTCCGTGGTGGCTCTGCTTCTCAAGCAACTTATGTAACTTTCTGGGCTAAATCCAATAAAACTGGTACTTACTGCTTTAATTTACAAACTTCTCAGTCAACTCAAAGGTCTTTCGTTAAAGAAATAACAATGACTAATAGCTGGCAGAAGTTTTCAATAGCAATACCAGCTGATACAGCTTCTAATAGCTGGGGAGGAAACACTTATGATCAAGGTGTTCAGATAGGTATTGTTCTAACTGCTTTAGATACATCTGCTGGAGGTAACCAAGACTATGCCCAAGCTACTAATAATACTTGGCAGAACTGGGGATTAGGTGGTAATGACTATGCTTTAGGAACTTCTAACCAAGTAAACTTCTTTGATAGTACTTCTAACGAGATGTATATAACAGGTTGGAAATGGGAAGTAGGTACAGCAGAAACTGCATTTATCTCTAGATCCTATGGAGAAGAGATAAATATATGTCAACGATACTTTGAACCTATTGTTAATAAGGAAAATTGTGAAGGCATTTGTGTGCTATCTTACTGGGGTACAGGTGCTGCGTATGGTTCTATACGTTTTGCTGTTGAAAAAAGAACTACACCTAGTATGTGGTTCTCACAAGGCAGTCATTTTAAAGTAAGACACGCTCAAGCTGATAGACAATGCTCACAGATGGGATCGGCTGGAACTACCAAGCTTTCTATGAGACCAGACTTTAATGCAAGTGGTGGTACTAACGGCGAATGCGGCTGGGGCGCTACTACAACTAGCGATGCATATTGGTACATGAGATCGGAGATGTAACTATGGCTATTTACAAACTTTATGTGGACAACCTCACATCTGGAAAACCAGTATGTGGAGTAATTAAAACTGTAGCTGATGGTACTTTATACGTACCAAAGGCTGATGACAATGAAGATTGGCAAGAATATGTAGAATGGGCAAAGACTAACACAGCAGATGCGGCGGATAACTAATGAGTACAGTAAAATTAACACCTGACAGTGGCGGGGGGTCAGTACAACTAAAAGCCCCCGCTAGTACTAGTGGTGCAAATGTTATTTTAAAACTTCCTCAGAATGATGGAGATGCTAACCAGTATTTAAAAACAGATGGTAGTGGTGCTCTTAGCTTTGCTACTGTTGATACATCTATAGCAGATGACTCAATAGCAGAAGTTAAATTAGATATAAGTAATACTGCTTCCAATGGTCAGTATCTTCAATACAAAGACAGTACAGATAAATTAACTTGGCAGACAGTAACTACTACCACAGAAACAGCTTTTACTTCTTGTGGTACCGGAGCAACAACAGAAATTACAGGAATTTCATCTTCTGCAAAACTAATTAAAATTATTGGACATGATGTTAGTTTTAACCAAAACTCTGCCAAATTGAGGCTAAGACTTGGATCTTCTGGTGGATATAAAACTAGTGGTTACGATACAACAGCTAGTGAAGGTGGAGGCTCTACCGGTGGAACACATGAATCTGATGGGTTTACACAAGAATATGTAGGTGCAGGTTCTTATAAGATGAATTTCATCTGGGATTTAGTACATGTCAATGCTAATTTGTGGAATCTAAAAGGCATGTTGAATGCAGGAACTGGCTCAGAAGCTACTCATTTCTTTATAACTGGATCAGTAGATCTTGGTGCTACCTTAACTAAACTCCAATTTGATTCAAATAATTCATCTAATTTTGATGATGGAGATTGGAAACTCTATGTAACTACACTAGGAGCATAAGATATGGCATTAACACAAGTAAAAACAGGCGGCATCTCAGATGATGCCGTAACAGCTGGTAAAATCCCAGCAAATGCTGTTGGTTCCAGTGAAATAGCAGATGATGCAGTAGGCTCAGTTCAGATAGCAGATGATGCTGTGGTTGCAGCTGCAGTAGCAGATGATGCTGTTGGTATAGCCCAACTCTCTGCTACTGGTACAGCAGGAAATACTACCTTCTTACGTGGTGATAACAGTTGGCAAGTTGTAGACACATCTATTGCAGATGAATCTATCACCCTTGCAAAACTAGAACACGGAGATGGTACAAGTAACGGTAAGTTTCTAAGAAGTAATAATGGAGCAGATCCAACTTGGGAAACAATCACTACTCCAGATGCAGATAAGATTATTGAAGGTGATACAAAAGTAGAAGCTGTTGATTCGGGATCTGGAGGTTACCTTGAAGCTACTATTGATGCAACAGCTAGACAAAGACTACATAAGGTAGGAGATTACGGACACTATGAGTTAAAGAATTCTACAGTACTAACTAATTCCGATACTATATATACGGCACCAAATGGTGATTATATTGTTTATGTATCTGATACTGGTAACGATACTACTGGTACTGGAACAGCATCAGCGCCTTTCCGTACTGTAGGTAAAGCTTGGAGAGAGTCTCCTGTTTTACAGGGTAATGGTAATATTAGAATCAGAATAGCTGATGACTATACTGATGCTGCTCATGAGAATTTCTACGGAAAAACTCAAGCAGGTCAAGGTACTGTAATTTTTGAAGGTATTACTAGCCTTACTAATACAGCTGCTCATCAGGTAGTTGTTGATAAAACATCTAATGCATATAACTGGAAGTTCTATGATGTTGATACAAACCTTAGATTTGAGAATATAAAGTGGGAAGGTGGAAGCTCAGGTGGTGGAAACCTGTGTTTCTACCGATGTAAGTATGTTTATATAAAGAACAGCTGTACATGGGAAACTGCCACTCAAGGTGGTTGGAGTAACCAAGGTGGCTTAGTATTTGATCGTGTTAAACACGTTGACAATAGAATGGCAGCAATAGCTTGTGCTACAGGCTCAACAGCTGGATTAGGTGGGCTAGTTATTTATGTTCATTCAAGAGGGTATCACCACATTAGTGTAACTAAAACTGGTAGTAAGTTTGGTAATTCTGCAGTTGTAGTTAAAGATGGATCATTTATAAATGGTAACTGTAGTGTTAATAATTTCAACACAGGTATTAGCCTAGGTCTTAACCATTATGGTGCAGAAAGTGCTGGATTCTATGTTGCAAATGGAGGTACTATTCAAAACTGTACTGATGGAGTAAGTTTGTTCTATGGTAGTCATTGGAGACAATATAGCCAAAGCTTCTCTAGTAACACTACAAACATCAACAATGCAAGTGGAGGATTCTCAGGATGAATATTGATTACGCAACACCAGCTTTTAATCGTATTGGTTTTGAGAATGATCAAATATGGTCAATCTCTGATCCATATGATTACTCCACGCTTATCTGGCCAGAAGGGTTTGGAGATAAACCAACTAAAGTTCAGTTAGCAGAAGAGTCTGCTGAATGGTATTACAGAAAAGAGGTTGATGAATATAAAGATAGGAGAAGAGCTGGTTATCCTAATCTAGCAGATCAGTTAGATAAGATTTATCATTCAGGAATTGATGCTTGGAAAGCTGATATAAAAGCTGTTAAGGATGCTCATGCTAAATCAACATTTGACCAAGCTGAGTGTGATAAACGTAAAAAAGCAGCAAGGGACTCTGTTAGCTAATGAATGACTTTTTCTATGTAATTACATGGACTTATGCTGTTGGATTGAGTATTGTATTACTTTATAAATTTATTCAAGACACCGCAGAAGATTAATGTCTATCAACCTCCCACGCCCTAACCTACCTAAGCCTCTAGATATCCCTGAGATGTACTTTAAACCGCCTACAGCGGACGTTCCAGCCTTCCGGCCCATCGTAGTACCCCCAAGTGATTTAGAGCGCCCAGAGGAGACTGAGGAGCCTAAAGAGGAAGAGACTAAAACAGAACAACCTGAACCGCCTAAACTCAAAATACCGATTATAGATATACAGCTACCTGTTCCTACTGTGGAAGTAGTGGCTGTAGCATCTTATGCGGCTGTTTCAGCTGTAGTAGTAACTACATTCGCTGAGCCTGTATCTAAAAATATCAAAAAGAAGATACAAAAATTCCTACAAGGCAAAGTTAATAAATGGAAGGAAA
>VTLG01009912.1_pt1 | contig 16055 bp, 33 predicted proteins | sample 4694571 | NCBI WGS metagenome assembly VTLG01 (sample SAMN12604809, study PRJNA352737) | marine metagenome | biome: ENVO:00000447; feature: ENVO:00000209|ENVO:00000569|ENVO:01000036; material: ENVO:00002151; isolation source: viral sequences binned using virsorter ...
AAGAAGATTTATCAGAAGAAGAAGTCGCAGAAGTTATTGAGGAGTATGTAGAGGAACTAGAAACAGAGGAAGTTATAGAGGTTCTTGAAGAAGTCAATGATGTTGGTGTACAAAATTTAGAAGAAGTGTCAGATGAAGTCCAGGAAGTTATCCAGGCAGTAGTAGAGGAAGCTATAGAAGATGTTGAGGAACTTACACAGGAGCAAGTTGAGGTTGTTGCTGATGTACTACAAGTTGAAACTGAAGATGTTGCTATCGTTGCAGAGGCGATTAAATCAGATGAAGTAGTTGCTGAAGCAGTAGAGGAATATGTAGAGAGAGCAGTAGAGAACGCTGATGTAGAGGATTACACACTTGCTGATGTTGTTACAGAGGTACAGTATGAAGCATTTTTAGAAAATCCAATAGAAGTATTAGTAGATTTTGACAATATAACAGAGATAAATTTATCAAACATATCTAATGATATGACACAGGACCAAAAAGAAAAAGCACAGGAGGTCGTAGTTCCTGTAATCTTGACTAGAATAGCTAGTATGGCTGCATTTATATTTAGGAGAAGCTAATGATTAAGAAGTTATGGTCTTGGTTAGTAACGATAATTAAAGAAACACTAAATCTTAGTTGGACTTTAGTTGGTTTAGTTATTGCAACACTTACACTTACAGGATCAGCTCAACAAATTACAGGTTTGGCGACTATAATAACTTTAGGTATATGGTTATTAACCATAGGTTTTAGAAAAGGAGAGTAATATGGACTGCTGTGGCAACGGCTGCTGTGGTGGTGATTAATGTGTGTATCATACATTAATGAAAAAAGAACTCACATAAACTTATGTGATTGCAAGTTTGGAGGTATAGGTGAAATTACAAGTTGTTAGAACTCAATTTGGTAAAGATGCAACAAATGGTTTGCTGTTTGTAAATGGGGTCTTTGAAAATTATACTCTTGAGGACCAGTATCAAGCAGTAAAAGTTATGCACGAAACCTGCATACCTGAAGGCACATACGATATAAAATTTAGAACTGTTGGTGGATTTCACGAAAAATACAAGAAAAAATATGGTAACTCACACTTTGGTATGTTGCACTTACAAGATGTACCTAACTTTACTTATATATTGATACACGCAGGAAACACAGATGAGCATACATCAGGTTGTCTTATCGTAGGAGAAACTCAACAAGATTTAGATATAAGTGATGATGGTTTTATAGGACATTCAGGCAAGGCTTATTTAAAACTATATAACAAGGTGGCAAAAGAATTATTGTTAGGAAAAAGTGTAACAATAGAGTACACAACAATAACTAAATTATTAGAAAAACCTTTAGAGGAATCTTCTAGCACAGACATAGGTGTCGCTAAAAATGTTATGGAAAAACTTGAAGAAATAAATGGTAATGTAATACAGACACAGACAATGTTGAGAGGTAGGATAATTAGATAATGTTTGAGAGATATAAAAGAGCAAGAAACCAGGATGGTACATTCAAGAAGGATGTATGGTGGACACCTTGGTCTGATTCGTGGGAGTATAAAATGAGCGAAGATCTCAAAGATATGCTTGAAAGGACCTTTTGGACCTTTGTGGAAGCATTTCTCGGAGCGTTAGTCGTAGCACCATTAGCTGGAGTTGAAGCAGAAACACTACAACTTGCAGCATTAGCTGGTGGTGGAGCTGCATTAGCAGTAGTAAAAACTTACGCTAAAAAACAAATCACTAAATAGATTGTGTCCTAATTCCTGTGTATAATTGGCACAACAGAAAGGGCTGAATATGACACAGGAACTAGGTAATAATTACTATAAATCAGGGTGGCAGCCTTCCATAGAGTTTGATGAATCAACAGGCAAAGGTGAGATAACCTATGTTGGTACAGATCCAAACTACAAGAATAAGTATGATGACATACTTAGAGGTTGGGGTTTTGACCCTAAATATTATGAAATAGAAGGCACAGTTCGTGCTTCTTCGTGGGAAGGACAGCTTAAAGGTGGTAGAACAACCACCTTTTTTGCATTTAAGGGGGTTGTAAAGCGTAAAAACCCTGCATTAGATCAGTATTTTGACAAACTTGTTAAGGAGTACAGTAGAAAACCTAAGTTAAAAGACACAGATTTTGGTGGTGATACTGCTTTTATATGGACAATGGCTGATTGGCAATTAGGTAAAGCTGATTATGGCGTTGAGAATACCCTTAAACGCTACGAGGAAGCTCTTATTAAGGGGGTAAATCAAGTTAAGGGACTACGCAAGACAGGTACAGATATAGATGAAATATACCTATTAGGATTAGGCGACCTCACAGAAAATTGTGATCAGTCGTTCTACAGCTCAATGCCCTTCAATGTTGAATTGTCGCTATCTCAACAATATCAATTAGCAAGGCGTATGATTATGAAAACTATTGATACATTTCTACCACTTGCAGACAAGATAACTGTGTGTGGTATAGGTGGTAATCACGGAGAGATGACCAGATCAGGCAAAGGTCAAGTGTTATCTGATAGATTAGACAACTCTGATATGATGCACTTTGAAGTAGTTAAAGAGATACTTGCACAGAACGATAGATACAACAAAGTAAATGTCATACTACCTACTGACTATCATCACTTGCTAGATATAAAAGGTAAAGGTGTAGCTATCACACACGGACATATGACAGGTGGTGGTGCAGGTCCAGAAGGTAAGATAATGAAGTGGTGGCAAGGACAGATGTTTGGTTGGTTGCCTAGTGGTGCAGCCGAGATACTTATAACAGGACATTATCATCACCCTAGATTACTGCGACAAGGTAGGCGTACTTGGTTTCAATGCCCAAGCATAGATGCAAGTAAAGACTTTACTGCAAGAACAGGGTTGTGGAATGAACCTGGTGTGTTATGTTTTACAGTTAATAAAGATGGTTGGGATAATTACAAGATAGTATAATTACCTTGTAACACACAAGACATCTAATGATGTAATCGCAGAAGTGAAAACACCCATTGTCCTATGTGCTACAAGTTAATTATACACAATCTTCAATCATATAAGCAATACAACCTACACATCTACCATCAAAATTTAATGTTGTTTGTGGTGGATCGCCACACTCTACACAATTCATTCTTCCTCTTCTACTGTTGTAAGCACCTGCACATTAGGTAGTATTGCTAATAGTTGCAGTTGTCCATTAGATAACATAATGCTTTTGCCCATAAATAATGGTTGATCCTTGTCATCTTTTCTTTGTAATAGTTCAGCTATCAACATACCTGTTGTTGCTTTGCTTAACATTACATCTAATATTTTTACTTCAGGCATTCTTTCTCCTTTTGTTTCCTCTTTTATAGTACATTACCCAGTAGCGATAACTTTCTATATCAAGTGTGTATTTTGGCTTTTCCCTCATACAAAAATCCCACCTCTTTTGTAATTAATTTGTTATTGTCAAACTCTGTAGTTTGTGGCATAGATATTACAGACCATTGAAAGTCATAACCTTTACGCACCAAGTTGTGTATGTTCCAAGTCATAATTTTTTCATCAAACTCTGTCAAATAAACAAACATCTTGCCTGTTTCAACTGATTTGATTATATTACTTTCAAACTTCTTTTTTTCAATAACCCAACTCCTGTATCGTTTATCTCTTGACTTGACTTCTACAATGTATCTCTCGTTCTCTGCATCATAAGGACTGTATTTATCTGCACACTCAATTAAATTTAATCCAGGATAAATCTCGTTTAACTTGTCTATTATTTCTTTTTGTTTCATTCTTCCTCTGAATCTATTTGAATTACTTCGACATCTATAGGGATAAATTTAGGTTTTTCCATAATATTTATATCAAAGTATTCTCCGTGCCTAATAAGTATTTGTATTATCATTTTTAATTTCCGTGTCAAATACCAAACCACCTTGTTGATCAGCCCTTAATATTAATCTACCCACTAACTCTGCACATTGTGGTACTACTGCGTTACCTAAAGCCATAAGTTTAGCTTTACGATTTGGATAATCTTCTGCTGATCTAGGCATTCCATACTCCCATAATGCAAAGTCTTTTATTTCATCTCTAAGTTTTCTAAAAATATTTAATGGTAATGTATTTCTTTTTGAGGTTTTAGAACCTGTAAGGACTGTACCATAAGTTTCTTTCCAATCTCTAGCAGCTGCAGTAGGGTACTTAGTACTTGTTTCCCATTCATAAGACTCTACAGTAGTAAGTTCTTTGTCAAATTTTAAAGGACTTAAATATTTTTTTATAATATCCCAATCTTCTAAACTGGGATAACTAAATCCTTTGTTATCATATCTAAACCAATGTTCTATAGTAGTTTTTTTTATATTAGATTTTTTATATAACTCACTAATCGTTGTAACACTTCTCATATAATCTACAAATAATTTCTGTTCAGGTAGGTGTGGTCGTTTAAGTATTTTATGATTCTTATATTTTTCAAATAGCAAAGGATTATTTTTTATATCTTCCATAGCTACTTGATCAGCCAAAGTAATTTGTATTGGCTCACCTGATGCTCTTTTGTTTTTACCTTGTAATAATTTTGTAGCGTGTTTAGTTGCATCATCTTTTTTATCCATAGTTGTAGGAGTTCGCCAATCATTTATATTGTGATACCACACATTTGTCATACCTAATCTAGCCATCCATCCGGGAAACCCATTAGTCTGCCTACCCATCCATAGTTCAGCCTCTTGCCTATCATCTCTGGATTCTTCTCGCCCAACTCCATCTCCAATGTTGAGTTCCTTTTCCCTGCTCGTACTGATGGAGCGTAATTGTTTATTGGCTTCGGTGTCTGACTTGCTAATGGTGTACTCCATATCTTTGGATTCTCCATTAGATTCCCTGACATCTTTCTCTTGGATTTCCTCTCTTTGTCGCCACGATATAGTGCGTTCTCCAGGGCCTTGCCTGTTCTCGGTGGAAGATGATCCATTGTGTTCGGTGTCTGCCAAGATGCCAACTCCAAAAAATCTTTTTCTAAGGTGTGCTGCACCAACTGATCTTGCTGATATAATTTGCCATTCAAATCTATAACACCTGCTCTTGGCAATATCTTTGATAACTCTTTCAAAGGCTTTCCCTTTGTTCGCTGTAAATAATCCTGGCACATTCTCCAAGATGAAGTATTGTGGTCGTAATACATCAATAAATCTCCATACTTCATCCCATAACCATCTTTCATCTTCTACTCCTTTTCTACTTCCTGCCGTTGAAACAGGTTGGCAGGGAAACCCTGCTGTCAATATATCAATCCTTGATAAATCAAGTGGATTAATGTTTTCTACTTTGTCGTTTATTACCAAAGCGTTGGGAAATTTTTTTTCTAGCACAGAGCAACAAAATTTATCCATCTCTATCATCCATTCGTGAGAAGTTGCAAGACCAGATCTTTCTAATCCGTACTCAATACCACCAATGCCACTAAACAAACTACCTATTTTCATTTATGTAATCCCTGCATTTTTTACAAAATGTACCTTGGATGTATGTTGGCTCACCGAACATATCAATTTCACCTACATTACAACTAAGACAACGCACTCTTAAGTTTGTCAATCATAGCACTAGCATTACCCTTAGTTGCTTCGCCACTTTCCAAATCCATTTATGACCCATCTTTTAAAGTCCAATCTCCCTCTGTGTCAATCCAATCAAAGATGTTTCCTTTTGTTGCTTTACCACTAGCAAGAAAGTCTTTAGCTTTCTTTACAAGTTCTGTCTGTCCATTATCAGTAGCTTGTGCAACTTTGTCATTAAATGTATTTAGTTGCCTGTCTGTAGGTGGATCTTGTTCCCAAGTTCCACTTGGTATATCTGTCATATTTTCCTCACTTTCTTTTTCTTTTACATTACCTAGTGTTTCTATTATATTATTAACTACTTCAGTATTACCAGCTCTTTTCTCAAATTCGTTCTTAAATTTATCTACATAATCTTCTACAAGTTTAAGAAATTTATCTACATTATCGTTAGACCAATCACCTACATTATCGCTAATAGATTTGTCCATTTTGAATCTAGTCATCTGTGTTTGATAACACTTCTTAGCAAAGTCTTTGTCCTCGTTGCACATACTAAATACCATTTCTTTTAGTTGTGGCTCTGTCAAACTAGAAGGGGATTTCGTAATCTCTTGTGCTATTTCTTTTTTTTTAGGTTGTTCTACTACCTGTTCAACTTCACCTGCGTAGTGTTCTTCCTCTGTTGTGTCGCCTGTCCATAGTTCTAGTCCTATACCAAATCTCATACAACATCTTTTGATCCCATCACTAACTGCTAGTTTAAGTATCTCGCTTTCAGTTATGCCTTGCTTTCTATTTATTTGTGTTGTATCTACATCACCAATTTCTTCAACAACACCAAGACCCTCAATCTCTAACCTACATACTGCACCTACAACTGCATTGTTTTTATCTCTTACTGTTTCTTTAACATAAAAATTATATTTACCACCTACAACATCAACTAATCTTTGTGTGTATATATGATGTGGAACATACTTACCAAACTTTCCTTTTGGTGCTTTCTTTACTACACTCTTTGGAAAGTTAGCTGTCAATTTTTTATGTGTTTCTTTATCCAATTTTATCTCCTGTTCTGTGTGCCTACATTATAGTTGTTGTGTAGGACAATTTCCTGTTATAATAAAAGAAAACGATATGTGATTTATTCATTATTGTTTCCTTTCTGGAATAGCACTCTAGCGATAGAGTGCTATTTTATTACTCTGTGTATAAATACTGTAGATAACTCTGATATTTTTGAAAGTTCTTTAACGGACACCCCGGAAGCGTGTAAATTTTTAAGTGTTTCGTTTCTTATATCAGTAAAGTCCTTTAGTATTTGTTTAGCTGCCCATATCTCAGCTATTGTTTCTTTTAAAACATATATCTGCTGATCTATTTCCCTGGCTTTAGTAGTTTTTTCTATGTTATCCATAGATGCTTTTAATAATTTATCCATTTAGATTCCTCTCTTTAATTAATTTATATTGTTGAGTCTGCTTTTTTAACTGTAATTATATAACTTCCCATTTGTGATTCTTGTGAAACAATTTCTAATTTATTGTTCCTACAATATCGCTGCACATCATTAGTGCTTGGGAATATTCTATAAGATTTGTTAAAAAAAACAACAATCTGCCTACAATTTGATGGCATATCAAGTTTTATCATATGATTAAGTATAAACATCTGTTAATAAATATGTGTTAATTTAATTAACTTTGTTTATCTGCTGATCTTATTTCTGCTATTGAAAACACTTGCATATTTAATGAGCTATGTATGTGCTTCAACATATCTTGTATATGTTCAATAGCTTTTTCCTCTGATTCTGTTGTAATGTACTTTGTGCCTACAACATTTACTCTAAATTTTTTCATTACTTTCCTTTCCTAACATAGATATCAATTCCTGTTGGAGGTCCTGGAGTATTAGTCAAACCAATAGCATAAATTTCTAACTCTTGATATGGCTGATCTTCACCTACATCATAGTAAATTGTCATTGGATCATTGTCCTTAATGTATTGCAGGGCATCCAACACATCCTCTTTAGTCCATTTATTCTCCATAATCCAGATCCTCACTTCCACAATCCCAACACCGGGATTCTATTTCATCTACCTTTTCTCCACCATCAAGCTGCTCACTATTTGCAAACACCCAAACGGCATTAACAATTTCATCAGATTTACAATTATTACAAGTAATCATTATTGGTCATCATCTAGTAATTCATTTAACAAAGTGATTCTTGTATAGTGCCATATCAAATTGTCCATAGCAGAAAAATCTCTTTTCCTAATTCTGTCAATAATTTCTGACACTTCCCCATACACTACATCCTCGCTGTCATAAACACCTAAGTCTACTAAGTTTTGGAAGTTCTTTTCTTCTAATTCAATCTTTGTTCTTATATCCATTATTCCTCCTCCCCATTTACGATTAAATATTTTTTATCATTTTGTACATCTTTTATAATGTACTCTTTACCTTTTGAATCATAAACAGAATCCAGATCACAACCATCAGCCCACTCCGTATAAGCACAAATATCTAGCTGCCAATCATACTCGTAGGAGTTGTTATCAATCTTGTCCCAACTAGCTTGAAATTCCTCCCAAGTTAATCCTGGACCGTTGTTATTCCAATCTTCTAATGTAGTAAATCCTTTGTAATCTCCAAAATATTCGCCTACACATTTATCATCACAAAAATAATATGTATCTCCGTGATAGACATATCCTTTGCTCATACCACTTTTGCAGCTATCACATTGTCTGTAATATAATTTAGTTTTCATAGAACCCCCAACTCTTACAATCAGGGCATACACATTCATCAAATAAATTTTTGGAACATATCAAATCAGAATTAAGTTCAAACGGATAGTCCAGATCCATAAGAATACCTAATAATTTTTCAACGATTCCATACAATTCATCTTTTGTTTCTTGTTTTGTATTCATTGTTTTCCTTTCGTTAAATTAACCTACAATTTCTTTAGTCTTACCAACATAATAAATACCCGGCATATATCTATTATTTGTTGGTGAATAATAAATATTTACTACTCTTCCAGGATATTCATAATTTTCTACATATTCTTTAGCTGATTGATCAGCATAGTTTTTACCTAAATTAGTTATAAAAGTAATTGAATTAACAATATCTTTTTTTTGATAATGTCCAGTCCAATTTTTATTTAACTCTGTTGTTTCAAAGTTATATGTATAACCCCAATTATTTTTATTCATTTGATTAACCTTTCTTATAACATTATACCTACATTGTCGTAAAAGTAAACCATAGTTTATTATTTACCTACACATTCGCCTACACTTTGATAAGATCAGCCAACAAAAAACCTGGTTCTTAAAGGGGATAGAACCAGGTCTTCTGTTGTAGTTTTTACCTACAATACATTAATTTTTTTTAGAAATTTAATTATCCTCTCCGTGCTGCCACGAGCAAACCAACCCAAAGCAAATAAAGAGATAACTATAATCAAATATTCTGTTGGATTTACAAACATTATATTTGAACCTCCTTAAATTCCCACGCCTCCCAATAAAGAGAATGTTCTGCGAATTGTTTTACCAATTCATCTTGTTTATTGGTGGTTGGTATTTGTAGCCAAGGAATGAACCAATCTTGAAACTCTGCAATAATTTTTTCAATTTTTAAATCCCGATCTAAAATAAATCGAAATCTAAACGCAGGGCCGCCTGTACTGATTAGCCAAGTCGATTGGTAATTTTGATCTAGCTCATTTTTTAGCTCTAAACCATAATTAATCATCTCCTCCTTTGTCTCCTCTTGCTTGTTATGGCTATCGGAGTTTAACTCTTTAAGTAGTCGCTCCATATCTTGAACAACCACATTAAGATAGTCCACCCCTTTAGCAAACTCTTTTGGATAAGTGGCTTTTGCCTCTTTACTTTCCATTTGTTTAACTCACTTTCCGAACTTTTATATAAAGTTCTTTGAGGGCACTCTTACAAATGCCCTCTAAGAATTTTACAATATTTTTCTGATTCTCATATTGTGGCAAATTCCTATCGCCTCAATATTCTCCATTTCGTTTAATGTGTCAATTACCCAATACAAAGAATCCAAATCCGTTGCAACTGTCTTAGTCACAAAAGAATCGCTTTTCTTTGTTGTGTTGTTAGGGTCTTTTCTAACTAACTTTCTTTCGTAATGGTATATTGTCCATCCGATACAATCTGAATTTTTTTGGGTAGAATTTGGGTCAAATTCATAACCTTGCCCAACTTCCTCAAAGAATGTTTTTAACTCCTTTTCGGAGTAAATTCCTTGTGAATCCTCCCAATAACAATGAAAATATGAAACATTATTTTTCATATCTCTCATTAATTCGTAATGGTCTTTTGTTTTTTCCATTTTATTCCCTTCCTAGATTCCAATATTATTGATTTCTAATATTTGAGTTTCTTTGCACTCAATACAACTTTTATAATCTATAAAAATTGTTTCGTTTTTTTCGTTAAGATATTCATCAACGCCATTAATTGGAGTATGTGAACAAGTTAATTTTTTTACTTCTTTATAAGTAAACATTTTAACCCCTTTTAATTACTTTGTTATTTCTTTTGTTTACATATTCAACTGTTAAAAATGGAGCATTAAATTCTTTTATAGCTTGTTTAATGCCTTTACCTTTAACCGTTATTGTTTTAATACCTTCTAATGTATTAAATTTATATTCGTATCTTTTCATTGTTAACCCCTTTCATTTAATTAACCTAAGTTAATTGTATCATTTCCTGGAATCAAACAAAACAACATAATTTTTTTTTTCTGCTGATCCTTAGAATTTAATTTTTTAAATCTCCTTTGTTTATGGCTTTGGCTGCCTTAGCACTTGTTAAGCTCAAAATTTAAAAGCTCTTAAATCGCTTTTAAATGCCCTGTTTATTTTCAAAACATTCCAAACATATAAAAACTCCGTTAAAAGATTCAAAATTAAATATTTGGAAGTGCTTTTCGTATTTGCTTGGAGGAATCATAGAACCACAATTAAAACATTTATGAAAAGAATTACATAAACATTTTTTTTTGGTTCTCCAGGAATTTTTATTTTTTAATTTATTGATTATTTTTTTTATTGTTTCCATTACATAAATAAGACTGTAAGAGTTTTTCTATTTTTTCCGAGTTTCTAATATTTTTTTTTTGGATGGGTTAGCAATAAATATTATTACTGTCTTTCTACATTTCAATAAACTACCCCCCATTTTTTATTAAAAATAATACACCCCATTTACACAATGTTTATAGGGGCAAATAAAACCCCATAAAACCTAACAAAATATGTCCTATAATATGTATTATGTTGCGTTTGCAAGGCGTAAGCTAATCAGCAAACTGCATATGTTAATCTTGACAGGCCCCTAGCGTAGCGTAAGACTTTGATCAATATGTGGAAACTTTATCTATCAAATACCTACTATATATTGTGTATTTTTAAAGACAATCTACATATAGTAGGACTACTATCACAGTAGTATCTACTTGATCCTTCTACCTGTTTTAGTGTATTCTTACACTCTTTACATTTCTTCAATAAGAAAAGAATACTATAAAAAAAAATACAAAAGATTACTTCTCACCCTGTGTCATCCCTCCCAACCGATAACAAATCTGTTTATGACTTATTTAAAATTATGAAATAATAGGCTATTACCCTAGTTACTATGGTCCAGCTAGTCCACTTATGTTGAAGTTTAATCCGACATTTCTTTCTAAAAGCTGGAGAAATATCCTGTTTGTTGTTGTCATACTATCACATAATTATTAATATACAAATCAATACAGTTAGTGGACATACTGTACGAAACAAGCCCTGCTTAGGCAGGGTTTTGTTTATTGACTATAAATTGATTGTGATATATAATTAAATTACTCATTTCATATGGGTATCAACTTCCCTGTTTGATTAACTCAAAACCCTAGCTAGTCTAGGGTTATGTATTTTAAAAAATTAAAAGAACTAGAGCAAAAAATATTTACTGCACCTTACAGGTGGTTGTTAAAAAAAGGTTTAATAGTTGCAGAAAAGGTATATTTAACTTTGTCTGATTTATATGATCAGGAATACATAAAAGATTACAGAGGTAACCCTAATTGGTCAGGAGATGATTAAAAAAAATTTTTTACGCCTTCGGCTTTTGTAAGCCTTCAGGCTTATGCCTACCTTTGATCCTAGGATAAGTTTTTGACTTGTGAGCATTACAATATCTGTACTTGTTATATTTTGAAATAACAGTATCACAATTTTCCTGCAAACAAATTCTTCCACTACTATATGAAGTAGAGGGTTTGTAATTAGGATATTTATTTCCTTTTATATAATCACTCATAACGATATAGTATAGTTAGGAGAAGTTACAGAAATGTATCACGGAAAGAAAAAGAAAAAGTCTAAAAAAGGCAAAATGAAAAGAAAGTAGTTATGGCTACATATCAAGGAATGAAGGTCAAGCTAAACAACCCTACGGCTATTAGAAAGGGTGAACCTGGCTATGGTCGTAAATCAAAAAAGGTATTTGTTATGGATAATGGCAAAGTCAAAAAGATTATGTTTGGAGATCCAAATATGCCTATTAGAAAAAACAATCCTAAAGCAAGAGCTTCATTCCGAGCTAGACACAAATGTAGTACAGCTAAAGATAAGACAACTGCGAGATACTGGTCTTGCAGAGAATGGTAAAGGAGAGTTATGCCAAAAGGTAAGAAAGGTTATTCTAAAAAGCAAATGAAGATTGCAAGAGTAGCAGCACCTAGAAACAAAATTACTGGTGCTGATTTTGCAGCATTAAGAAAGAAAAAAAAGAAATGAAAGTTAAGGGTGTGGATATGTCTGGTCTAACTAAAAGACAACAACAGACTATGAAAAAACATTCACAGCATCATACAAAACGCCATATGGAATATATGCGTAATAGTATGAAAAGAGGTGCAACATTTACACAAGCACACAAAAGAGCTCAGAAAGCTGTAGGTAAATAATGGCACAAGTGAGTTGGATGTGGGGTGGCAAAAGACATTATGGTACTCTTATTAGAGAAACTAAAACGCATAAGTTTGCAAGAACTAAAAACGGCAAGATAAAGAAGATAAAGAAATAATGGCTATTCCAGCAAGTGCAAAAACAGCATTACAGAAAAAAGCAAAATCTAGTGGTATCTCTTATGGCACATTAGCAAAAGTATATCGCAGAGGACAAGCTGCTTATATGAGTTCAGGATCAAGACCAGGAACAAGTATGGGAGCTTGGGCTATGGGTAGAGTCAATTCTTTTATTAGAGGTTCTAAAAAACACGATACAGATTTAAGGTAATGTCAAGAAGAACACAACCTTATCGCTTTGGTGTACCTGCAAAATATTTAGAAGGTTTATCAGATTCTGCTGCAAGAAAAAGAGCAGCAGAGATTAAAAGAACTGCCAAGGCATACAAAGCAGGTAAGAAAGTAAACATTAGAAAAGTACAAAAGTCAAGAATGTCTGATAAAAAAAGATAATGGCTGAAAGAAAAACTTGTCTAAATCCTGGCTGTGAAAAAAAATTTACAGCACAACATAACAACAAAAAATATTGTACAGTTCAATGTTCTCGCAAAGCACAACACAAGAGAAGTAAAGCAAAAAAGAAAAAAGAATTTACTTCACAGATGACTGCATCAAGAGGTGAATACTATCAAGATTATATAGAAAATTTTGCAGCAGAAGTAGAAGAAAATCTTATAAACAAAAAAGATGTTGCAGAAATCTATGGTGTCAATAAATCTCTTATTACAAAAATGCACGAAGCATATCTTATTGACAAAGACAACCTAGAAAAAAAGAAAGATTGGACAACACCAAAAGATGCAATCAAATCATTAGATAAGTTTGAGGATTTTAGAAACAGATACTTCCAAACAGAAACAGGTGAACAATACGAAACAGCAGACTTTCATAAAAGATGGATCGAAAGTATTTTAAAAGCCATAGATGAAGGTGGAGAACAAATGATACTTAGTCCTCCAAGACACGGCAAGACAGACTTGCTTACACACTTTGCAGTATGGCAGATTTGCAAAAATCCTAATGTAAGAATTATGTGGGTAGGTGGTAATGAAGAGATAGCAAAAAATGCAGTTGGTGCTGTAGTAGATCATTTAGAACATAATGAAAAACTTATCGAGGATTTTTGTGGTCCTGGAGAAACATTTAAACCTAAAAACAGATCGGGAAAGTCTTGGACATCAGGTCAGTTTACTATTGCCAACAGAACTGTAACAGGTATAAAATCACCAACTATGGTAGCTGTAGGTAAAGGTGGCAAGATATTGTCAAGAGATTGTGATTTGATTATTGCAGATGACATTGAGGATCACGGCACAACAATACAACCTAGTGCTAGAGAACAAACAAGACAATGGTGGACAACAACTTTGTCATCTCGTAAAGAGGAACATACAGCTATTGTTGTCATAGGTTCAAGACAACACCCTGAAGATTTATATAATTTTTTGCTAGAGAATCCACAGATGGACAAGATTGTAGAAGAGGCACATAGCACAGAATGTGTATTGCCTGAAAGCGATATAGACTTGCATACAGATTGTATGCTATGGGCAAACAAGAGAAGTTATAAATGGTTGGTGTCAAGATTACAAGCTGCTGAAACTACAGGTGGCAAAGCAATATTTGAAATGGTATATCTTAACAAAGCATTTGCAGAAGGTATAGCTATGTTTGATGTAGAAGAAGTAGATTTATGTAGAGATGTAAATAGAGTTGTAGGTCAAGTACCAGCAGGTTGTCGTTTGGTAGCAGGATTAGACCCTGCATCAACAGGTTATCAAGCTGCTTTCTTGTGGGCTATCAATACAGAAACAGGCAAAATGTATATGGTAGATATAGAAAACGAACAAGGTGGAGGGATTATACAAGCCAAAAAAACAATAAAGAAGTGGTATGAAAAATATAATCTTGCTCATTGGGTTATAGAGGAAAATGGATTTCAAAGAGCCATACGACAAGATAAAGATTTAAAAGAGTATTGTGCAAGAATGGGTATCTATTTAGAAGGACATCAGACACAAAAAAACAAATTTGATCCTATCTTTGGTGTTGGAAGTATGAGAGAATTGTTTAAAGAAGGATTAATAAGTTTGCCTTATGGTAGTGCAGAAAGCGAAACTAAGAGTAATATATATCGTAGGCAACTAATTTATTTTTCTACAGGTGCTAGTAAGCAATCTGGCAGAAACAACAAGAGTGATGTTGTTATGGCAAGTTGGTTTCCTATGCGTGTAATCAGGAGATTACAGAAGGAAAGACTAGCAGAAGTAGGATTAGATTATAAACCTAGTTTTGGAGAATGGAATTTAACTAATATGAACGAAAGCCCTTGGGGATAATGACACCAGAAGAAATACAATATCAGATAACACAGTTGCATTATGACAATCAGAGTGCTTACTCCACTAGAGGTCGTATTCGTGCAATAATGAATGGTGGTCCTGATGGCATTATGGCTTTGTTAGGCGATCAAATACAAGGATTTCAAGACTTTCAAATACCTGTACCTAACTTGATGATGTCAGGTTTAGAACATTTATCACAAAAGATAGGTCGTATTCCAAACTTAAAAGTAGATGTTCCAAACAATAAAGATTCTGACAGGGCTAGAGCCAAAGCAGATAAAATAGCTCGTATAGTAACTTCATATGATGACACACAGAAACTAGATTTACAAATGCCACAAGTAGGTAGATGGCTACCCGGTTATGGTTTTGCAGTATGGGTAATTAGAGAGAAGAAAGGACCTGATGGAACGCCATATCCTTGTGCAGAACTGCGTGATCCTTACAACTGTTTTCCTGGATATTTTGGTGCAGATCAGCAACCTAAAGAAATGGCAATAATTCGTAGAGTACCAAAAACTGCATTGACAAAAGCATATCCACAGTTCTCTGACAAAATAAATAGCAAAGATTTTTACAAGGCAAACAATCTTGGTATAGGTAGTGCTTATGCTTCTGCTTACACAGATTCTTACAATGGCTCTTGGGCAAATTCAAATGGCGAAGGTGATTTGATTGCAGAATATTACAATGAAGAAGGTACATACATATTCCATATGACATCTGCAACTATACTTGACTTTATTCCAAACCCACTAGATAGTGGTCCATCATTTGTTGTTGCAAAGAAGTTTGCTTTTGACAGATTGCAAGGACAGTATGACCAGATCATAGGACTTATGGCTTCTATGGCAAAGATAAATGTAATGTCTATAATCGCTATGGAGGATGCAGTATTTACAGAAACAAACATATCAGGAGAGATAGAATCAGGACAGTATCGCAAAGGTAGGTTTGCCGTAAACTATTTAGCTCCAGGTACACAAGTAAGTAAACCTGCATCAAATGTTCCTTATCAAATATTTCAACAAATAGACAGAATAGAAAGACAACTTCGTGTTGGTGGTTCTTATCCTGTATCTGATG
>VTLG01013419.1_pt1 | contig 16054 bp, 22 predicted proteins | sample 4694571 | NCBI WGS metagenome assembly VTLG01 (sample SAMN12604809, study PRJNA352737) | marine metagenome | biome: ENVO:00000447; feature: ENVO:00000209|ENVO:00000569|ENVO:01000036; material: ENVO:00002151; isolation source: viral sequences binned using virsorter ...
AACATGACGTGGACGGCCTCTTAAACAAGGCTGATGACCCCTTCTGGACTCCGAGAACAGGAGGTTGGCACAAGGACATGTGGAACGAGTAAAAGCAGAGGAACGGCCCCCCTATGAAGGGGCCAATCTGCTACATTGTTAACCCTTGAGGAACTCCCTAATCAGGGAGCCTCGCCCTCTCAGCTTCCAGTTCCCATCTTGCCACAGTCTTCCGTCCGTAGGCGAGTTCGTCTCGATTGACTCCGACTTTTTCGAGGACGTCGAAAGGAATGCAGACATAAGGTCCAACGGACGGAGAAACTCCTGTCCACTCTTTTCGGTTTTCGTCTATCCAATCAAGCATAGGATTCAGGTCGTATGTTTTGTTCATAGTTGTCAATACGGGGGGTCTATATATACCTATGGGTGGGTGGCTTCTGGTAAGGGTTAACAATAAAAAAACCAGTCTTCGGAAGCACATTCTCGGCCTCAACAATGAAAGGCTGGGCTCCGAAAGACCGACCCGAAGACCACCGCAAAACTCGTGATGTTTGCTAACATCCTGCCGGTGACTTACACGGCTGGCCGGCCGATGCTCCCGATACAGTTTTAACTGTTTTGCGATTGGACCCAAGTGACTGCCCATAACCCTACGGAGAGTGAGGTAATGAGCCTCAACACACAAATCGACTCAAGGCAACCTTCCTGAGTTTCACAGTTTCAGTAATACCTAAGCATTATGTTATAGTATTGCGTCTTAAATTACCATAACGCAGGGTGTATATATACTTTGTGGTGAGAGGTTCTCTGCAAGGGTTAACAATAAAAAAAGCGTAACTACTCATTTTTAAGTAGTAGGCGAAAGTATATATAGACCCTTGTTCCTGACTATCCATGACAGAAAACACGGAGAAAATAAATAACATACCAGTAGAGGATATACCTTTGCACATGTTAAAGCATCAGCCAGAAAGAACAATGTTGATTGTGAGAAAAGTAATTCTCGAAGAACAAATAAAAGAGAAACAAGCTGAACTTAAACAGGTCAAAAAGGAATTAGGAGATACTCCTTTTGAGGGAGTTTACTAAGGGGCGAAAGCCCTATGCTATGGGTTAACAATATTAAAAAGCGAAAAGCCTAATACTTTCCTTTACATATAATACAAGTGTTCATTTGCTTGTAGCTTCTCTTTGCGTGTGCATGATTGCTCGGTATCTTGTAGATATAACAACCACAATACTTCTTACCATCAACTCCCGTGTATTCACTCATAATAGGACAGGTTACTGGGTCTATATAAAGATAACGGTGGAATGGGCTGTGGCCGATAGTTAACCCATGACAAAAAAATATTAAGCAGTTTATACACTTGCTCAGGTGTCCGACTTTTTTAATCTTTTTTACCAAAGCCCTCCGCACCAACTACACTTTGTGTCGCCGTCATCAGGACACTTGTAGGACTTGTGATAATTTTCACATTTGCAGTATGTCATTATTTGTCCTCCTGTTTTTTTAGGAACTCTGTTTCTTTGGTCGTGAGGCCTGTTTTAAGGTCTACAACCTCGAACACGGGGTCTACATCATAGTTATACTTTAGGATGGCATAACTTCGCCCTGTGACCCTTCCCCATGTGCGCCTACTGGACAAGTCCATTTGGATAGGAATTAAACTGTCACAGTCTAACCCTGCGAACCTGCTTTTCCATTCTTCCCAATAGGAAACGTTGTTGTCCGGGTTACCGAATCTACTTTCAAACCATGCTCTAACCAAGTCGTCTTTTTGCATAATACCCTATAACGGAGGGTCTATATAAAGCATATGCCCCCCATAAGACGTAAAGGGGGTATGCCTTTTTGGGGCGAGGTACCTTGTCTATAAATTTTTTATATTTTCCAACGAAAGGTATATATAGCCATGTATATACTTATGTCACATGGTTTGGACAAAGGAGAAGGAGCGTCCCAGTAGGTATCTAATATCAGTGGGTCGTGACCGATTGCGAAAGAAGACATTGATGGACTTGTGGGACATATGTGACCGTGAGGGTAGTTCGATGGCGGATGAGATATGGGATGCGTTGTTTACGCATGTTGAGCGTTATGGTGTGGGTACAGGTGGTGATGGTCGTGTAATGATGGATGAGGGGCCGCAGCCTGATTTTAGTATGCCTGATGACAATGTGTTTGATGATGTAGTAGCGAATGAGAGTGCGGAGGCGCATGAGGAAGTAGTAAATGAGGTATTAGAAAATGAGGAGCGTAGAGAGGCACGAAGAGTGGAGAGCGGCAATATTTTTGGAAATAAGAGGTATGAATGAGCGGAAGGCCGAGCCAGTATACCGATAGTGACAAGCAGGAGGCTTTTGGATTATTTTTGAAAGGTTTTAGTTATTCGGAGATAGCTCGTGAGTTGAATGGTCGTTATGGGTATAACATACATTATCGGACTTTGCAGGATTGGAGTATGAAGCAGGGTTGGGGTGAGCAGCGTCAGGAGGTAGAGTTTGATTTGATAGAGCAGGTAAAGCGTAGTGCGGTTACGGATATGAAGGAGCGCATGGGTGAGGTAGAGATGGTACGCCAGCAATTTTTGGATAAGATACGAGCTGGTGAGACTGAGTTACGGGGCCATGAGTTTGCTAAGTTGACGGAGATGTTGAATCAGATGGGTAACATTCAGAAGGAGAAGGATGATTTGGTAGAGCACATAAATGATTGTATAAACAAGGCGTTGGAGGAGACGGAGTTACCGAGAGCTAAGAAGCAGCATTTTTTGCGTAAGTACATAGCGTTATTGCGTGGGGATTTGGATGCCTAAGAAGCGTAATGGTTTGAGTGATTCGTTTGTACCGGGTAGGCGCAAGCACAAGTTTACTAAGGAAGATTTGGAGCGAGAAATAAAATACATGGACATACGTGCTTATTGTTTGAAGAAGTTAAGTACGACGAAGGAGTATCACGAGAAGCATTGGATGTTAACGGACGAGAATTTTGTACCATATATGCGTGGTATACATGAGGCGACACAGGATTTTCTTGGATGGTGTGAGGGCAGGATAGACCAAGATGAGTGATTTTATATTGAGTGTGTTTGTTTCGATAGGCGTAGTAACGATAGCGATGGCTATAGTGATGTGGTGGGCAATAAGGAGTAAGCATGAGGAAGAAGCACGCGGCAAGTAAGGTTGCTCACATGAGTATGTGTGGTCGTAATTGTACGGCTGCGGAGTATGCGCGGATGCGTAATAACAAGGAGTGGTATATTACATGTAAGCATTGTTTGAGGTTATTGCGATGAGGTGGAAGTTTTGTTGTTTTATATGTGGTGAGCGATGGGAGGAGGAGCATCGTTTAATAGACAAGGAGCATTTCATTTATAGTGAGAAGAAAGAGGGTAGACCGATGAAGGATTGTTATAAGTGTCGGATGTATGAGATATATACACCATTGATGGGTGAGTTGGTGGGTAATCGTGGTTGATTATCGAGATAGAATTATGCACAAGTATCATTGGAAGCATGATAATTGGACATCGTGTGGTAGATATGTGTCGAGTAATGAGGGTAGTATGGATATTTGGGCATCTGATGTAGATGAAGAGGTTACGTGTTTGGCATGCAGTCATAGGATGAGGAGAATGTATGAGGAAGCAGGAGCAGAGAAACAAAGTAAGTAGGTTATTGCGGACGAGTAATCGGAATCGTAATGCGTTACGTTGGAGTAGTAATGAGACGGACGCACATATAGAGATGAAGTTTTATATTTGCAAGCAGTTGAAGGCGTGGGGACATGAGTTTTACACAGAGGCTATATTTGAGCCGAGTGGGTTGCGAGCAGATGTGATAGATGCGGATGAGGGAATTATTTATGAGGTAGTAAATACAGAGGGTTCGGAGTCGTTATTAAAAAAGCAGGCTCGTTATCCGCTTGAGATACGTATTGTTAATGCGAATCAGAAGTTTACGGAGGAGTTATTATTGTAAACAACAATTTTGAGAAGGATTTGGCGGATGGTCATAAGGGAGAGAAGGCAGTTCGTAATTTTGGAGAGTCGTATCTTGATTTGCGATTTATTAAGTATAATGATGACAGTGCTTTTGATATATTGTTTGAGAATGACGAGTGTGATGTGGTAACGTATGAGGTAAAGACTGATTTGTTTGAGAAGAATTGGGGAGAAGGTGGAACGGGTAATATGGCGATAGAGTATAAGTGCAGGGGTCGGAAGAGTGGAATAAGAAAGACTAAGGCGTTATATTTTGCATATTACATACCAAATGTGCGTGACAAGCAGCTTTGGGTAATAAGTGTAAAGAACTTGAAAGAATTGTTAAAAACCTGTGTTTCCAAGCGCGTAAGTGGTGGGGAGACGTATTATGACAGTGATGAGAAGGTAACTCGTTGTTTTTTGATAGACAGGTATCGTTACATGAAGCATTTTGATGTATATAGTTGGGATGGCAGGGGTTGGTTAGCATCATTAGAATCATAAAAGACGGAGAGGTAGTAGAGGAGTCTGAGAATTTACATTACATTTATGAAAAGTTAGTTTGGCATGACAAAAAGGTTAAAGAAGTAGAGATAAGTATAGCGAAGTACAAGTATGACTGATTCCAAATATATTTCGCAGGCGATAGCAGGTGCGCTTGAGATAATGAAGGAGCAGCCTTTGAGTTTGAATGAGTTTATAGATGAGGTGATGAGTGACTATATGGAGCAGGAGCCGGGAAAATATGTTCCGTTAGGAGAGATGCATACGGAGTGGCAGAAGAATTTTGAGCGTGGTGAATTTTCTGCAATAATTTGTGCGCGTGGTCACTTGAAGACGACATGGGGGCTATGTGTGTTGGCATATTTCATGCATAAGCAGCCAAATTTTCGGGCGTTGTATATTTCTGCGACGTTGGAGCAGGCTTGGGACAAGTTGGAGCAGTTTGAGGAATTGTGTAAGCGGTCTTGGCGGTTGAGTACGTATTTGGAGAAGCATGATGAGCGAAAAGTTACGATAAGGAAGGGAGCTAAGCGATTTAATAATGGAAGTAGGGTTCATGGTGCCAGTATTGGAAAGGCACTTGAGGGTCCTCACGTTCACATGATAATTTTGGATGACGTTTTGCAGGAGTTTCCAAATTTGACGGATGAAAAGGTAATACATTACGTTCAGAGGGTTGTAATGCCGATGCGATTGCCTGAGTCTAAGATGTTATTGGTAGGAACTCAGAAAAGGGTAAGTGACATAACGGATTGGGTAAGTGAAAGTAAGGAGTGGAATGTAATTAGGCATCCTGCTTTGTTGGAGGATGGAACGCCACGTTGGCCTGAGTATTGGGACCAAGACAGGTTGGACAAGGAAAGAGAGACGATGGGAAGTCGTGCTTTTGAGTCTGAGTATATGTTAAATCCGTTGGACCCTGAGAGTGCTGTAATACCGTATGAGGTACTTCAGAAATCTTTGGACATAAAATTGGATATGGGTACAGCAGATTATGATGACGATATAAGCGTCGTAATGGGTGTTGACTTGGCTGTGGGTATGAACACTCAAAATGATGAGACAAGCTACTGTATTGTGGCTTATAATAAGCGTACAGAGCATCGTAGGCTCTTGTATAGTTGGACAGGTAAGGTAATGGCTAAAGGAAGTGGTTGGTTGGAGACTCAGGTTTTAAAAATCAGAGAATTGGCAAAAAGATTTAATCCAGAGACTATAATGATAGAATCGAATGGGTATCAGAGATTGGTGGTTCACAGTGCGTCGGATTTGGCGGGTCTTCCGGTTGAAGGGCATAACACGGGACGCGAGAAGCATTCGCATGATGTGGGGATACCGGGTTTGGCTTTAGAGTTTGAAAAGGAGAGATACCATATTCCGTGGAAGAAGGAAATAAGGGAAGCCAGTCGTCCGGGACCGCGAAAGTTAACAGATGGATTGGCAAGATTGATATATGGTAAGAATGGAAGACTTGAGGGGCATACGCCTGATGCGGTGATGGCGTTATGGATGTGTGAGTTGGCTATTAAGAATATGAATAAGAAGGGATTAAGTTTTGCAAGTTGGGAATACGTATAGGAAAGTTTATATACATTGACTATATGCATAGTTTCCAACCACACATGAAAAAGCGAACAAGGTTGGAAATTTACGGAATTAGTGATGATACGAAGTCAAGCATTAAAGAAATTGCTAAGGCTGAGAATGTGCCGACAGGCGTCTTAGTAGAACCGTTACTTAGGAGATATGTTCGGGAGTATCATGGCCGATAAGAAAACCAGATACAAGATTCCTAATGGAGTAAAGGAGGAGGCCAAGCGAGGTCGGACTTTACGAACTATGCATGGTTATGGTGGTGGTAAGGTAACAAAGACAATTAACTACAAGTTACGTATGCAGAAGGATGTTGGATATAAGACGGCAGTAAGTATAGACACGTATTACAGAAGGCATGAGGATGTAGACCCTAAGGGTGAGAATTTTGATAATCGTAAAAGCCCAAGTAAGGGATTGATAATGTGGAAGATGATGGGTGGCAATGCAGGTCAGAGTTGGAGTAAGAGATTAAAGAAAAGTTTGGATATAATTCAAAAAAGAGAAAGGCTTAATAAGATAAACAGAACATTGGAGGCAATACATGGCATGGTACGATAGAATATTAGGGCGTAAGCCAGTTCGTAAGGTTTCGGCTTTAGAGGAGATGATGGTAAATGATTCTCGCGCTTTAGAGAAGGAAGCAAGGACGCCAGTTTATTCTGCGATGGGTAATAACGCATCGTTTCAGGATTCGATACTACCTCCAGTGGACCAAGCTTATCTTGAGCAATTAGCTGACAGGTATTCTCATCTTCGGACGGTTATAACACGGATTGCGTCACAGTCAGTAGCGAAAGGGTGGGAGTACCACGCTATTGGTGATACGGGTGATAAAGAGGAGAGAAAGATTTTAGAAAGTTTATTGAGAGACCCGACAAGAGGAGATGCAGATATTTCAGGAATGGAATTGTTTAAAGCAATGATACGTCAGTTAGAAGTATTTGATGATGTATGGGTAAGTGTTGTTTATGATAGGATAGAGGGTAGTGAGGATAAGATAGTCAAGCAACTTTGGGTAGAGGATGCAAAGCGCATGCGATTTCATGTGGATGAGTTTGGAAAGTTTAAGGATGACATTTATTTTGATACAATAACGCGAGAGTTTGTAGAAGACAAGGACTCGAAGACGGAGGGGAATTTCCCTGCTGCAAAGATGGCATATTTTTATGATATGGGAACAGAGCAGGATGATATTCCTTTTGCGCGTGATGAGATTATACATTTTAATAAATATAGTGCGAGTGCCCGATTATATGGACAGTCGCCGATTATAGGTCTTTCTAAGAAAATCGAAACAGCTCTTGCAATAGAAAACTTCCAAAACAAGATTTATAAATTAGAGAGACCACCAAAAGGTTTCTTAGATATTCCGGGACATGATGAGGAATCACTTAATCGGTTAGGAGAATACATAGCAGAGGAGACCAGACGTAATCCTAACTTTGTTCCGATAATTAGTAGTCGTGGTGAGGGGGTATCGGCAGGACAGGCTAAGTTTGTGCCAGTTATGCCTAACATGGATGAGTTGATGGCGTTACCATATATGGAGCGCATTAACAACGACATAAATGCATCTTATGGAGTTATGCCGATTATTACAGGAAGTACGGCAGGAGTAGGTGGATTGAATGCTGAAGGGGAGCAAATTAATATTTTTGATAGAACTATTTTAGAAACTCAGAATTGTATTGAGATGGGATTCTTTAAACCGTTATTGAAGATAATGGGAATTAAAACTTGGAGAGTAAAGTTTGGAGATATTAATGTAAAGAACGAGCAACAAGCATTGGCTAATATGTTACAGAAGGCAAATATAATAACCGTTCTGAATAAATTAGGAATTAAAGCTACTTTGGATAGGGATGGTAATTTGAAGTTACCAGATGAGCCTACAGTTATAATGCCTGAGACAAAACCAGAAGTTGGTGCTTTAAAGCCGTGAGTAATTGCAAGAAATGTTTAGCAAGTGGAATGCGGGTTCATGTATTAAGTTCAGGATTATGTCAAGAGTGTCAATCAGAATATGATTGGAAAAATGGACCAAGAGAGGCACGTAAGCAAGCTAACAAGGCAAGGCGCATGGCGATGTATGAGCAGGGCAAGAAAATAATAGATAAAAAATGGAAAGCTAAGTATGGTGATGATTCTATAGACGCGGTGCTTGGTTACGAATAATGATAACAGCTGAGTGGTCTACAAGAGGTGCTAAATCTATTATTAACCGATTTAGTCAGCAAGACCATTGGAGAGAGATATTTGACCAAGCTTGTGATGAGATTGGCGTAGATGGGATTGCAACGGACGAAGTGTATAGCAATTTAAATCGAGAAGGCGTTGGTAATGTAACGGGAGCATTAAGGGGTTCGATTGAGGTTCTTACTGATAAGAGTGGTGAGATTACAGTTAGCAGTAATCATCCTGCTGCAAATGCGATTGAATACGGGCATTATTTTGAGGAGGTTGACCCTGAATCTTCAACGATTAAACAATACGCACAGTTGTATGGAATGAAGCCGTTTTTATTAGCAAGGGCAATTTCTCGTAATGGATTTTATAATGAAGGGCGATTTGTATTTACAAAAGCAGCAAGAGCGACAAGGGATGCAATAGCAGAGGTACTTCCGAAGGTTGCGTATAGGGTTGCCGCAGAGCGTTCCGGAAAGTAATCTTTGTTTATATATACATATTTAATATAAGGTTGTGGCAGACGCACCAGACACGAAGTGGAAGGTCTATCGACCAGATTGGTATAACGAGAGAATATTAGAGACATTTATTAGCTCACCTATTGTTGACAAACAGAACGATAAGATAGGAACTGACACAGTTAAAGAATCTATGGATTTCTATATGAAATACGGGGTTTATTCATACAAGCATGAGGAGATGCCAGTGGGGCTACCTCTTGCGTATAAGGTTAAGGATGGTAAAGTAAAGTTAAGGGTTGGAGTACACAACCGTCTTCCGATGCATGATAGGGTATGGGAAGAGATGAAGATTTACGGTGACAAGGGCGGTTCGTCTATAAGGGGCGAAGCTGAGAAGCAAGAGAAGGTCTGCGAGGGAGATGTCTGCCACAATAACATTTCCGCATTATCTCTTTGGTCCGTGTCTTGGGTTGGCAACAGGCCAGCTAACCCAGAAGCTACTGTTACAGAGGTGGCAGCAGCTAAGGAGGCACCAGAGCCAATAAAGGTGACAAAGCAAGTAACCTTAGATGAAGTCCAAGGAATGATAGACAATGCTTTGGAGAAGAAGTTAGGAAGGCGAGGAAGTCAGTGGTGTATATTACATCACAGGACACCCGGAAAGATAGGAAAGCCAATCAAGGGAGCTTGTCATCCTACGCGCAGGCAGGCGGAGAGACAGCATGCTGCAATGAATGCTCGAAGATTTGGTAAGGCACGCAAGACGATTGATGAATTATTATTAAAGATGCGATTAAACAACATTGACAAGTTAATGTGGGATATTGCAGGAATTAAGAAGTGTGCTGTAAAGAAGGGCATAGAAGTAATAAAAAAGCCACAGAGTCGCGCAGAGTGGAAGTTACGTGGGCGTAGAGGTAAAGGGCCAACTAAGACTGAGTTTGAGAATTGCAAGAACAATACCAGAAAGTTAACAGGATATTACGGACAGAAAATATCAAAGCCGGAGAATTTTTGTGGTAAGTTGTGGTGGAATATGAAAGATATGAGAACGGCAACGCGAAAACCAAATCCCGGCGCACCCGGAACAGGGGGCAAAATTCCTTCAAATGTAACAGACCCAGTGGGTTCTGAGTTTAGAAGGGCAATGTTTTCTGCAACAGGTCCAAAAGGAGAGCAGTTAACTCCACAGAATATACGCAGAGTATTAGGAGAGGGCGGCAAACGACCCGGAAGCAGAGGTCCAAGAACAGGTCAAGGCGGCAGAACAAGATACAAGGTTTAGGTTTCCGGAAAGTATTGGTTGCTTATATACCCTTTTGAAAGTGTATATACATGACAGAATGCACTTGTGGTGGTAATCACGCCAAGTCTGAGGACGAGGAAATCGTCGAATCAGAGGACGTAGAATTAGCTGCCGGACTTGATGAGCCAGTTGAAGTTGGTAAGGAAGAGGCACTGATGAAAGATATGGAAGCCACACTTGCTAAACTTAAAGAGGTTCTTTCTTACTTAGAAGACATGGGCGAAGAAAAGGCCGAGTTGGATGACGAAGAAGAAGAAGAAGAAGAACCAGAAGAAGACGAAGAAGAAGAAGAAGAAAAAATGGAAGAAGAAGAAAAAGCAGACACCGTTGATGAACTTCACAAAGCCGTTACAACATTAAAGAAACACGGTATTGGTGTATATACAGGAAAGAAAACAACACCAGCACCTAAAAATGACGCTCCAAAAGCAACAACCATTGATTGGAACAATATGGAAAAATCATGGGATGAGCTTGAAGAAATGATAGGAGAGAACTAAATATGGCAATGACAATGGAAGAATATGTAAACGCCTACTACGGCGGAACACTTGGAATATCCAAGAGATACGGCATCCGAAAGGATGATACTATTGAGTCCACCGACCCAGCAGGTGCTTTCAACACCATGTTTGGGGCAAAGGTCTACAATCAGTTAAACACAAACTCAGAAGTTTTTAAGCTCTTGAAAAAAGAGCCGTGGACTCAGTCTGGATGGAGAGTAATGACAGCAAGGCACAGCACAACTGCTGGCGTTGCAGAAGGCGGAGCTTTCCCAGCAACAGAACACTTAGACCTAACTGAAATAACTGCAACTTTGAAAGAAGTAGTAACCCCTTGGGAAATGACTTCTAAAGCTGAAATACTATCTAAAGCAGATGATGGTCTTGGTGACTTGGCTGCATTTATGAGAAAAGAGAATGGTGAAGCACATGCTTACTACATTGACCAAATGCTATTAGGAGACTCAGACACTCCAGCATCTAATAACTTTGAATCTTTAGACCGTGTAACTATATCAGACGCAGCAGCACACGCACTATGTTCTAACAGAAGTGACGCTGACATTTACGATTTGGATAAATCAGGTACAACTGCATGGGCTGATGCATTTACACAACATAACAGTGATACACCAACAGCACTAACATTAGCATTCCTTGATAATGCAATAGAGAGTGCAATGGAGAACGGTGCAAACTACAGCAATCTAATTCTATTAACTGGATTTGATACTTACCAAGATTTGAAAGCATTAATGAGAACTTCAAGTAATGCATCATTCAGATATGACTTAGCTGGTGGTAGCGGTGGCAGTATGAATGGAGTAACTGGCGAAGCTGGTTTGAACTTCGATTCACGTGTTGGCGCATACGATGGAATACCAATATTCCTATCACAGCATGTAGCATCCGAATCTGATTCAACAGGAAGAATACACTTGTTAGATATGGATAACTTGGCATTTAGAGTGGCAGCACCAACGACTTATATTGATAATACAAACCTTGCAGTAAGACAAGCACTTTCCAGAGAATACGCATTCTTAACTGCTGGTGAATTAATCTGTTACAGATTTAATACACAAGGAAGCATAAGAGACTTGGACGAGTAGATAGGTAATGAGGCTAATTAGATGGTCAAAATTACCTATATTGGGAAGCGCACTTCTCGCAGGCTTCGTAATCGCAAAGGCAACGTCTTCAACTGGAGTCGGGGGGACACCCGTGATATTGAAGATGAAAGCTTACTTGAAAAACTCAAAAATTCAAAAGTCTTTGTTGAACAGAAAGAGATTGGCCCAAAAAACACTGGTGGGGGGATTAAGACTAACGTCCGACCTCCTAAAAGTGGGGGCCGACCTTCTAAGCCCAAAAGCAAGCCCAAAAAAGAAGTGAAGTCAAAAAAGCCCAAAGGACTTAAGAAGTCTAAAAAGAGGGCTGACTAATGGCATCGGCAGTAACAAGAACACAATTAAGGCTGGACTCAAGTCGTAATGCAAGTTTGTATGCAAACACAGAAACCGCAGTAGGCGGTTCTGAGACTACGGTTTTGGATAAGTTTAATGGTCAAGTCTTTAACAGATACTCAGTTCAAATCCGTAATACAGATGCTTCCGTAGCAGGCACTGCTAAAGTCTATGGTTCTTTAGTAAATAATCCAAGCACAGAAGGTGGAACTGATTGGGTTCAGATAGGAGACGATATTACTGTTGGAACAAGTAGTGCTGCATTGAAAGCAATATCAACTACACCAGTAAGATGGTTGTGCATAAGAGCAACGGGAAATGGAGCAGATTTAACCTGCTACGTTTATGCGGAGCAAGTGTAGTGAATGCACGCTCCTATATACTCTAATATAGTCACAGTAAGTGAGGTGACCTAATGGCAACGTTTAATTCGGCTGGTAGCGGTAACGCTAACGCTGATGCTACTTGGACAGAATCAGGACAACCTGCGGCTGGAGACCACTGTATAATAGCAAGTGGACATACAGTAACTTTAACGGCAACTGAAGCGTGGGGTTCTGTTGCTATTGCAAGTGGAGGAACTCTTGCAGGAGGAGGTTATACTCTTACTTTAAATGATGGTGGACAAGCTACTATATTTCAGAATTTAGGCACAATCTCTGGTAATTTAGATGTTACAATAACTGGTGGGACAAGCCGAGCTATTAATGACGCAAGCACAGGAGACATTAGAACTCTTACAATTAATAATGGAAGTTCTACATTTACACAAAGTTATCATTTAACAGTAACGACCCTTACAATAACGGCAGGAACATTAAACACGGGAGCAGATAAGAACCTTACAGTAGCAGGAGTTACAACATTAGGCGTTGGTAGTGGGTCGGCAGATGTAGCAACATTAACTTGTAATGCTTCGGCAGTAAGTTTAGGTGCGAGTGAAACATCTTCCTATGGTTTAATTGTAGACCAAGGAGGAACATTTGTTGGAGGAAGTGGAGCCCATACAATAGGTTCTTTCCAAGTGGTAAACTATGCAACAGCAAAATGCACATTAACAAGCGGAGTTACTACACTTAGTAGTGAAAGGACAGGTGACAATCGTGCAATAACTATTGGAGGGACAAACTCAGGATTTGATGATGGTAATGGTACTGTTACTATAACTTTTGCAGGAGCTACAACAATACTGACAAGTGCTAAGCCATTGTATAATGTGATAGTAAATCACGCAAGTGCAAATATTGATTTGGCCGATGCTTTGACAGTAGCTAATAACCTTACAATAACGGCAGGAACGCTTGATACTACAGGAAGTAATTATGCACTTACAGTAACAGGAGGGCGGATTAGTGTAAGTGGAACTTTACTTCTTAACAATTCTACAGTGTTACTATCAGATACGGGTTCTGATTTGTATTGTAGTAATAGTGGAACTATAACTTGTGGAGATGCAAATTTAACAGTAAATGCAGTATCAATAGGTCAAGGTGCATTTACAGCACCTTCAGCATCAGGTTCTTTTATAATTACAGGAGAAAAAAGTGGTTTAGCATTTGATTATGATGGCAATCAATTTATTCATAATAGTGGAACTATTGACATTAGAACTCAAGATACAACACTCGTAGATTTTACACCAAACGATGCTGCACATATTGATATTAATAATGTAATAATAAATCACGCAAGTTGCATTGCTACGTTACCGTCTGCTGGTGGTATTGGGGGAGCCCTTACGATAACGGCAGGAAAATTTGATTGTGCTGGTTATGATTTAAGCGTAGGAAGTGTTACAATAGCAGATGGAGCAGAATTTAGAGCGTCAAGCGGAACTACTACTATTACTTCTCATGCAAGTAATTGGACATTAAAAAATGAAGAAACGGATGGGACAGGTTATGTTCATAATAACGGCACTTTAGCAATAGAAACCAATGCCAGTGGTTTAAGAATAGACCAAGGGGGCAGTAAATTAAATAATTTAAAAATAGGCAAGGCTTCGGGAGCAGATGATTGTTGGGTTCAATATCAAACAGGACTTGTAATTCTTGGTAATTTGGATTTACTATATCATGCTAATTTTTCATCATATTCAAATGGAAATACACTTACAGTACATGGGATTACAAATATTGGAGCAAGTGCTATATTGGGTAACACATCGACTTCAGGAGCATTTACATATTATGGACTTATAACAAACAATGGAACTTTTAGAACAGGAAGTGGAACTAATAATCTTAATGGTGGAGTAAGAAATCTTGGAACTTTTACTTCAGACGATACACTTACAATAGGAGGAACAGGAGGAATCCTTGAAGGAAATCTTGATGATGCAATCATTAATGTAAATCTTGACCCTGCTTTGTCATTTGATGGTGTTAATGATTATGTTAAAATAGCAGGTCACGCAGATTTAGATTTTGGCACTGGTGATTTTACTGTATCTGGTTGGGTTAAAGGATGGGTGACTGGCGGTGCTGCAATGTATTTATTTGATATGAGAGAAAGTGGCAACACAGAAGAACCTGCCGTATATTTTAGTTCGCCTAATGTAATTTATTATGCTAATAGTGGAAGTATTATTTCAACTGCTTTGACTTGTTCAGCAGATGATTGGAACCACATAGCAATAGCAAGAATATCTGGAACTACCAAATTATATATTAATGGGGTAGAAAAAGGAAGTGCAAGTGATGGAACTGATTACGATTCCTCTGGAAATACGATTGGAGTTAATCTTGGTCGTAGATATAATAATACTTCTCTTCTTAATGGTAATATAGCAGATTTCCGTATTTACAAAGGAGAAGGATTAAGTGCAGCTAATATTCAAGTTCTTGCGTCTAAAATAAATGGCGATTCATCATTGGGTGCAGGAACTACAAATCTTAAAGTATGGTTAAAAGTAAATGAAGGAACTGGGACTGCTATTGACAATGCTCAAGGAACTTCAGCTACGGATGGAGTAGCAGTAAACAGCCCAACTTGGGTGTTTGACCGATATAGTGTAAATGTTCAGGACAACACAACAACGACAGACGGTACAGTTACAGTAACACAAGGAAAGTTAGAGGGTTTGTCACTGAGTTCACATGATTTTGACGGTAGTGCAGATTATATTACTGTTGCCGATGCAGCAGGATTAAGTTTTGGTAACGGTTCTACTGACACTCCGTTTACTATGAGTGCTTGGGTTAGAATGGATGATGCGACAAGATTTGAGATGATGACCAAAGGTATAGCTAACACTCAATTTGAATGGATGTTTTTTACTAATGGCGGTGACGATTTATCACTCCTTCTTGCAGATGAGAGTGTCACAGACTGTTGGACAGGTCAACAAACAACGGCAACTGTAACTTCGTATGAGAATCAATGGGTTCACTTTGCAGCAACTTATAGTGGTGACGAAACCGATACTAATAATGGTATAGCACTTTACATAAATGGTGTGCAAGTAGCTACTGAGAATAATCACAGTAACGAAAGTTCGTATGTTGCTATGGAAAATGGTACTGCTGCTGTCCATATTGGACGTTATGACTCTCATTATGCAAATGGTGAGATACGGGATGTCAAGATATTTGATTATGAATTGTCTACCGACCAAGTATCTTCTCTTTATTCTGGAAGTTATAATGTAACTCCGTTATTTGGCTGGAAAATGAATGACAATATAACCAATACAAGAGGGTATGGTACGTCATCAACAGCACATACGCTAAGTGGTGAAGGAGGTATAGATTGGGTAAACGGCACTCTTGACCTTGACGGAACACTTACGATAGCAGCTAACGGAACTTTGTCAGCACCAAGAGGTAATTTAGATATATTTGATGGCCCCTCATCAGGAGCTAATGGTAAATTTAATAATTCAGGAACCTTTACACATAACAATGGAACAGTAATAACACACTGTCACGATGGAAGTTCTGAAGGTCGTTTCCAAGATACAGGTTCAGTTGAACCAGTATTCTATAATTTAACTATTGATGATAATACAGACGGTCACGGAGATTTACAAGTATATGGAAACATTACAATAGCGAACTCATTA
>VTLG01003710.1_pt1 | contig 16051 bp, 26 predicted proteins | sample 4694571 | NCBI WGS metagenome assembly VTLG01 (sample SAMN12604809, study PRJNA352737) | marine metagenome | biome: ENVO:00000447; feature: ENVO:00000209|ENVO:00000569|ENVO:01000036; material: ENVO:00002151; isolation source: viral sequences binned using virsorter ...
GTCACGGGTTGGATGCTGAAACAGAACTTGCTAACATTCTCTCACAAGAGATTTTGGCGGAGATTAACCGCGAAGTTATCCGTACCATTTATTTTGGTGCAGAGCACGGAGCACAACACAATACATCAACAGCTGGTGTATTTGACCTTGATGTTGACTCAAATGGTCGTTGGTCAGTTGAGAAATTCAAAGGTTTGATGTTCCAAGTAGAGCGTGATGCAAATGCAATTGCAAAGTCAACACGTCGCGGAAAAGGTAACATCATCATCACATCTTCAGATGTTGCTTCTGCTCTAGCCATGGGCGGAATGATGGACGGAGCCGGAATTGATGACACAGGTAATACATTCGTTGGAACACTCAACGGCCGTTACAAAGTTTATGTTGATCCATATTTCAGTGCGTCAGCAACTAACTTCTTCTGTGTAGGTTACAAAGGTGCATCTGCTTATGATGCAGGTATCTTCTACTGTCCTTACGTTCCACTACAAATGGTTCGTGCGGTTGGTGAAAGTTCCTTTCAACCAAAAATTGGTTTCAAAACACGTTACGGAATCGTATCCAATCCATTTGGACACAGCGATGGTGACGGAACAATTGACGCCAATGGTAACTACTACTACAGATTGGTCAGAGTTGACAATCTAATGTAAGTTAGACTTTATCGGGTGACCCCCAAGAAAGTGAGAAGGGTGATTACTTAATTGTGGTCACCCTTTTTTTTTGTCCTAACTAAATATTACAGAAAGGATATTCCATTTATGTCTGTATTACAAGGCCAACCAATCAATACTAGTTTTTTAAGTCCTATTGGATTTAAATTTCAACTTAATAATTTTCCAGAAGTAAACTATTTTGTTCAATCTGCTTCTTTGCCCGGAATTTCTATAAGTTCTATTAGTGTTCCTACACCATTAAAAGCCATAGACCTTGCTGGAGATGAGGTTAATTTTGAAGAGTTGACAATAAAATTCATAGTAGATGAAAATATGAAAAATTGGTTATCAATTTATGATTGGATTATTGGACTTGGATTTCCAACTGAAGAGGGTCAAGCAAAATATAAAAAATTATCAACAAACTCAGAGTTAACTACTGATGCAACTTTGACTGTTTTAACAGGAAATATGAACCCGCAGATAAATTTTGTATTTCAAAATTGTTTCCCACTAAATCTTTCTTCAATTGCATTTGATAGTGGTGGAACAGATATAGATTATGTTACTGCAGATGTTTCTTTTCGTTATGATGTTTATACGGTTCAAAATCTACTTGAAAATGAAACCTCATACGAAGGATCACGAGCTTATCCATCTGGTGAAAAACCCCCTACAACTGACACTAGCGGAGCATAAGTAATTAGTTTAATTATTATTTAAGGAGGTGATTTGAAACTTGAAGATATTCAAGAACTTTGGCATAGAGATAGTGAAATTGATTATACAGAACTGGGCACAGAATCCATTCGTATCCCACTAATTCACGACAAATATCTTAAAATTTTTACTGATGAACGAATCAGACTAAAAGGAGTTGAGTTTGAACTATCTAAAATAGTTCGGGCGAAGACTGAGTATTATTCTGGTAAAATGTCTCAAGAAGAACTTGAAAAACGTGGATGGGAACAATATTTGGGAAGACTTCTCAAGAATGAAATGGCTAACTATATTGAATCAGATGATGATGTAATCAAATTGAAACAACAACTAGTAGTTTTACAAGAAAAGGTAAGCTATCTGGACTCTGTTATTAGAATGATAAACAATCGGGGGTTTCAAATAAAGAATGCTTTGGATTGGTTAAAATTTACAAATGGAAATAATTAGTATATCTAAAAAGAATGAAGTCTATATTCAGATAGATTCTGAAGCTTCAACTGCTCAAGAGATTTGTGACCATTTTACTTTTATGGTGCCTGGCTACACATTTATGCCGGCGTATCGTAATAGACTTTGGGATGGAAAGATAAGACTTTTTAATGTTCATAACCGTCTTCTTTATGGAGGATTGTTTGAACATCTTTGTAAATTTCTCTATACCAGAGACTACAAAGTTAAGTTTGATTCAAATTTTAAGAATGAAAAAATAAAGATTAAGAAAGATTTTATAGATTCATTAAAGTTACCAGTAATCCCTAGAGATTATCAGATGATTGCTGCTAACCACGCCCTAACCCACCACAAAACACTTTTACTTTCACCAACAGCTTCAGGTAAATCTTTGATTATCTATATACTTATAAGGTATTTAAATTTGAAGACTCTTATTTTAGTTCCTACTATATCTCTTGTTTCTCAAATGTATAATGATTTTAGACAATATGGATTTGATGTAGCAAACAATTGTCATACGGTTTTTGCTGGAAGAGATAAAGGTTCTGAATTGCCTATCATAATATCAACATGGCAGTCGATTTATAAGATGCAACAAAAATACTTTGAACAATATGAACTTGTGATTGGTGATGAAGCTCATGGTTTTAAGTCAAAATCTCTCACATCTATAATGACCAAGTGTATTAATGCAAAATATCGTATAGGAACAACTGGAACATTAGATGGAACACTAACTCATAAATTGGTGCTAGAAGGCCTATTTGGTAAGGTCTATAAGGTCACCTCAACAAAGAAACTTATAGATAGTAAACATCTATCACCTTTTACTATTAAAACAATTTTACTAAAACATCCAGATTCAATATGTCATGATCTTAGGCAAATAAGTTATCAAGAAGAATTGGATTATTTGGTAAATTCTAAAGCAAGAAATACATTTATAAAAAAAATAGTTCTAGATTTAAATACTAATACACTTCTTCTATTTCGTTTTGTTGAAAAACATGGAAAGATACTTTACGATATGATAAAGGAGGAATCAAATGGTAGAACAATATTTTTCGTTCATGGAGGAACGGATGCAGATACAAGAGAACAAATTAGACATATCGTTGAATCAGAACGAAATGCAATCATCGTTGCTAGTTACGGCGTATTTAGTGTTGGCGTCGATATTAGGAATCTTCATAACATCGTTTTCGCTAGTCCTTCTAAGAGTCGGGTTAGAAATCTTCAGTCAATAGGTCGAGGATTACGAAAATCTAAAAAGAAAGATATAGCTACATTGTATGATATTGCTGATGATCTGTCTTATGGTAGTAATCATAACTACACATTAGATCATTTTGAGGAAAGAAAAAAAATATATAAGGAAGAAAGATTTACTGTAGCTGAATACGTTGTACAATTGAAGACTTAATAAATCATTTAACCCCTACACTAGTATTATATCACCTGTCAAGAGCTTTGTCAAGTGGTTGACAACAGCGGGTTATTGTGTTATAATATATGAAATGACAACTTATAGGAGGACAGATTGGCAAAACCAAAATCAGTACATTACATAGATAATGAAAAGTTTTTGAAAGAAATGGTAATATACAAACGTGAGTTTGATGAGGCTAAATCTAGAGATGAACTTCCACCAATAATTTCAGAATATCTTGGTGATTGTTTCATGAAGATAGCACAACGACTTTCTTTTAGACCTAATTTTATAAATTATGCTTTTAAAGATGATATGATTTCAGATGGTATTGAAAATTGTGTTCAATATATAAAGAATTTTAATCCAGAAAAATCATCTAATCCATTTGCATATTTTACTCAAATTATCTACTATGCTTTTATTAGAAGGATACAAAAAGAGAAAAAACAACTTTATATAAAATATAAAACTATGGAAAGTTCTCCATCTTTATCTGAAAATGTAGAATTGTCTACAAATGACAGCGATAGAGGATATAATCAAGAAACACTAAATGCTGACCAAAAGGCTAATATGTATAATTTTATCAAAAACTTTGAGGATGCAAAGAAGGCGAAGAGTGTAACTAAAAAACCAGTTAAAACCACCAATCTTGAATATTTTATGGTAGCATGAAGGTAGCATTAATAAATGACACACATTTCGGTGCGAGAAATGATAGTCAAGCTTTTATGAATTATTTCAGAAAGTTTTATGAAGAAGTATTTTTCCCCACTCTAGAAGAACGAGGTATCCGTGATATTATTCATTTGGGTGATGTTGTTGACCGGCGAAAATTTATCAACTGGAAAACTGTATACCAAATGAGAGAAATGTTTTTTGATGCGTGCCATGGACGATATATAAATCTTCATTTAATAGTTGGTAATCACGATACATATTTTCGTAACACAAACATAGTAAATAGTTTGGATGGTCTTCGCTTAGAAGAAAATCCCCAATTTCACATTTATCAAGAGTCTACAGAGATTGAATTAGATGGTAATAAGTTCTTTCTGCAACCTTGGATATGTGATGAAAACAAAGAACAATCCCTCAAAGCTATAGAAGAAACAACTGCTCAAGTATTATTTGGACATTTAGAAGTTAAAGGTTTTGAAATGCATGCGGGTCAGTATAGTCAAACTGGTATTGATGCAAGTATGTTCAACAAGTTTGACATGGCCTTTAGTGGCCACTTTCATCACAAGTCTGATAATGGCAATATCTATTATCTTGGTAATCAATATCAAATAACTTGGTCTGATTATAACGATACAAAAGGATTTCATATATTTGATACAGACACCAGAGAGATAGAGTATATTGTAAATCCATTTAAGATGTTTCATAAACTTAACTATGATGATGAAAATTGTTCACTTGAAGAAATTAATGAATTAAATTATTCTACATATAAAGGTTGTTATGTCAAGATAATAGTAATTAATAAAAAGAATCCATTTTGGTTTGATACTTTGATGGATAAACTTTATGCTGCTGATGTGGCTGATATTTCAGTTGTAGAGAATTTTGACCAAGATTTAGATATTGAAGATGATATGATAAATGAAGCAGAAGATACACCCACCATTCTTTCCAAATATGTCAATTCATTAAGTATAGATAATAAAAAAGAACTTGACAATTTACTAATTTCATTATATAATGAATCATTAACTTTAGAAACAGTATGATAGAAACTTATGCAGAAAGACTTCAAAAACGAAAGGAAAACACCATGACCAATTATGACATGGATGAGATAGAAAGACAAAGAGAAAGAGAACGAAGAAGTAGAGGAATTAAACCTGACTGGCCTCAATCGGTTGAAATTGGTAAAGATGAAACACCTCACACAGCAATTGATATAGAACTTTCAGATGATGATTTTAAAAGAGTTGCTCTTCAAGCACATGAAAGAGATATTACTTTCAATAAGATGGTAGGACTCATATTGAAAGATGGTTTGGAAAAAACAGAATATAGATTTGAACATCAAAGTAAGCCACAATTGTTAAATGAGGATAAGTGATACAATTTGAAACTATTCGTTGGAAGAACTTTTTAAGTACTGGCAACGTTTTTACTGAAGTAGCACTTAATAAAAATTCAAATACTCTGATAATTGGTGACAATGGTGCGGGTAAGTCTACTATACTAGATGCTTTAACTTTTGGACTATTTGGTAGACCATTTAGGTCGGTCAATAAGGCACAACTTATCAATTCCATAAATCAAGGTGGAACTGTTGTAGAAATTGAATTTAGTATCGGTAGTAAAAAATATACAGTAAAAAGAGGTATAAAGAAGAACTTTTTTCAAATATATTTGGATGGTTCTCTTTTAAATCAAGACGCAGCTGTTAGAGATTATCAAGAATTTCTTGAGAAAACAGTTTTAAAATTAAATTATAAGTCTTTCACTCAGATTGTTCTTTTGGGTAGTTCTACTTTCATTCCCTTTATGCAACTCAAAACTTCTGATCGTAGAGCTATCATTGAGGATCTTCTTGACATTGAAATTTTTTCTGTAATGAATCAACTTCTTAAAAGTAGAGTTGCTATTAACAAAGATAATACAGGAACGATTGATATTTCTCTTGGATTGGCTGTGGGTGAAGAAAGATCAACTAAACATCTAATTGAAAAGCTTAAAGAAAATAAAACTTCTCAAATTAAAAAAAATAAAAAAGACATAAAAGAACATGAAGATTATCTGGAAGAATATAAAAAGAAAAATACAGAAATTGATCAAGAAATTGAAAAATTTAATGAATCCATATCTGATGAGTCTAAAGTCAGAGAAGAAATTAAATCATTACTTACTTATAAGAGCGATATTGAAAGGGGTGTTCTTCAATCTGAAGAAGATATAGAGTTTTACGAAAATAACAAAGAATGTAATGTATGTCGGCAAAATATACCAGAGGATTTTCGTGAAAAAATGATTGAACTTTTTCATGGTAAGATGCACCAGATGAGTAATGGAGTAGTTAAGTTGGGTGAAAAACTTAGTGAAATGAAACACAGAACTGATGATATTGATAAAACTCTTGAAAAAATACAAGGATTTAAAAATGATATAATAAAAAATCAAAACAGTATACAAGTATGCATTCAATACATCAATAAGGTTTCTAATCAGAATGATGAAATATCACAAATGATAGATGATATAGATATTAAAAAATCTACACTTGAAAGTATAAAAGAAGATATTGAGGAATTTACTAAAGAGAAGGAAAAATTATCAAAGGAAAAATATCTGTATGAACTAGCAACAACACTTCTTAAAGATACAGGAATTAAGACTCGTATTATTAAACAGTATCTTCCAATTATTAATAAACTGATAAATAAATATTTGTCAGCGATGGATTTTTATATCACATTTGAACTTGATGAAAATTTTAATGAAACTATAAAATCAAGACATCGCGACGAATTTACTTATGCCTCTTTTAGTGAAGGGGAAAAAATGAGAATAGATCTTGCTCTTCTTTTCACTTGGAGAGCTGTCGCTAAACTCAAAAATAGTGTAAACACCAATTTATTAGTGCTTGATGAAGTGTTTGATAGTTCACTAGATGCTTCGGGTACAGATGAATTTTTGAAAATACTTTATGATTTAACACATGGTACTTCTTCAAATATAAATGTATTCGTTATAAGCCATAAAGGTGAAGTGTTATATGATAAATTTGAAAAAACGGTAAAGTTTCAAAAACAAAAAAACTTTTCAACATTGGCTGCATAATGTCTGATATAATAACTGTTGGTGGTGATCTTACACCCAAAACTACATACGAATTTAAAAAAGATAATTCTGAGCTCACTCTTAGAAAATTGGATTTACTTCCAGAAGATCATCCAGTTTTACATAAAGAACCCCTTCCTTGGATTTTTGATCCACCACAAGCAGACCCCAAATTTATGTACAATATAATGCTTGAGAACATGGTTTATCATCATGGACTAGGGCTATCTGCCAATCAGATAGGAATGCCAGTAAAGGTTTTTGCAATGAGAATAGATGAGAGTGATAATGCAATAGTGTGTTTTAATCCAGAAATAGAAGAAGAATCAGAAGAAATGATAATGATGACTGAAGGTTGTTTAAGTTTTCCATCGTTGTATCTGAACAAAAAAAGACCTGAAAAATTGACTGTTAAGTATCAGAATGTAGATGGAAATTTTATTAATACTCATTTTGAAGGTTTAGCCGCAAGAGTTTTCCATCATGAAATGGATCACATGATAGGTAAAACTTTTTTGGATGGAGTTAGTAAAATTGTATTACAATCAGCTAGAAGAAAACAAAAAACATTAATAAGAAAGGCAAAAAAAGATGGAAGAAGAACTCCATATTGAAAAACATGGTTCTTTACGAAAATCAAAACGATTGGTTAATAAACGTGAAAGACTTCAAATAAAAAGATATTTAAAAGGAGATTCACCAGAAGATTTTGTTGATGAAAATGATGACGCCGATGATATAGAATATGAAGAAATATCATATAAAAATTAAAGACAAAGTAGTTCATAGAACAGATGATAAGAAGAAAGCATTACAAGTAATTACTAAGATATTTCGCGATGGTCATGGAGAAGTGTCTCTTCATGGTGGAAGATTAGGAAAGTGGTGGAATAAATAATATGATAATAAAAGAAAGAGGTAATTAGTATGCCATTATATGATTTTGGATGTGAAGAGTGTGGTTACGTTGAAGAAATACTTACACGTTCTGCAGGAGACGCTGAGATAGTTTTAACTTGTCCAGAATGTGAGAAAGAAGCTATGAAAAGGCAGGTAGGTCTTAGTAGCTTTCAATTAAAAGGTGGTGGTTGGTATAAAGATGGTTATACCAAAAAACCAGAATAATATATATGAAATAGAGATGTTGGTTATAGGAGCTAGCGCAGATGACTACTGACTACGCCCTATCCAGTAAGTTTAGTCCCTTACTTAATAGAACTTACATAGGTACGTACAACCAAGAAACATTTTCTTTATATTCTGAAAATGTGAGTAAGTTTGGATTTGCATCTCTACTTATCCAAAAAATGAAATGTTTGATAATCATAAATACTTTCATAAAATTTAAGTTGTAACCTTAATCATAAGGAGTTTCCCCCGATGCCCTTTACATTTCAGTTACCCACTTATCAAGTAGAAACAAAAACAAGTTTTACATTATATCCATCCCACACAGAAGCAAACAATCATTATCAAAAATTTGTAGATAACAATGTTCCTTGTGAATTATACGAGGATGGAAAATTAAAGAAGGAATTTAAACCTAATTAGAAGATTTTATTATGAAAAGTGAAAAGGGAGTAAAGAAGTTGCTCTTTCAATATAATGAAGATGAAACTTTAACAGAAGTATTGGAGTATATCGTAGGAACTTACTCTGAACATTATGGTGATCAAAAATTTCAGATTCAAGACATTTTTGAACAAATGGATATTGCTGAAGAATTCGTTAGAGGTGCCGCGATGAAATACCTGTTTCGTTTCGGAAAGAAAAATGGGAAAGATCAGAAGGATCTTTTAAAGTGCATACATTATGTATGTTTATTATATCACTATTCATTTAAAGCCGGAAGGGCAGAAAAATGAGAATTATTGAAGACACTAAGCTGGATTTCAGCGACGTACTCATCTCTCCAAAGAGATCACAACTTACCTCGCGTAAAGACGCAGACCTTACCAGAACATTTACATTCAAACACTCACGCCATCAATGGAGTGGTATTCCCATAATTGCATCAAACATGGATCACACAGGTACTATCGCCATGTGCCATGTTCTTATGGAGTACCCCATACTTACAGCACTATGTAAGTTTGTCGAATCTACAGAATGGGGATGGAACAAAAACATAATAAGAACAATTGGATTAGATCAAAATCTAGACAATTTACCTTATGATTCTGACACAGCGCCATGGATTTGTCTTGATGTGGCAAATGGATATACAGAACGATTTAATGATTATGTTGCATTGATGAGAGAACACGAAGCAACCAAAAGAAAAATAATCATAGCAGGAAATGTATGTACACCAGAAGCCACGGAGCAGATACTCCTTGCCGGTGCCGATATTGTGAAAATTGGTATTGGGCCAGGGAGCGTATGTACGACACGGAAAATGACTGGCGTTGGATATCCACAACTTTCAGCGACGATAGAGTGTGCCGATGCAGCTCATGGTCTAGGAGGACATATTATCACAGACGGTGGTTGTACGATTGTAGGAGACATAGCAAAGAGCTTTGGTGCTGGTGCAGACTTTGTGATGTTAGGTGGAATGTTAGCAGGACATGATGAATGTAACGGAGAAATAAACCACGGCCCACCAGGCACACCTACTACAATGAGATTTTATGGAATGTCTTCAGAAGAAGCACAGGTCAAATATTACGGAGAAAAACAATCTTATAGAGCATCAGAAGGTAAGCTGGTTCATGTACCATACAAAGGAACTGTCAAGGATACAGTAGAAGAAATTTTGGGGGGTCTAAGAAGTGCTTGTACTTACGCTGGCGCAAGAAGTTTAAAGGCATTACCTAAGTGTACTACATTTGTTAAAGTTAATCGACAATTGAATGAGGTATTTTCATGAAAAAACTATGGTACGATTGGAAAGAAATGCGAAGAGATGTGAATACTCTTTGTAGAGAAATTGTATTAGATAAATTTGATCCTGAAGTTGTAGTAGGAATATCAAGAGGTGGACTTTTGCCAGGTGTTATGATGAGTCATTGGTTAAATAAACCATTTAAACCAATTAAAGCATCATTAAGAGATTTTCCAGAATGGGAAGATTATTTACCAAGAAAAACGGATAAGCGTGTTTTAATTGTTGATGATGTTTGTGATTCTGGTGAAACATTTCATAAGATTAGAAGTTATATTACAGGGCCAAGAAAAGGAGATCCATTGGAAGTTCAATGTGATGTTAGGTTTGCGGTTTTGTGGTGGAATAATGAGTGTAATTTTGAACCTCATTATTATGCACAGGAATGTGCGAAGGATTCAGAAGGTATCTGGATTCATTTTCCATGGGAGCATTGGTGGAATACTCCTGTTTAACATTTAACAATTTAGCTCGGAAGGAGTTAAAATGAAGAAAATAGTTGCCCTAGTGGCGGTAGTTGCAATGTTTGCAGCTTTTAGTATAAGTACTATTGGTAAGAAATTACCTTCAGTTGGTTATGTTCTGGTCGGCCCCAAAAATGATGGGGGATGGTCTATGAGACATCATCAAGGATTTCAATCTTTGACAAAACATGGTTATAAAGTCTCAATGGTAGAAATGGTGCCAGAGGCAGAATCCGTAAAAGTATTTCGTAAACTTGCAAGAAAACATGATATTGTATTTGCAACCTCATTCGGTTATATGGATGGAATGGTAAAGGCTGCAAAGAAAGATCAAGATACAATTTTCATGCATGCCACAGGTTACAAGGGTAATGATACAAATATGGACAACTACGTTTGTCACTCATTTCAAGCACGATACCTTACAGGGATTGCAGCTGGAATGTTGACAAAGACAAATAAGATTGGTGTAGTTGGTTCACATCCAATACCTGAGATTATTCGTAACATTAATGCTCTGACTATCGGAGCTCAAACGGTTAATCCAGATATTGAAGTTCAGATTGTCTGGATTAATTCATGGTTTGATCCACCTAAAGATATGGATGCAGCTAAGGCACTTCTAGATGCTGGTAATGATATACTTTATACAACAACTGATTCACCTAGTGTAGTTACACTTGCACAACAAGCATGGAAAACATCGGGTAAAGAAATTTGGAGTATGGGTAATGATGCACCTATGGGAAGTAACGGCCCAGATAGATATATCACAGGAATGATGTTTAACTGGAATGTTCTTTACAAAACAATTGTTGACCAACTTGCAGCTGGAAAACTCAAAATGAACCAGAGATGGAATTGGGGTTTAAAAGAAAACTGCGTTGGTTTATCGCCATGGGGTGTAAATGTTCCAGGCACAGTTGTCAATAAAGTTGAGACAATCAAAATGAATTGGATTAATGATGATCTAGATGAGTGGTATCCATTTTCACAGGGAATTACGAAACAGGATGGTTCGGCAATTCCTGCTGGTACTATTAAAAGACCAGAATTGGAGACTATGCAATATTTTGTAAAAGGTGTAGTCAACAAATTTCCTACTCAGTAATAAATAAAGAAGTGCGTGGGGGTTACATTGACTCCCACAACTTCAATGAGGTAAAATGACAGATCAATCTTTTGGAAAATACTTTGATGATCAACATGATAGGATTATCAAGGCCATGCAGAATAAGAATACTGAATTGAATATTGCATGGAGAGAGGACTATGACAAGAGACAAGCAAAGAAACAGGAAATGGAAAATACTCATGGAAGAGTTTTTTCTACTACCAACAGACGTAAAAAAACTTAACACTTATTCGAGTGTTACAGAAAATCTTGGTTATAATTGGTTGGAGAAAGAGCGTCTGACTCCAGCCATACAAAAGAAAATCAACATTATTTCTCAAGGAGTAAATGAAAGTTTTTAATAAATTACTATTATGGACATTATTTTTTTTTATCGGTGGTTTTTTAGGATATGGATTTATTGCAACAGCTACAGGGTTATGGTAAAATTATGCATAAAATAAATTTTGAAGTGGCGAGTGAACGGGCAACAATCAAGGAACATATGTTGTTGCCTCCTAATGATGGTCAAGTGAAACATCCAGAACATCTCAATGAACATGAAATGTTACAAGTCTTACAACGATATGCCTTGAATGGTGATGTAGAAAAGACTAAGGAATGGATTCTAAAATTTCCAGAGGGTAAGAGAAAAGACCTTAAAGAAATGATGATTGGAGCTGTTGCCGAACATGGCAGAGTTTTAGATATATAAATAGTTATTCCTTCAAAAAAATAAGATGGCTGCGGAGGGTGGAATCGAACCACCAAATTTATTCTGCCAACAACAGATCGCGTTTACCTATTTCGCCACTCCGCAATTTTTCCTTTTCCTGCCTTTTCAATTCTCTTTCACCTTTTTGTAATTCTGCTATTACTTCATATATGCCGTGACCATTCTTGTAAATTGGAATAATTTTATCACTTCTAATCATTTTTAACTATCAGACCAGCACGTTTCATTGCACTAATCATTCTAGTTATACCAATTCCACCACCATATCGTGGAACGAAATCGTGTGCAAGAAATTCATCAAGTTCTGCTTCTACTCTTTCTTTTCCAAAAAGATTAAACAGTAATTCTGCATAACCACCTTCAGAGATAGTATAGAATTGATTTCTCATTTCATCAACATCAGTACCACGTTCCGCACTACCAATAGTTTCCATTCCGCCCATGATAACATCGCATTTATTAGCAAGTTTCTTGACTTTTTTTACATCCATTTGACCAAGTTTCATGTTCCAAAAAGGACTTGTGGATTCTGGAAAATGTGTCAGGAAAAATACATCTCCATATTCTTGATACATTTCTTCTTCATGACCAGCATCTAATTCTACACCAGCACCATAATGTGCAAGGACACTTTGGTAAAATCCGCCGGGGTAATCTAAATCATTATATGGTGCTAAATCACGTTTAGGTTTGAATCCAAGATGTTTACAAAGATCATTTTCCATTTTAAGAAGATCTTCAAAATCGCCAGGAGCTTCAAATTCAAACATAGGGAAGATTAATTCGTGTCTTCCTTCTTTTGGATTTTGTTCTTGTCGATATGAAGTTGATAAACAATAACAGCCCGGAAGTTCTGGTTTTGTTAGAAGTTCGTATTCTAACCACATTTGACCAGTTTGAGGTAAAGGCCAGATTTGTCCAGAGTACTCGTAAGTCGCAACTGTCGTTGGATCTTCACAAGCAGCAAGTATAGATAATCTGTTTTGGGTGTGTACTTCTTGAAATCCTTTATCATCAAAAAAGGATCGTAGTTGGCGGGTTACTTCTGTAAATTCATAAGGCGAGATATTAATAGTCAATTCATCCTTTCCAAAAAATTACTCAGTTCACACTATAGCAATTTCTTTTTTATTTATAATATTTTAAAGTTCTATATATTATATGAAAAAGAAAGATAGAAAACTCTACGATTCGTGGAAATATAAAAAAGGAAGCTTCATGGAATTTAATAATCCCATTTTCCAAACTCTTTTGGGTTTGGTAGTTTTTTACATTGGTCTAAAGATGTTCTCAGGTGGAATGAAATCAATGAGTCATTTAGAACATCTTGAATGGTTTTTAGGAAATCCTTATTGGATGTTTTTCGGAGCGATTGGATGTACCCTTCTTTGGCAATCCAGTTCACTTTCTACGACCGCAATTATAGGATTAGTTGCATCTGGTGCATTACCCCTACCATCTGCGATTGCAGCAGTACTGGGAGCTAACATTGGAACTACGGGCACTATCTGGCTTGCTGGTATAATGGTCAGCGATGGAATGCCTCAAGGAATAACAAAACAGATAGCTCTTGTACATACAGGAGTGAATACAGTCATGGCAATTGTGTTGTTACCACTTGTTCAACCTATTGCAAAATTCGTTTCTAGATTTTAAGAGATAAATATTATCAGAGGGGGCTTCAGGCATATACTGAAAGAAGATTCTCTGAACCTTTCAGGTCAGTACGCACCCCTCATTTTGTGTTAACCTAAGCTGGAAGGAGGTATTTGTGTCAGAATGTAGTAATGAAAAATGTGAATGCGAAAACTGTACTTGTGATCCCTGTGAGTGTTCATAAGTTTTTCATCCACTTGACAAATGTCGCCTATTAGTGTATACTGGTTTTAATACACTAATAGGTTTTTTTATTTTTGGGGGTGTAGCTCAGTTGGTAGAGCGTCTGCCTTGCACGTAGAAGGTTCGCTGGTTCGATCCCAGTCGCCTCCACCAAAAAAAGGAATAAATGCAAAGAGTAACTTCTTTAGACCAAGTTAGAAAATATATCCAGAAAGATCCTGTTAGACCCCACATTCCCGCCGAATCAAGACTAGCACCAGGCCGAGAAATGTATCACATAAATGAACAGGCATTTATTTGTTTGGCGTTTATTGATGAAGTTCCAGTTTCAGAAGTTGACCTACTTGCTTGTCAAGTTGGCAATATTGCCGTAGCATACACCGTGTGGTCACTTAAAAGGGGGCTAGGAAGAAAGATAATATTAGAAACACAGAAACGTATACAGGATACTTTCAGATTTAGTAAACTTGTAACCCTTTCCCCCAAAACAGAAATGGCAGTGAATTTCCATCTAAGTAACGGAGCTACCCTTATTCAAGAGAATGAAACTTCTTATAATTTTGAATATGAGATAGTTCATTTCTAAATCCCGATGATAGTGGCAGCAAAAATAAATGCAAAATAGCGCAGAAAAAACTTGACAAATTTAGCCAGCTTTGATATAATAGTAGTAAAGAGTGAGGGAAGAATGAGGTGAATACCGCCCGGCTCATGGAAATGATCACCCCGCTGGTAAGAGAGTGGGTAAGAAAAAAGGAGCGCTCCGCCGCCATGACATTCACTCTTTATTTACTATAACTTACAAAAAATGCAAATAATTGCAGAATTGTCTTGACAGTTTTTTCTGAATATGAGATAATATAAGTACACAATGAGAAAAGATTTAATGGAGATGCCATTGCGAGTAAAATGTTGACCAAATAAAATAGGGGAGAGTAGATTCTCTGGTTCTCCCCCGCTAGTCACCTACAGAGTTTTGATGTGGTTCATGTTCAACTAAAGGGCATGAGTAAGACGCAGAGTTCAAACGTAGACGGCCGATGTGACGGCGAGGAGATTAGTCTCAGGGATCAGAGAGTGGGAACAAGCCACTCAGACATTGTAATTTGTGAATAATCGAATGCATTAATCTCCGTCCTTGGAGTTGTCGAAAAGTCCATTGGGGGCATGCGTCTGCAGACGGAGCTCCCTTTTCCTATTGCCCAGTAGCTCAGTTGGTAGAGCAAATGACTGTTAATCATTGGGTCGCTGGTTCGAGCCCGGCCTGGGCAGCCAATAATGGGGAGGCTGAGCACGTGGCGAGCCCAACTGACTGTAAATCAGCCGTCTGAGACTGTGAAGGTTCGACTCCTTCTCTCCCCACCAAAAAAAATGCAGAATTGTCTTGACATATTTTCCCAGCTATAGTAAAATAGTAGGTGAAGAGTGAGAAAAGGTTCTCATTCATTAAACCCAAATGAGAAAATATTATGAGTAAAAAAGTAAAGATTGACCTAACTGGTACATACGAAGATTCGATGAATGAAATCGACAATGCTAATATCACGGATGAACTTAAAGTTCATCTACGAGAAGAATACCATAAAATTTATGATAATATTGGACAAATGATTTCAATGGAATCACCTACGGAAGTACCTTCATGGGTGAAATTTAAATAAAATGCAAAATAATTGCGATTTGTCTTGACATCTTTCTGACAAATCTGTATAATAGTATATGAAAGAGTAAAAAAGGAAACTTAAACGAGATTAAATATGTCTTTAACAAACACAAAATCACTACTTGCGAAACTGCTGGCAAGTGAAAATCTGACAGTTGAACATGGGAACTTTCCTACTGCTTCAATGGATGTAAAGAATCGTGTTCTTCGCCTTCCTATCTGGAAAGAGATGAGCGGGTCTTTATATGACCTTATGGTTTTACATGAGGTTGGACACGCACTCTAT